>Ga0194138_10001190_pt1 | contig 12503 bp, 12 predicted proteins | sample TARM_MetaG_T2_14_FD_134022 | JGI IMG/M metagenome (GOLD analysis project Ga0194138, IMG submission 134022) | Freshwater microbial communities from Pennsylvania, USA, analyzing microbe dynamics in response to fracking - TARM_MetaG_T2_14 (version 2) | ecosystem: Environmental > Aquatic >...
AGGACCTGAACCCCAGCCTGGAAAAAGACGTCGGCCACCTGGCCTGGCTCGATGATCACCTGCTCGAAGAGCAGCACCCCCACGGGCGCTACGTCGAACACTGGCAACGCCAATGCACCCCCGGCCAACACGAGCTAGTGCGCACCGACGCCCAAGGGCAGCTACGCTGGTTTCAGATCGGTGACCATGCCATGGCCATCACTCCGCGCCCCGCATCAGGCCACCATGACTCGCTTTACACGCCACTGGAAAAGGCCAGCGACGACGCACTGCGCTGGCGAGCCAGCCTGTGCATGGACTATCTGGAGCGCCACCATGGCCAATGGCGCATCACACTCTCAACCCAGCCCTGGAGGATGAGGCTTTCACTTTAATGCCGCTATTCGTCAGATAGGCTCAACTCAACAGCGTATTCATGGTTTGCTTCAAGTATTCGACAAACTTCGCAGTGGCGACAGGCAATGCACGTGTATGCTCAGTCCCTAGTACCAAGCGACCTGGCAAAAGGTCTCTGTCCACCAGCGGAAGTGCCTTGACACGCTCCGTTAGGTGCGAGGGAGGAATGCCCATCTGGATTTGAAAGAAAACACCCTCGCTCTGGATTGCGAAATGGCGCATCAACTCAAAGGAGTTGGTTTCCAAGGCTGCCTCGACACGAATGGAGCGACGCGCCAAGAGCTCGTCGAGTAGCGCTCGCCCTCCTAAAGAGGCATCCGGCATGGCGATGGGAAAGCCGAGACAGTCGGATAACCTTACCCTTGGCAGCCGCGTGAGCGGATGGTCAGGCACAACAAAAGCATAGAGACGCTGTTCTACTTCCATCAAGGTCCGAATTTCTGGGTCGGGCGCAGGATTGAAGACCAGGCCAATGTCCGCTCTGAACTCCTTGAGCGCCCGATAGACCTCTTCACGACCACATATTAACGTCTTGACCCGCACCTTGGGATGATGTTTTTGAAACGCGCCAATGCTCAAGGGCAGCAAGGCGGCAGCCATGCCTTCGATGGCGGCAATGCGCACTTCGCCGCGACGAACGCTGCGTAAATCCTCAATTTCCGAAAGTACTCGTTCTTGCTCGGCGATCTGTTTGCGCGCGTAGGCGACGAACAACTCACCTGCAGACGTCAAGCGAACGCCGCGCGGCTGACGCTCGAACAAAGGCGCACCAATCTGCTCTTCAATATCAAGAATCCTGCGATTGACCGCTGACGACACCACATTCAGCTGCTCGGCAGCTTTGCGGATCGATCCGGTGCGAGCTACGGCATCCACATAGCGCAAAAAACGGATATTTTGCATGACGTCCTTCCCGATCAAGGGCCTTCGAAGAACTCTTTAGCGATGCCAAAAAGGCATCGCTAGTCATAAAAAATATCGCTAGTCGGCCTCACGCTCAAGCTTCTATCGTAGTCAATGAACTAAGCCCAAGCATAGTGCAAGGGTAAACGGGGAACATGATCAATGAGTTACCTATCTCGCCTTACTATTTTCATCCAACGCGCGCCTATCCTGACAGGGCTGTGGTTAATCCTCTCGGGAGTCGGCTTCTCATCTTTGGCAAGAGCCGATACAGCGATAGACTTTACCGCCAACTGGGCTTTCGACGCCTCCAATGCCCCCTTCATACTTGCCGAAGAGCGCGGCTATTTCAGTGATGAAGGTATCCGCATCACCATCGATTCAGGTGAGGGCTCATCGGCGGTGATTTCTCGAATAGCCGGAGGTAGCTACGATGCAGGCTTTGGGGATATCAACACACTCATAGAGTTCAACTCGCAATATCCCGATAATCCCCAAAAAATGGTCTACATGATCTATAACCGACCGCCCCTGGCGATCATGGCCCTGAAGGAGTCGGGTATTACCACCCCCCAAGACTTGGAAGGGCGGAAAATCGGCGCCCCCGTCAACGACTCGGCATATCGAATGTTTCCTCTGTTTGCCGAGGCAACCGGTCTCGATGCGTCGTCAATCACCTTCGAGAATATCTCTCCCAATCTGCGTGAGGCCATGCTGGTAAGGGGCCAAGTAGATGCCATAGCCGCCTTCCCGCCCAGCGCCCTGCCCAACCTTTTGAACCTAGGCGTTAGCGAAGATGACATCGAGATTTTCTATTACACCGATGTAGGTATTCCTCTATATAGCAACGGCTTGATCGTCACGGAGCGTCTGATTGAACAATCGCCCGACGTTGTTCAAGGATTGGTTCGAGCAACCCATCGCGGACTGCTCGACAGCATAGAAGACCCTCGTGCAGCGGCTGAGGCACTCAGAAAACGCGATAGTTTGATCGATGTAGACATGGAAGAGCGTCGCATGCAATTTCTGATTGATAACCAAATCGTGACCCCTGAAGTCAAGGCCTTGGGCCTAGGTGCAGTCAACCCCGAGCGGCTGGCGGACTCCATCGACGTGATCGTACAGACACTTGGCCTGGATAATACGCCGACTCCAGTTCAGGTATTCGATGATCAGTTCCTATCCGGTCTTTAAGAGCGCGATTCAGCTAAGGATATTTTGCGATGCAAACCAAAGTACATCGACTTCCCTGTGCAGGCCCCGGCGACTTGAAACCGCTACAAGAGGCCATTGACGAAGGGCGTCTCAACCCGACGAAAGTCATCGCCGTATTGGGCAAGACCGAGGGGAATGGCTGCGTTAACGACTTTACTCGTGCCTTCGCGACGACGGTCTTGACCCGTTTTTTCGCCCAGCAACTGTCTCTCAATGAATCTACCGTGAGTGAACGCATTGCTTTCGTCATGTCGGGCGGTACCGAGGGAGGCCTGTGCCCACACTGGCTGATATTCGAAGTTAGTGATGTACCGACCAGCGACGAGACCGAACCAGGGCTGGCGGCGGGTATCGCCTTCACCAAGGAGTTCGAGCCTCACGAGATTGGTAGGCTTGAACAGGTACACGCCACCAGCGAGGCGGTACGGCAAGCCGTCTATCGAGCTGGTATCACCCATATGCAAGATGTCCATTATGTGCAAGTCAAGTGCCCACTGCTAACCGCTGTGCGCTGCGAAGCATCACGCCAGGCAGGGCATGGGGTGGTCACTACCGACACCTACGAGTCGATGAGTTACTCCAGGGGCGCCTCTGCCCTCGGAGTGGCCCTGGCACTGGGGGAGATCGACGAACAGGCGTTGAGCGATGCCGTCATCTGCCGGGATTATGAACTCTACTCCAAGTGCGCCAGCACCTCAGCGGGAATCGAACTGATGCGCAACGAAGTACTGGTACTTGGCAATGCACACGGTTGGGACGCATCACTGCGCATCGGCCACAGCGTAATGGCCGATGCCCTGGATGGAGAGGCCTTGAGCCGCGCACTAACACCTTTGGGAGGCATTCCGGCGTGGGAGATTGCCGCACTGCTGGCCAAGGCCGAACCCTCACGCAGTGGCTACATTCGTGGTCGTCGACACACAATGTGCGACGACAGCGACATCAACGCCACCCGCCATGCCCGCGCTTTGGTAGGCGGCGTACTCGCCGGTTGCACTGGTGACACAGCACTATTCATCTCGGGGGGAGCCGAGCACCAAGGCCCCGATGGGGGCGGCCCACTTGCCGTGATAGTGAAACAAAGGGGGGCTGCATGAGCCATCATTACGTCACCCTGGAACAGGTCAGCTTGCGCTACCCCAAAAGCGACATGCCAGCCATCACCAATATCTCACTACACATTGAGCGCGGCCATTGTGTTGCATTGGTGGGGCCGAGCGGCTGCGGTAAAAGCTCTATATTACGCCTACTCGGCGGTCTGGAAACGCCCACCTCAGGTAAAGTCATCATAGACGGCAATACGGCAGACCAAACCCGAGAAGCCGTGGGCATGGCGTTCCAGAAAAGCACCATGCTGGATTGGCGGACCGTGCTAGACAACGTGCTTTTACCGCTGGAAGTGACAGATGGCCCAACCATTTTTCGCAAGCACTACCAAACCTACCGCCAACGAGCGGAGGCTTCATTGGAACGTTTGGGACTAGCAGACTATATCAACCGCTACCCCTGGGAGATGTCCGGTGGTATGCAACAGCGCGCCTCGCTGTGCCGCGCATTGATCCACGAGCCGAGCCTGTTGCTGCTGGACGAACCCTTTGCCGCACTCGACGCCTTCACCCGAGAGGATCTATGGGGGCTAGTGCAAACCATCCGCGAAGAGCGACACCCCACCACGATACTGGTCACCCACGACCTGCGCGAGGCTGTCTTTCTAGCCGATACGGTATATGTCTTCTCCAAAGGCCCTGGGCGCATCGTGCACAGGGAAGAGGTCGAGCTATCCCGCCCAAGAACCATTACAGGCACGTTCGAGCCTAGCTTCAACGATACAGTGCAACGCCTTCGCGCACATATCACCAATGTGCGTGAAGGCACTAGCCACGACGAACCGGCACAGCATGACGAGGAGAGCCCAAATGCTTGACTGGATACTGAGCCGACGTGTGCTTCCCTGGCTCGTCACCACCGTATTTTTTCTTCTCTGGGAAGGCGCGGTGGTAGCCTTCGATATACAACCCTTCATTTTGCCAGCGCCTAGCTTGATCGGCTCCACGTTCATTGAGCGATGGGAGCCAATTTCTTCCAACTCTCTGCAGACCCTGATGACGACACTGGTCGGTCTTGGTATGGCCATCGTAGTTGGCATTGCGCTCGGGCTTGCTATCAGTGCCCACGAAAAAGTCTATGCGGGACTCTACCCACTACTGGTCGCGTTCAACAGCATCCCTAAAGTGGCCTTGGTGCCGCTTCTGGTGATCTGGTTTGGCATCGGCACCATACCGGCCATTCTTACCGCGTTTCTCATTTCATTCTTCCCCATCGTCGTCAACATCGCCACTGGCATTGCCACGGTGGAACCCGAGCTAAACGATCTGATGCGATCACTGCGAGCTCGACGGCTAACCATACTGCGAAAAGTGGGCTTACCACGCACACTCCCCTACTTCTTTGCTGCCCTCAAAGTATCAGTGACTCTTGCCTTTGTCGGCTCGGTAATTTCCGAAACGGTAGCCGCTAATGCGGGTATCGGGTACATGATGGTCGTAGCGGGTAGTCGATTCGATGTGCCTTTAGTATTTGCCGGTTTAATGGCCATTGGCGCCATGGGTATCTTGCTCTACCAAGCGGCGGAGTGGCTGGAACGTAAGTTGACCTTCTGGGCAATGCGTAATACACCGTCGTGAATCATCGGGGCATTTCAAGAATCACCATCGGATGACCGCCATCACGACGGGGTGGCCAACGATTCGAGTCCTGAAGAGAGCTGCTGTGCAAAGCGCGCCGCGGCCACAGGTAGTGTTCGGCCACGAAGCTGGCCCAGCAACAGGTGGCCCACTGGTACATCTCGTGTATCGAGTGGGCGCATCACCACATCGAGCTCTCTCAAACGCGGCATGCTAATGGGAATTTGAAAGCCGAGAACGTTCTCGTACTCCACGTAATGTCGTATCAGTTCGAACGACTCGGTTTCGAGCACAGGCTGAAGCTGTCGGCCAATGCGCCGAGCCGCTATGTCCAGCAGATTGCGTACGCCTAGATCCGCCGCAGGGGCAATGTGGGTATGATCAAGGCAATGGCGAAGCCGTAATAACGGCTGTTGAGCCAACGGATGTCGACGCGACATGACAGCATGAACGGTCTGGGGCAAGTCGAAGATACAATCGAAATCGGCCATCTGTAGTGGCTCGAAGACCAGCGCCAGGTCACTACGAAACGCCTGCAAGTCCTCTTCGGCCTTGGCTCGATCACGCACGTTGATGGCAAAGGTGACGCCAGGATGGGCGTGTCGATAATACGCCACCTGCTCAGGTAAAAAATACGGCAATAGCGCCTGTGAACAAGCGATAGTGATATGGCCCCGTCGGCGCCCGGACAAATCTGCTACTTGCGAGTGCAAACGCTGTAATTCCGACTTTTGCTGACGATAGTAATTCAGTAGCAACTCACCCGCCGGGTTCAAGCGCATCCCACGTGGCAATCGCTCGAATATTGGACTACCAAACTCCTCCTCGAACCCATTGATGCGACGATTGAGTGCCGAAGCGGTGATGCTGGCATCTTCGGCAGCCTTGCGAATTGAGCCACTGCGCGCCACAGCTTCAATCAACTGCAAGGTACGTAAATGTTGCATGTGCTGTCCTCTTCTCGCCCCTGGTCATTGACCCTTCAATGCCCTTGCGGTGCATTTTATGCACCGCAGGTGTGAAAAATAAACAATTTATTCATCGCTAAAAAGACGGCATGTTAACGGCATTACCCGCTCATCCGACCCTCATCGGATGCCAACCTGGGCCAGCGGTGATTGGGAGATCGGCATGCACGTTGAGTTGTTCAACATCACTAAGCACTTTGGCAACCTGACCGCCAACAGGGCCGTTAGCTTGAGCGTCGGCGAAGGGGAAGTCGTGGCATTGTTGGGAGAAAATGGTGCTGGCAAGAGCACCCTGATGAAGGTGCTGTTTGGCTTACTTGCCCCCGATGAAGGAGCCATCTTGATTAATGGCCGCGAGACCGTCATCGACTCTCCGACAACAGCCATGCGCTGCGGTTTGGGAATGGTGTTTCAGCAATTCAACCTGATTCCCGCCCTCACGGTATTGGACAACCTGTTGCTGGCCTACCCCAAGCCACCGTTTTGGACCTTTCAAGGCCGATTCGGTCGCCGCCGGAAGCAGGTGGAGGAAGTCTTGCAGCCTCTTCGCAAGATGGCACCAGACATCGATCCGAACACCCAAGTCAGTTGCCTCTCGGTAGGTCAGAAGCAAATTATCGAGCTGGTCAAGGTACTCAACCAAAACGCCCGCTGCATCATCCTGGACGAGCCCACGTCGGTACTCACCCCTCAAGAGTCACAGGTTCTTTGGTCACTGATCCGAGAGCTGGCCGCTTCGGGGCGCAGCGTGATTTTGATCACCCACAAAATGGAGGATGTCATGGCATGCGCCGACCGGATTCTCGTGCTGCGCGAAGGCCGTTTGGTAGAGTCACTGCTGCGCCAGGAGTGTACCGAAGCAGAACTTGTGGCACGCATGATGGGGCAAGACACCCAAAGAGCGCCCATTCAAATCCCCAAGATTGAGGATATCGCCGAACGGCCGATCAAGGTATCGCTGAATGATGTCAGTGTAAGCTTGGGTGACCAGCGCCTTCGGCATATCGACTTGCAATTGAGGCCTGGCGAAATCGTCGGTTTGGCGGGCGTTTCCGGCAACGGGCAACACTTGCTAGCAGATGCTTTAATGGGGCTTGCCGCATGGCAATCGGGCTCTTTGACGATCGATGACACGATCATTCAATCGCCCACGCAGCGCACCCTGGGTCCACGCCAAATTGCCTATATCCCCGAGCAACCCGCCGTGAATGCCGTGGCGGGTGAACTCAGTCTGGTCATGAACGTTGCGCTTGGACACTTTCGCGATTTGTCTTTCGTGCCCGACTGGCCACCTCAACGTGAGCGCACCGAACGAATCATTCGCCAGTTCAACGTCAAACCCCCATTACCCGACCAACCAGCTGGCAAGCTTTCCGGTGGTAATTTGCAAAAGCTCGTCGTCGGCCGTGAGCTAGATGCCGACCCTGCTTTCATTATCGCTGCCTACCCCACCATGGGTTTGGATGCGAGCGCCACGCAAGACGTTTACCGAGCACTGTTCGAAAAAGCTCGACAAAACGCCTCCATCTTATGGATTTCCGAAGATATCGACGACTTGCTTGCCTACTCTCACCGCATTGCCGTCATTCATCATGGGCGCATTGAACACATTTTTGATACCGCTAATACTGATCGTTACGCCATTGGCCATGCCATGACCGGCAGTGATGCTGGACTGGCACAACTCATGCCGGGGGCTTCTTCCGACACACTCTCGACGACCATCGCGGAGGCCAACAATGCCTAGCGCGATACACTCCCGAGCGTCCCGGCTGACAGCACGTCTTCGCACGTTGCTACCACTGGCACTAATCGTCGTTTTATTCGTGCTGGCCTGCCTGGCATTCTTCATGATCAACGACCGAGCCCCACTGAGCCTTTTCATGCAAATGGTGGCGGGTGGTTTCGGCGATTTTTACTCGCTGAGCGAATCGCTGGTCCAGGCAGGGCCCATCATGCTCACCGCTATGGCCGTTGCCCTACCGGCACGTTTGGGCCTGATCAGTGTAGGCGGTGAGGGGCAGATGTACGCGGGAGCAGTACTCGGCACCGGAGTGGTGCTCTTGGGCTTCGATTGGCCTGGCTTTCTCCTCATGCCACTCATGTTACTGGGCGGCATGCTTGGCGGCGCGTTGTATGGCCTGATGCCTGCCCTGTTGAAAACGCGCCTGGGTATCAATGAGACCATTGCCACTCTCTTGCTGAACTATATCGCCTTGTTGCTGGTGAGCTTTCTCGTTCATGGCCCCTGGCGCAACCCGGCCTCTCTGGGCTGGCCCGCAACCATCGAGTTTCCCAGTGGCGCGGTGCTACCTACCCTGTGGGCAAGCCGCATGCATGTGGGGCTGATCCTGGCAGTCTGTATAGCGTTTGCCATGCATTGGCTGGTCACCCATAGCCGATGGGGATTGGCACTTCATGTGCTACGCAGCAACCCTCGCGCCGGTGCGACGGCAGGACTGAGCCATACCACCAACGTAGTGCTGGTTCTTTGTCTGGGGGGGCTGTTGGCTGGGCTAGCCGGCATTGCTGAAGCGTCGGTGATTCATGGCCGTTTGCAGGCCGGTATCGCAGGCACTTACGGGCTCACTGGTTTTCTAGTGGCGTGGCTCGCCGGGCAACACTTCTTGCGCATCATTCCCATTTCAGTGCTGATGGGCGGGCTACTCGCCTCCGCCGATACGTTACAGCTATTTGCACAATTACCGGCTGCCAGTGCCGTCATCCTGCAAGCAACACTCTTTGCCATCGTACTGGCCGTCAATGCCCACTGGTCCAAACACCAGCGTCGCTCGACCTAGTCAGGAGGTATTCATGGAAATGTTATGGACCGAGCTGGGCATCATGTTTGTCATTGCCCTCCGCAGCGCCAGCCCATTACTCGCAGTAGTCATCGGAGAAACGCTGACCCAGCGTGCAGGCGTCATCAACCTGGGGGTCGAGGGGCAAATGCTACTCGGCGCGTTGACCGGTGTTGCCGTGACCTTTCACACCGCCAGCCCGGTCATGGGGCTTTTGGCAGGGTGCATGGCGGGACTTTCACTGTCGTTGCTGCATGCCTGGCTGGTGTTGGGTTTCAAGGCTAACCAAATCGCCAGTGGTATCGCCGTACTGATGTTGGGATCGGGTATCAGCGCCTTCTATGGCATCCCCTATGTGGGCCAACGCATCGAGCGTTTTGAAAGCCTCAAGACCAGCTGGCTGGCCGATATCCCGCTGCTGGGGCCAGTGGTTTCGCCTTTCTCTCCCACGGTGCTGATCACGGTACTACTCATCCCCGTAGCGGGAGTGCTGCTGTATCGCACCCGTTGGGGGTTACGTTGGCGAGCAGCGGGAGAGTCACCCGAGATCAGCCGCAACCTGGGCGAGAATCCGCGTCGCTATCAACTGATTGCCATTTGCCTGGGCGGGCTTCTATCTGGCTTTGGTGGGGCCGCTCTGTCCGTCGACTACACCGCCAACTGGGTCGAAGGCATGACCAACGGGCAAGGCTTGCTCGCCGTAGGGCTGGTCATCGTGGCCCGATGGAACCCCTGGCTGACACTGCCTGCCGCCCTGCTTTTCGGTGCGGCGCAGGCTATGAATTTGAGGCTGCAGAGTTGGGGAGTAGACATTTCCTCATACTTGCTCGCCACCTTGCCTTACGTTCTCCCGCTAGCGGTCATGGCACTGAGCTATCGCTCATTACGGCACACCGGTGGCGGCATGCCGGAAGGGCTCAAGGCCGTCTTCGCGCGATCCGCTTGATGATCTTCAACGTATCTCAACCCACACAGAGCTTGTCACCATGAAAAACCTGAAAACGCTTTTTTTATTTACCACCCTCAGCATGACTGCCCTCTCTGACGCACTCGCCGACACCCGGGTCGGTTTCGTCTACGTAGGACCGCGCACGGACTTCGGTTACAACTATGCCCAAGACCAGGGTAGGCAATATCTCGATGAGCACATGGACAACGTCAGTACACTCTATTTTGAAAACGTGCCGGAGAATGCCGAAGTCCAGCGCGTGATGGAACGCATGATCCGTAATGGCGTGGATATCATCTTTCCGACCAGCTATGGCTATCTCGATCCTGCACTGGATCTGGCGCGACGCTACCCCGACACGACCTTCGTACATTCGGGCGGCCTGAAGACCGCCGACAACCTGAGCACCTACTTTGCAGACATCGACCAGGCCATGTATCTCACCGGCATGACCGCAGGCTTGATGACCGAGACGGATCGATTGGGTTTCATTGCAGCTCATCCAATCCCGCAGGTACTGCGCAACATCAATGCCTTCGCCCGCGGTGCACAAAGCGTCAACCCCGATGTCACCACATCCGTTATCTGGACCGCACAGTGGTCCAACCCCACGGCGGAGTCCGAAGCAGCCAATACGCTGATTGATAACGGGGCCGACGTACTGGCGGGGCATGTCGATTCGCCCATCAACTACACCCAAACGGCCGAGCAGCGCGGGGTCTATGCCGTGGGTTACCACGCCGATGCAAGCAAGTTCGCACCTCAGGGATGGCTGGTGGGGGCCGAGTGGAACTGGGGACCCATGATGGTCGACATCGTGACATCCATCCAGGATGGAACCTGGGAGCCCACACATTTGCGGGGCAATTTGACCACCGGAGCGACCCAGCTCACCGAGTTTGGCGATAACGCTCCTGAAGAGGTGCGTGAAAGGGTTTTGCAAGCGCGTGATGAAATCATGGCGGGCGATCTCCACATCTGGCATGGCCCGGTCGTCGACCAGACAGGTAACGAGCTCTACAGCGACGAAATGCCAATGGAGGCCGTCGAATCCATGGACTTCCTCGTCCAGGGCGTACAAGGCCGGTTGCCATGATGCCGCTATTCTCAGTGCCCCAAGCCAGGCCTTACGCCTGGCCATGGGATGGACAGGTCAGTGGGCGTCACTTGGCCATCATGGTCATCGACATGCAAGCTGACTTTTGTGCCAAGGGCGGCTACATCGATGCCCAGGGTATCGACATCAGTGCCACTCGAGCGGTGATACCGCCGATTCAAGCGTTATTGGCCGCGGCTCGTCGGCATCCCGACATCAGCATTATCCATACCCGGGAAGGCCACCGACCAGAACTGGCCGATCTCCCCGGCAACAAACGTTGGCGAAGCGAGCAGGTCTGCCCCGGCATCGGCCAGCAGGGACCACTCGGCAAGATTCTGGTGCGTGGTCAACCGGGCTGGGAGCTTATCCCCGAGCTGGCACCAGCCGAAGGGGAGGTCGTCATCGACAAACCCGGCAAGGGGGCCTTTTATGCTACCGACCTCGACCACGTACTCAGGGTCAAAGGCATCACACACCTGGTAATGGCCGGCCTGACTACCGACGTATGCGTCCACACGACGATACGCGAAGCCAATGACCGGGGGCTGGAGACCCTGCTGGTGCGCGATGCGACAGCTGCCACTGAATCACGCCACTATCAGGCGACCATCACCATGACCGAGATGCAAGGCGGACTGTTCGGCGCCACCTGCCAAAGTGATGAGTTGATTGATGCCCTCGACCGACACCTTCCAATAGGAGAAACACCCCCATGCCCTCCTCGTTAACGGTGGCATCCACCCCCTATGCCTGGCCTTTCGATGGCCATCTCACACGCGACAATACCGCCTTGATGATCATCGACATGCAAACCGATTTCTGCGGCAAAGGCGGTTACGTCGACAGCATGGGCTACGATCTTGCGTTGACCCGTGCCCCAATTGAGCCCATACGAAGGGTTCTGGCACAAGCAAGAGCGTTGTCGATGACCGTGATTCACACCCGTGAAGGCCATCGCCCCGACTTGAGCGACCTGCCAGCCAACAAACGCTGGCGCTCGCAAAAAATCGGTGCCGGGATCGGCGATGAAGGACCCTGCGGACGCATTCTGGTGCGCGGTGAACCCGGCTGGGAGATTATCGATGAGTTAGCCCCCGCTAGTGACGAACTGATCATCGACAAACCCGGCAAAGGTAGCTTCTACGCCACCGACCTCGAGCTTTTACTCCATACTCGGGGCATCCGTAATTTGATCCTCACCGGCATCACCACGGACGTATGCGTCCACACCACTCTGCGCGAGGCGAATGATCGAGGTTTCGAGTGCCTGGTGCTGGACGACTGCTGTGGTGCCACCGACAAGGACAACCATCATCAAGCTTTGCGCATGATCGAGATGCAAGGCGGGGTCTTCGGCGCGGTCAGCAATGCCCACCAACTCCTTCAAGCGTTGGAGTCGCTACAATGAACACGTTATCGCTCTTTCGAGATGCACCAGAGCTAACCCTCGACAAAGCCAACTGGCTCCCGTTTCGCCCCGGTATCGAG
>Ga0194138_10001191_pt1 | contig 12496 bp, 11 predicted proteins | sample TARM_MetaG_T2_14_FD_134022 | JGI IMG/M metagenome (GOLD analysis project Ga0194138, IMG submission 134022) | Freshwater microbial communities from Pennsylvania, USA, analyzing microbe dynamics in response to fracking - TARM_MetaG_T2_14 (version 2) | ecosystem: Environmental > Aquatic >...
CCCCGACTGCAAAAGATTGCTTTTACATCCGGTGCGTCCATTGCATGTTGAAAATCATCAAGCCTCTGGTTTATGCTTCCGGCATATTTACCCGATGCAGCAGCGGCATGTTTGCCCAATATTGATTGGAGCCCCCAAGAAGCTAAACGTTCTTGTGAACCTTTTAAAAGATTCTTGTCTATTTTGCCTGAAGGAGACACGATTGCCACCTTATCTCCCTCTTGCAAATAAGATGGAAATATGAAGTTGTCCATATTTATTGCTTTGATGATTGAATGCTACAAAAGTACATAAAAAAATATGATTATCTTATTAGTTAGAGTTATGTGTAGTGAAACAATTATAATATGTCAAAAGGATAGTAATCATTCCTACTTTTTTGTTGTTTAATGGTGTGTGGTTCACTCTTTTTTCTCATATTTGCTAAAAATCGAACTTTATGAAACCGATTACTACTTTTAATCAGCTTACGGAACATCTCACAACCCTTTGCAAGCGAAAACGTGTTGTGGCAGTTTGCCCTAACGATGCTCATTCCGAGTATGCCATAAAACGTGCTGTTGAGGAAGGCTTTGCCAGTTTTCTTTTAGTGGGAGACGCCCGTTTGCTGCATTCATATACCGAATTAAGTATCTACTCTGATAACATAGAGATTATTGATATTCCCGATTCCGATGAGGCTGCACGCGAAGCAGTTAGCTTAGTCAGATCGGGTAAGGCCGATATACTCATGAAAGGGCTTATCAATACGGATAATCTGCTCCGTGCCATACTAGATAAAGAACATGGCTTGTTGCCGGCAGGCAAAGTGTTAACCCATTTGGCTGTTATGCAAATCCCTACTTACCATAAATTGTTGTTTTTCTCGGATGCGGCTGTTATCCCCAGACCAACGTTGCAGCAACGCATTGAAATGATATGGTATGCTATTCGTACTTGTCATCATTTTGGGATTGAACAACCCCGCATCTCTTTAATACATTGTACGGAGAAGGTTAGCTCTAAATTTCCTCATTCGCTTGATTATGTGAATATCGTTGAACTGGCTGAAGCCGGAGAGTTTGGCAATGTGATCATAGATGGTCCGCTGGATGTGCTTACCTCCTGCGAACGTGAAAGCGGAAACATAAAAGGCATTGCCTCACCCATTAACGGAGATGCTGATGTGCTTATTTTCCCTAATATAGAATCAGGGAATACCTTTTATAAATCGGTTAGCTTGTTTGCCCAGGCAGAGATGGCAGGTGTTTTGCAGGGACCCATTTGTCCGGTTGTGCTAACTTCAAGAAGCGACTCCGGTTTATCAAAATATTATAGTTTGGCCATGGCCTGTTTATCCTCTAATGATATTTAATTATGAAAATTCTGGTCGTCAATCCCGGCTCAACTTCCACGAAAGTTGCTGTTTATCTAAATAAAACCGCTTTGTTTGTAACGAACTTACGCCATTCAGTCGAAGAACTATCGGCATTTCCTACTATAATGGATCAGTTTGATTTTCGCAAACAGCTCGTTCTGAATGAATTGAATCGCAATGGAATTGCACTGCAATTTGATGTTGTGATAGGTCGCGGCGGACTTGTAAAGCCAATTCCCGGTGGCGTCTATGAAGTTAACGAAGCCATGAAGAGAGATACACTAAACGCTATGCGAACCCATGCCTGTAATTTGGGAGGTTTAATTGCTCGTGATCTGGCCTCCTCTATTCCCGGTTGCCATGCATTGATTGCCGATCCCGGAGTTGTTGACGAGCTTGATGATGTGGCCAGAGTTACAGGTTCCCCTCTCTTGCCGCGTATTTCAATCTTTCATGCCCTCAACCATAAGGCCGTTGGTCGGCGATATGCCGCCAATTGCGATGCAAATTACGAAGATTTGAATCTGATTATTTGTCATTTAGGCGGAGGAATCTCCGTGGCTGCACATAGAAAAGGAAGAGCGGTTGATGTGAATAACGCATTAGATGGCGAAGGTCCCTTCTCGCCTGAGCGTGCGGGTACATTGCCCGCCGGTTCCTTAATTGATCTTTGTTACAGCGGTCGTTTTAGCCGTGAAGAATTGAAAAATAGGATTTCAGGACAAGCCGGTTTAGCTGCTCACCTGGGAACTACAGATGTTCCTGAAGTGATTTCCATGATTGAAGCGGGTGATAAACATGCCGAACTGGTGTTGAATGCCATGGTTTATAACGTTATTAAATCCATTGGTGCTCAAAGCGCAGTGTTGAAGGGTCAAGTTGATGCGATCATCCTGACAGGCGGTATTGCGCATGCCGATTATGTAGTGTCAAGAATCAAGGAATCGGTATCTTATATAGCTCCCGTTATCGTTTATCCCGGTGAAGATGAAATGGAAGCTTTAGCCATGAGCGCCTATGAAGCACTAAACGGAATACTGCCTATTAATGATTACAAATAAGCTCCTGCAACGCTTTATCATTTATTTTTGAAAAGAACCGAATGTTACTTTTTTCAGCTCCAGATTACTTCTTTAATGTTAAATAGTAAATTTTTGGAGCATAAAATTCATTGGAAAGAAATTTTCTTTTATCTTTGCGCTTGTGTTAAGTTAATAAATTGATTAAGGTCGATTTTTGACTGTTTCGAATCGGAAAGTATGGGGGTACTTTCCGATTCTCTTTTTTGGTACCAGTCTGATTTATGGATATAAAAAAGCCCGATCGCATATTTGCAACCGGGCCATATTATTTAGTCAAAAAGACTACTTACTTTTTCTCGGGACGAGGGAATAAAACCTTTCTGGAAAGTTTGAATTTACCAGTTTTCTGATCCACATCGATCAATTTAACTTCAATCTCGTCGCCCTCTTTGATACCAGTTTCCTCCACTGTTTCAAGACGTTTCCAGTCCATCTCAGAGATGTGCAACAAACCGTCTTTTCCGGGTAAGAATTCAATGAAAGCGCCATAAGGCATGATAGAACGTACTTTTCCTTTGTAAACCTCGCCTACTTCAGGAACGGCTACAATACCTTTGATGATACGCATAGCGCTATCGATAGATTGCTTGTTGGTTCCGGCAATTTCAATTCTGCCCACGCCATCAACTTCTTCAATAGTAATGGTAGCACCTGTTTCCTCTTGCATTCCCTGAATGATTTTTCCACCAGGGCCAATGATTGCACCAATAAATTCTTTAGGAATAGTCAGTGTTTCAATACGAGGAGCATGATCCTTCAAGTCGGCACGAGGCTCTTGAATAGTCTCGGTAATTTTACCCAGAATATGCATACGTCCTTCTTTTGCTTGATTCAAAGCACGTTCCAGAATTTCGAATGATAAACCGTCAACCTTGATATCCATCTGAGTGGCAGTAATACCATCTTTCGTTCCGGTTACCTTGAAGTCCATATCACCCAAGTGATCTTCGTCACCTAAGATATCAGAAAGTACGGCATATTTTTCTTCGCCGGCATTTTTGATCAATCCCATAGCGATACCCGAAACCGGTTTTTTGATTTTCACACCGGCATCCATCAATGCAAGTGTTCCGGCACAAACAGTTGCCATTGATGACGAACCGTTTGATTCAAGAATATCAGAAACCACACGCACTACATAAGGATAGTTTGCAGGAATCATTTTCTTCAAAGCTCTGTGAGCCAAGTTTCCGTGACCAATCTCACGGCGACCTACGCCACGTTGAGCCTTCGCTTCACCGGTTGAGAAAGGAGGGAAGTTGTAGTGAAGAAGGAAACGTTCTTTTCCGTGCACCAATACATCATCAATCATCTTCTCATCGAGTTTGGTTCCCAATGTAACAGAAGTCAAAGACTGCGTTTCACCACGAGTGAAGACTGCTGATCCGTGAGGTCCGGGCAAATAACTAATTTCGCTCCAGATAGGACGAATCTCAGTTGTTTGACGACCATCCAGACGCTTGCCTTCGTCAAGAATGCAACGACGCATAGCCTCTTTTTCAACATCGTGATAATATTTATTAATTAAACCAACCTTTGCAGCCAGTTCTTCTTCGCTGAAAGTTGCTTTGAATTCCTCGCGAATAGCATCGAAAGCATCCTGACGTTCGTGCTTGTTCTTATTGCCCGATGCTGCAACAGCATAAGCTTTTTCGTAGCAAGCATTATGAACAGCCTGGCGAAGCTCCTCATCATTAACCTCGTGGCAATATTCACGTTTCACAGTTTTGCCAACCGCTTCGGTCAATTCCATTTGAGCTTTGCAATGAACCTTGATTGCTTCGTGAGCCACTTTCATTGCTTCGAGCAGTTCAGCTTCAGAAACTTCGTTCATTTCACCTTCAACCATCATGATGTTCTCATACGTTGCTGCAACCATGATATCCATGTCTGCTTGCTCCAGTTGGTCAAAAGTAGGGTTGATTATATATTTTCCGTCGATACGTGCAACACGCACTTCGGAGATAGGTCCGTTAAAAGGAATGTCCGATACGGCTAGGGCTGCAGAAGCAGCAAGTCCGGCTAATGCATCGGGCATGTCTACACCATCTGCAGAGAACAGAATAATGTTAACATAAACTTCAGCATGATAGTTGTCAGGAAACAAAGGACGTAGAGCGCGGTCTACTAGTCGGCAAGTAAGGATTTCATAATCAGAAGCTCTTCCTTCTCTCTTGGTGAAACCGCCAGGGAATCGACCGTAAGCGGCGAATTTTTCTTTATACTCTACCTGAAGAGGCATGAAATCTGTTCCGGGAACTGCATCTTTAGCGGCACAAACAGTAGCTAGTAACATGGTGTTTCCCATGCGTAGCATGACAGAACCATCTGCCTGTTTTGCCAATTTTCCCGTTTCGAGTGTGATGGTTCTTCCATCACCCAGCTCGATCGTCTTAACAATTGGGTTAATCATAAAAATTGTTTTATCTATATCTTCTTTCAAAATTCGTGCAAAGATATACAATTATCGTGCTAATATTGTGTAAATGAGATAAAAAGTTATTCCATCACTGTTTTTTTTCGTTCAAAAAGCGAAGATGAGCGCAAAATGCTTTGACTAATCTTTAAAAGAACTATATTTGCAAGCAAAAACATAATCATTATTATGAAGAAAATATCACTCATGGCACTTACTGTGCTAGTACTTAGTTCGTGTAACTCTGACCCGAAATTTAATATCAAAGGAGAAGTTTCCGATGCCGATGGCAAAATGCTTTATTTTGAATCATCCGGTCTGGAAGGTGTTGTGGCGATTGATTCAGTAGAACTGGGTAAAAACGGTTCATTTAGTTTTAAACAGTTGAGACCGGAGTCTCCGGAGTTTTACAGACTAAGAATTGAGGATAAAGTCGTTAATCTTTCGGTTGATTCTACTGAAACCATAGAAGTGAAAGCCCCATATGCAAAGTTCTCGACCGATTATGACGTTGTGGGCAGTGAAAACTGCGTGAAAATTAAAGAGCTTACTTTAAAACAGATTAAACTTCAATCGGATGTAGATGCTCTGTTTAAATCATTACAAGACAATGTAATCACTCACGATGTTTTTGAAGACAGTTTATCGGCTGTGATAACCAAATATAAAGATGATGTAAAAGTCAATTATATATTCTCGGCACCCAATAAGGCAGCGGCCTATTTTGCGTTGTTCCAGAAATTGAATAATTACATGATTTTTGATCCGTTGAACAACAAAGATGATGTGAAATGTTTTGGTGCTGTGGCTACAAGTCTGAACAATGATTATCCTCATGCAATCAGATCCAAGAACCTATATAATATTGTTATAAAGGGAATGAAGAATACTCGTACTCCGGTGCAAAAGACGGTAGAAATTCCTCGTGAAAAGGTAACTGAAGCAGGAGTTATTGATATTGCTTTAAGAGACATAAAAGGAAATGTGCGCAAGCTCACCGAGCTGAAAGGTAAAGTCGTATTACTAGATTTTACGATCTATCAAAGTGCAGTATCTGCCCCACATAATTTTACGTTGCGTGATTTGTATAATAAATATGCAGCTCAGGGACTCGAAATCTATCAGGTATCACTGGATGCAGATGAGCATTTCTGGAAAACAGCAGTTGACAATTTGCCTTGGGTATGCGTGAGAGATGCCAATGGAATTTACTCACAAATTGCAGCTATATATAATGTAAAACAAGTACCTGCCTACTTCCTGGTTAACAAAAATAATGAGCTTAGCAAGCGTGGAGAAGACATTAAAGACCTGGATGCAGCTATTAAAGCCTTATTGTAATTTGGCAAATTACGTTTTATTTTGTGTAAACATGTTACAAAGCATCCGTTTTCGCTTGACACGTATTGTTTAAAGCCTTATCTTTGTAGCAGAAAAATAGAGGGAGGGTTCCAGCATGGCTCATGTTGGAATTCTTTTTTGTTTATATGACCATTTGAAAACTAAAAAATATAGGAGAAAAAATCATGGCTTATATGTCTGAAGAAGGCTACAAGAAACTTGTAGAAGAGCTTAGGGTATTGGAAACTGTGAACCGCCCTGAGATATCGCGTCAAATTGCTGAGGCTAGAGATAAAGGAGATTTATCAGAGAACGCCGAGTATGATGCCGCAAAAGAAGCACAAGGCATGCTGGAAATGAAGATAAACAAGCTAAAAGCTATTATCGCCGATGCCAAAATCATTGATGAATCAAAACTGAAAACCGATTCGGTGCAGATTTTGAATAAAGTAGAACTTAAGAACCTAAAGAATGGTATGAAGATGACTTATACCATTGTTTCTGAAAGCGAAGCTAACCTGAAAGAAGGCAAAATCTCTGTAAGTACACCTATTGCACAAGGTTTGTTGGGCAAGAAGGTAGGTGATGTTGCAGACATCCAGGTACCTCAGGGCAAAATCAGTTTAGAGATCATGAACATTTCGTTTTAAAGTATTAAAAGGTTGAAATAGTATATATTTCAGCCTTTCTTTCTATTAACCCAATCGTATTTAAAAAAAAGAAAGGAGCCCCTTATGGCAAGTATTTTTAGTAAGATTATTGCTGGCGACATTCCTTGTTACAAAGTAGCTGAGGATGAACACTTTTTTGCTTTTCTTGATATCAATCCTTTGGTGAAAGGACATACGTTGGTTGTTCCCAAAAGAGAGGTCGATTATATTTTCGATCTGCAAGATGAAGAGCTGGCTGCGTTTCATGTGTTTGCAAAGAGCGTAGCTCGGGCCATTGAACAAGCCATCCCTTGTAAGCGGGTAGGAGTTGCTGTCATGGGGCTTGAAGTTCCTCATGCGCATATTCATTTAATTCCCATCAATAAAGAGTCTGATATGATTATTTCCAATCCTAAAATGAAATTGTCGGATTCTGAATTTGCTTTGATAGCAGAATCAATCAGAAAGGCCTGGGAAAAATAAAACAGATATATAAGCTATGTTTTCAAATGAAAAAGGGAGCGAAAGCTCCCTTTTTTTATACATAATCTTCTCCGAGTTTTATTTGCGCATCATTCACGTATTTTCTGATGGCATGCTCCTCATCTTTCTTGCAAATGAGCAGTACATTATCTGATTCCGCAATGAGATAACCTTCTAATCCTTCAATTACAGCCAACTTATCAGGCGGCAATGCAATGATATTGTCTTTGCTGTCATACAAAAGCGACTGGCACTTCAAAACAACATTCTTGTTGATATCCTTTGGTGAAAGATCGTACAGAGAGCCCCATGTGCCCAAGTCGGACCAACCGAAATCACCCAAAGCCACATGCACATTGTCGGCTTTCTCCATGATACCAATATCAATAGACACGTTGGGGCAAGTTGGGAAATTCGTATTTATATAAGCTTTCTCTTGCGGTGTGCCATAAATTTCGGCACCGGCACCTAAGTTTGCTGCAACTTCCGGCAAGAAATCTTCTATTGCTTTAATGATGGTGTTGGCACTCCACAAGAAAATACCCGAATTCCAATAAAACTCGCCACTGTCAACAAACACCTTAGCCAGTTCCAGTTCCGGTTTTTCTGTGAATGTTTTCACTTTATAGAAATTATCTGCTTCCTTTTCGGCAACTTGAATGTATCCGTAACCTGTTTCGGGCCTGTTGGGCTTAATACCCAAGGTCAGTAAACGCCCAAATTCAGAAACAAACTCCAAACCCTTATTTATGGCTTCGAGAAATTCACCCTCTTTCAAAATGAGGTGATCGGACGGTGCCACCACTATTTTTGCATTTGCGTTGATGGCCCTAATATGATAGGCGGCCCATGCTATGCAAGGAGCTGTGTTTCTTCTGGTAGGTTCAAGTAAAATCTGCTTCGGGTTCAGGCTTGGTAACTGTTCCTTTACTAAATCAGCATATATATCATTCGTTACAATAAAGATGTTTTCAGCGGGAATCACTTTGCTGAATCTATCGAATGTTTGCTGTAGCAGAGAGCGGCCTGTGCCGAAGAAATCAAGAAATTGTTTGGGTAGTGTTTTGCGGCTGAAAGGCCAGAACCGGCTTCCGATTCCTCCTCCCATTATCACACAATAGTTATCCTTATTCGTCATGATATTGACTGTTTTTAAAGTTTCCGCTAATGTAGGATTTATTTCGTTAAAAGGAATGCTTTGTTAGTTATTTATTGTTTTTCTGCGGATTTTTAAGGGAAACTCTTGCAGGTTTAGAAAAAAGCCGTATCTTTGCACCGCAATTAAGCCCAGATGGCGGAATCGGTAGACGCGCTGGTCTCAAACACCAGTGGATTCACTTCCATCCCGGTTCGACCCCGGGTCTGGGTACCACCAAAAAAAACCTGCAAATCTAATGATTTGCAGGTTTTCTATTTTTATCCCTTTCTAAATTCGTTTACGAGTTGAAATTTATCACTTCTTGTTTTTTTTGTCGTAAATTTGCCCTGTTTTTACGACAAAAATAAAAAAATATGAAATTTAGCAATGTAAGACTTTTAGTCAATGACTATCGCAAATGTTTTGACTTCTACACTCAACAGTTGGGTTTGGAAGCAGTCTGGGATATTGAAGAATGTTATGCAAGCTTCAAAGTCGCAGACGGCATAGAGGGCTTTGCCATATTTACGTCTAATCTGATGGCTTCGGTTGTTGGAAATGCCGACAAAATACAGCCCATTGGTTTTCGTGAGAAAGTAATGATCTCTTTTGAAGTTGATAATGTAGACGAGAGTTATAATGCTTTTTCTGCTAAAGGCATTAAATTTATTAATTCTCCTATGGATATACCTAGTTGGGGAATGCGTGTGGTTCACTTGTATGATCCTGAGGAGAACTTGATAGAGTTATATACACCGCTTGTAATAGGATGATTTTTCTCGTCAAATATAGAGCTCTACGTTTGTCGGAAAGCTCATTGAAACGAATCATGTCGAAGTAATCGAACATGCCATCATGAAGGATAGAGTGTAGGAAGTGGTCATAATTTATAGCTCTTCATAATTACGAACCGGATCAACGGGGCTCTCAAAAAAGGGAAGCTGACAGACTGGGAAATATTTTATAGGTTTTTGTCTAAACAACGATTCAATGTTTGTCTCATAATAATATTATTCAAAGTTGTCTTTTTTTTATCTTTAAATGTCTAATTAAGTCAATTGTTATTTTGGGGTGAGTCTAGTGTGCACATCTATTTTCCCTGTATAACAATTACAACCAGATACTTGCTCCAATCCTGAGCCCGATGTGGCGTTTCAGGTTCATCTCTTCAGGTAGAAAGCCTTCGGTCTTAGCAGTCATTCCTAAATTTAGAGATAATCTTTTAACTCCTTTTGTTCCTGAATAGACCCTGTATTTACCTGTTAAATCAATGGCAGTTCCAAGTTTCCCCGAGTTTTCAGCAAAAGCCAATGCTCTAGGTTGTATCCAGCCGTGCAAAGCAGCATCAATAGCGATGTTTTGTGCTACTGATATATTGTATAAATCAGCTCCCAATGCGGGAAACCATGTATTTTTGTTTTCATATTGTCTCAAATAAAAATTGGCATTGACGGACTTTGTTGTCAGCCAGAAATGTTCGTCAATGTAATCTCCAAAGGGAACCATGCCATAGCCCAAAGCGAAATTCCCGTTGCATTTGCTATTCAACTTAAAGCCGGTTTTTCCAAGAAGTAGTGGGTCTACTAAATTTAAAAGAGAACGCCAGCCTACTCTTTTTATGAATCTCTTCTCTTTATTTGTTAAATCGTTGTAGTCTGTATATCGTTTAAATTCCATGTTCGGACGATGTAGGTGCCGTATTGCTCCATAGACATCATGGCCCACGATATCTCGCTTCAATTCATCATTCTCTTCTTTTATACCTGCATCTATTTTCAGTAACCCCATAGCATAATAAGTTACTAATGAAACTTTGCGTATAAAATATTCAGTCCACAGAATGCTCACGCTCTCCTGTCCCCAATTCATTTGTGAGGATTCGCGTAGCAACATGGCGTAATCTGACTCTAATCCTGCTGTGTGTAAACGTATATAATTCGGTAAATCAGTATCTCGTAACGTTTTCAAGTCTATGTCTTTTACACCTGTCACATAAGCTGCTCCGTCTTTATTAATAAATGGTTGTGAAACACTTCCTATTCCTTTGTAGGTAAGTATGGAACGATGCCCTTCTTCATGCGTTAAAGGAATAAATATCAAGGAGGCTGCCGATTGCAGAAGTAGATTGCTGAGGTAAATAGGCTTGTTTTTGAAGATTACAATTTTATTTAATTGACGCATGCTTAGTCTGTACAGACTTAAATAATTTTCGTTGGCCTGGCGCATGGTAAAGAGCTTGGCAGGAGAGTCGATTAGAAGAAAAGAATACTCTTTTACTGCCAATGAATCTTTACTTCTGTTTTGTGAGGCAGCATTCACTACTAAAACAAAAAATAGAAGTAATGTAATATATGATCTTTTTTTAATCATGAGAAATTTCGAATCTAAAGTTAGTCATGGTTCTTATTGTTTATGAGGTTTACTACCATTTTTACCATGGTATCTTTCTCTTCAGTACGGCTTTCAGCAATCATTAGAGTCGGGGCAACTAGTGCTCCATTGCTAATGCGTTTGCTTTCATATCGAATCTGTACCTTTTTTTGCACAAGTTGAAACCGTATAAGTTTACCTACTTTAAAAATATTATTTATATGGCGAACAATTGCAGTATACCCATCACTTGCCTTATGTAATAAACGTTCCAACCCTCCCCGTTTACTCTGATTTAAACTCATCCTTATCATACTCTTCTTTCAGCATTGAATAATACAATCGATCAACATATTTACCATCTGTATAAAAGAAATCACGTAGAGTTCCTTCATATGTAAAATTACATTTTCTTATAACGCCCTGCGAAGCTATATTCCCTTCTTTGTGGCAGACTTGTACTTTGTGGAAATTGACATGGTTAAAACAAAAATCCAGAATGGCTTTTACCGCTTCTGTTGCATAGCCCTTACGATGAAATTTGCTTCCTAAAGCATATTCTATCTCACAAAAATGGTTTTTGTTGTCGATAAGAAAAATGGCAACTTGTCCGATGCATATACCGGACTCCTTTTGAATAATTGCCCAACGATAGTAATCTGGGTTTTTGTATGAGTTAATGTATTTATCTAATAGTGCTCTGACTTCTTCTTTTGTTACGTATACCGGTTCGCTGTACAAGGACTGAATTGTTGGATCGCTAATCCAGTAGGCCAGCATATCGTTATCGTCTGCGTACTGAAAGGGTCTTAGTGTAAGCCTCTCTGTATTGATGACTTTTGTTCCGCAGTGTTTTAGTGTATCATCCAAAGTATAATAGTTCGCTTTCGGATCAAAAATAAAACCGTTACCTAGTAATGCTTTGCAAGAAGCGATGTTGTCACTATCCGGCTGAACTATGATCTTAGCATGTGGATATTGTGTTTTTATGCGTTCAACCAGCAATCTGATTATTTGCTTGCCATAGCCTTTTCGCAGATAATCTTCTTCCCCGATAAAGTAGTCGATGCTGAATAATTCATGTGGCCGGTCTACAGTGTACCAATCTTCCTTAGCGGCAAAGCAGTCGTAGTATTGTCCAAAACCAATAGGGTGGTTTTCTTCTTGTGCAATGAAATGATTGAGAAAGCTAAAGTTGCCTTTTCTTTCTTTGATCTCATTTAGCCATTCATCGGCATCGTTATACCACTTCAACACGTGTTCTTTGTTTAACCAGCAGGTTAGTTGCCGGATGTGGCTATCTTGAACGGGAACTAATTTTAATTTTTCCATATCGATATTGTTTTATTCTGAATATGAGCTGTTTACAAATGTAGTAATTTCTTGTGTTATTTCCCGTTCTTATCAACTTATTATCTGCTACTTACAAAACCTTGTGCACACCCGGGTGTACAACTATCATACACCCGGGTGTACGGGACTTGTACATGGGGGTGTACAAACTGTGTACATCCGGGTGGAGACGAAAATTGCTAACCTGCAAAATAAATTGCAGAAGCATGCTAACTAAAGATTCTATATATAAACAATAAGTGACTATAAACTTGTAAGAAATTAGTGCCAAAAAAGTTGGTGATACTTGGTGATACTTGGTGAGGC
>Ga0194138_10001192_pt1 | contig 12494 bp, 11 predicted proteins | sample TARM_MetaG_T2_14_FD_134022 | JGI IMG/M metagenome (GOLD analysis project Ga0194138, IMG submission 134022) | Freshwater microbial communities from Pennsylvania, USA, analyzing microbe dynamics in response to fracking - TARM_MetaG_T2_14 (version 2) | ecosystem: Environmental > Aquatic >...
CAGCAGAGTAAAAGGCATTCGTCTGGCCCAAAATTTTGGTCAGCAGAATGCTATTTTTTGCGGCTTTAATTATGCTGCTGGAGATTATATTATTACAATGGATGATGATCTGCAGCATCAGCCCCAGGATATAGTTGGACTCTACCAAAAGATTAAAGAAGGTTTTGATGTTGTTTATGCCATTCCCAAAGGCAGAAAATATAGTTTTTACCGAAGGCTTGGTTCAAAACTAACTAATCGATTATTTAATTTGATAACTTCAAAATCTAAAAATATCAGAGTCAGCAGTTTTAGAATTATCAGCCGGGAAATGATGAAGAAAATTACTGCAGCTGATAAATCATTTATTTATATTTCGGCTGTAATACTCAGAGAAAAAGCTGAAATAGCAAATATTTATACTAAACAGCAGCAGAGAAAATATGGTGAATCAAATTATAATTTTTTAAAACTTTTAAAGTTATTTCTAAAACTTTATCTATATTACGGCAGATTACCTTTATTAAAATATTTACGCTCAGATAAAGAGCAGTACATAATTGCAGAAAGTACTTTCAAAAATAATAAAAGCTAATTAGAAAGAGGAATATACTATGAGACTTTTAATTCTGGGTGGAGGCAGTGGTCAGCTCAGTTTAATAAAAAAAGCAAAAGAAATGGGATATCAGGTTGTAATTTCAGATTATTATTCTGATGCTCCCGGTAAAAAAATAGCTGATTTTGCATCTGATAGCAGCACTTTTGATTACAAAGCTAATCTTAAAACTGCCAGGAAATACAGAGTAGATGGAGTACTGACTTCTGGAACAGATCAGCCTGTTTATACAGCAGCTCAGGTGGCAGAAAGGCTGAATTTAAATCAATATATTTCAGTTGAAACAGCAGAGGCCGTAACTAACAAAAAGGTAATGAAAAATAAATTTTCAGCAGCAGAAATTCCAACAGTTAAATATAAAATTTTGCCCCAAAATTTTTCTGAGCAGGATTTAAATGATTTCAAAAGACCTTTAGTGGTTAAACCGCTGGACAGCCAGGGTCAGCGGGGTGTTTTTAAATTAGATTCTACTGCTCAGATTAGAGAAAAATTTAACGAAGTTTTAAGCTTTTCTAGAGAAAATGAAATCTTAGTGGAGGAATATTATAAATCAGACGAAATTACTGTCAGCGGCTGGGTCATAGATGGCAGATCAAAGCTCTTAACAGTAACAGATAGACTGCGTTTTGAGGAAGATATGCATATTGGTATCTGTTCATCTCACTTTTTCCCATCTAAATATTTGAAAGAATATAGAGAACAGATTGAAAAGCTGAGCCAAAAAATTATTGATGAATTTGCTATTGAAAATGGTCCTATCTATTTTCAGTTTTTAATAGGTGAAAAAGGAATTAAGGTTAATGAAATAGCCTGCAGAATAGGTGGAGCTTATGAAGGAGATTTTATGCCTCAGCTGACAGGTGTTGATATTTTAAAAATGATGGTGCAGCTGGCTGCCGGGGAAAAAATTGACAGCTCAGCTTTAAATAGTTATTCTTTAGAGGATAATTTGAAATATCTTTCTTCTCAGCTTTTCTTTGCTGAACCAGGAAAGATTATTGAGCGCACATCCAGCTCAGAACTTTTAAAATTAACTGGTGTTTTAAAAGCAGGATTTAATTATCAGCCGGGAGAAAGAATACCAAATATTGAGAATGCTACTGCCAGAGCTGGTTATTTTATAGCTGCTGCAGATAATAAAAAAGATCTGAGGCAGAGAGTAACAGCTGTTTATGATAATTTAAAAATTAGAGATCAAAATGGCAAAAACCTTGTTTTAAGAGAAATTGGAGAAAATTTTTAAATAGTTGAGCCAGGAGTGTAATAATGAAAAAATATATTTTGATTATTGTAATGTTGTTTTTAATTATTTTTTTAGCATCAGCTTGTGATATTCAAGATTATGCAGCTGATCAAACAAAACTTACTATTGCTGAACAGTACGGCCTGGCCTATGCACCCGTACAGCTGATCAAAGAGCTCAGCCTGTTAGAAAAGGCAGATCCTTCTTTAGAAGTTGAATGGAAACAGCTCAGCAATACTACAGCTATTAGAGAAGCAATGCTGGCTGGAGAAGTTGATATTGCTTTTATGGCAATACCACCCTTTTTGATTGCCCGAGATAAAGGGATGAAGTGGAAAATAATTTCCGGACTATCTGAAAGTCCGCTTGGATTAATGACCAATCGAGAATATATTAATTCTCTGGCAGATTTTAAAGCTGAAGATAGAATTGCTCTGCCGCAGCCGGGGAGTATACAGCATATTTTACTATCTATGGCAGTAGAGAGAGATTTTGCAGAGGTAAATAAATTTGACGATCAGCTTTTAACAATGAATCATCCTGATGCAATGAATGCTCTGCTTGCCGGCAGGGAAGTGAGTGCCCACTTTGCTTCTCCCCCTTATTTGTTTTTAGAAAGTAAAGAAAAGGGGATTAAAAAGATTTTAAGTGGAAAAGAAGCTTTTGGAGGCGAATTTACTTTTATTGTTGGAGTCAGTACAGAAGAATTTTACCAGCAGCAGTCTAAAAATTATAAAGTCTTTTTAGAAGCTCTAACTGAAGCTCTTAATTTTATTAATCAGCAGCCTCAAGCAGCAGATATTTTAGCAGATAATTACAATCTGACTGCAGCAGAAATGAAAGAATATTTAAACTGGCCTGGAATGGAGTTTACCTCTAAAATTAAGGGGTTGGAAGAATTTTTAGCCTTTATGACAGCTGAAGGATATTTAAAAGAAAATAATTATCAGCGCTCTGAACTAATTTTTACCGAAGAGTTAGTGACAGAAAAAAAGGAAACTGTTTTAGAGGGGGCAGAACAGGATGGAAAATAAATATCGGCAGCGTCTAGTTTGGGTTACAGTCCTGGCTCTTTTCTGGCAGCTGACAGCCTGGAGCGGTTTATTTTCTGATCTAATATTTCCCGGACTGGATCAAATCTTTCTGGCATTACTTAAATCATTAAAAGATGGAACTTTGGTCAAACAGATTGCTTTTTCTCTTTCAATTATTATTCAGGGTTTAATTATTGCTGCGGCTGCTGCTTTAATTTTAGCACTGACAGCTTATTTTTCTAAATATGCTGATGGATTAATTGATACTTTAACAGCTCTGGCTCATCCACTGCCGGGAATTGCACTGATGCCTTTAATATTAATCTGGTTTGGCTCTGGTAAAACTGCAATTTTGATTGTGATAATTCACTCAGTTTTATGGCCCTTAATTTTAAACTTGAGTACAGGATTTAATTCTATACCGGATATTTACACTCTAATTGCCAAAAATTATCGCTTAAATAAATTAGAATTTATGTTTAAAATATTAATTCCAGCTTCATTTCCCTACTTTATTTCTGGTTTAAAAATAGCATGGGCCAGGTCCTGGCGGGCTTTAATCAGTGCAGAAATGCTTTTTGGAGCTATAAATAGTCTGGGAGGACTGGGCTGGTATATTTTTCAGAAGAGAGTTTTTTTTGATCTCCCTGGTGTTTTTGCAGGAATAATTGTAATTATTTTTATTGGAGTTACAGTTGAGGATTTTATATTCAAGAAATTAGAAACAAATACAGTTCGGAAATGGGGCATGTTAAAATGAGCTCCTATTTAGAACTTAAAAATATAGCTAAGAGTTTTAACACAGAAAAAGGGAAGAAGATAGCTTTAAAAGATATTAATCTACAAATTAAAAAAAATGAGTTTTTGACAATTTTAGGACCTTCCGGCTGTGGTAAGTCAACTCTGCTTAAAATTATTGCCGGATTTATTAAAGCAGAAAAGGGAAAACTTCTTAAAAATGAGAAGGTGATTGAAGATTCCGGTCTGGATCGTATTATGCTTTTTCAGGAATTTGAACAGCTTTTTTCCTGGCAGACGGTAATTGATAATATCAGTTTTGCGGTTAAGGCTTCTGCTAAAAATAAAAATATAAAACTAACTAAAAGACAGATTAAAGAAAAGTCATTAAAATATTTAAATGAAGTTAAGCTTAAAAGTTATCAGGATTATTATCCACATCAGCTATCTGGTGGGATGAAGCAGCGGGTGGCGCTGGCAAGAACTCTGGCTGCAGAGGGAGAGATAATGCTGATGGATGAGCCTTTTGGTAGTGTAGACAGTCAGACAAGACAGGAACTGCAGCAGCTTTTAGCTCAGCTCTGGCAGGAAGAAGATAAGACAATTATCTTTGTGACTCATGATATCAGAGAGGCAGTTTTTCTTTCGGAAAGGATAGTACTCATGAAAAATGAACCTGGAGAGATTATAGAACTGGTGGATAATAAGCTGCCCCATCCTCGAAAACGCAGCAGCAGAGAATTTAATCAGCTTTTTGAACAGCTTCAGACCCGGCTGCAGAATTAACCTTATAAATTTTAACCGACCAATCTTTTTGACCTATTTTTCTAACAATTCTCATTCCATAAGTAGAGCTGCTAAATATTTTAATCAGCTTTGTTTTCTGTTTTAAAAACTGCTGCATCTCAGAATAATAGGGATAAAGATTACCATAAAGGATATTCCAGCTGGGACGGCTGTTATAAATAAAATCCATTTCTTCAGGATAAATTATATATTCGATTTTATTTTTGTTAATATAGTCAGCAAAGGAGAGTTTGTTTTCCTCCAAATATTCCAGATTCCTATAATCATAAAGGCTTCCATTTTCAAAATAGTAATCAGTATTTAAATTAGCTAAAACCCGAGCTTCCTGCGGTACTACTTCTGCAATCTGATGCAGATAATCCTGATAATTATAATGGCTGTCCTTAATTATTGTGAAACCAGTGTTCAGCAATAAAATTATTATTAAAATCAATACTAGTGATCCCCTAAATTTGGGATTTAAATTTTTTATCATATTTATAAATATGAGATAGGCAGCAGGTAAAATAAAAATAATTGAGGTCTGGTTGTATCTGCCTATTATTAAATACCCAAGATTAAGACCCAGCAGAGTCAAAAGTAAATAAATATTAATTCTATCTTTTTTAAATCTGCTAAAAATAGATTTTATTATTGAAACTGTAATTACTGCAGTAAAAAATATAAGTTGAAATTTTATTGGAGGAATATAATAAGTACCACTGACTCTATAAAATAATTTTAGATAAAATGCTTTTAGATTTTCTAGTTTGATTAAAAAAGAATCTAAAACCCCCAGTCGGGCACCATAACTGCTGTAATTACTAATAAAATTAGGATCAAATTGAAAACTTAAATAAATAAATAACAGAGCAGTTAGAGTCAGGGCTGCTCCAAAGCTGAGATAATTTTTAAATGTAGTTTTTTGATTAAAAATTAAATTCCAGCTGTAGATTAAGATTAAAGGCATTGAAATAATAAAGGCATTAGGATGAAAACCAATTGATAATCCCAGAATAAGTCCCAAAATAAAATCTTTTTGGACTGAATGACCTGATTTTAAATAATAATTATCAGCATTTTTAGAATCAATATTTTTTAAAAAATAATAAAATACTGAGAGGAAGAATAGAACTAAAATAATTTCCTGACGGGCCAGATGAGAGCTGTAAATAAAATGAATGTCAGCAGCCAGAATTATTAAAGCAGACAGACTTAACTTCTTTGAATTTGTAATTAAAAATGATATTTTATAAAAGATATAAAGGCTGACACTTCCTGCCACTAGAGAAATCAAGCGAAATGTAAAAATTTGATAGTCAAAAAGCTTGATAAAGATAATCTGCAGCAGATGAAAGAAGATTTTAACTGCATGAGGATGACGGGGCAGCAGATCAAAGAAGGATTCAGTGCTCGCTAAATTTTCAGTCTGCATAATTTGTCTTGAAAGCCCGCTCAACCAAGCTTCATCAGAATGTATAAAAGGAAAATTAGTCAGAAAAAATATATTTATTATAAAAAAAAGTAGAATTAAATGGGATGCTTTAATTTTATTAAACTTATTTTTTATTGAATTATACATATACATACAAAGATGCTCCTTAATATTATTTTAATCCAGCTCACGCCCATTATATCATATCTGTTTATTTTTTTTAAAACTTTTGAGTTAATCAGCAGCAGTTATTAAGTATTTTAGAGAGCAGAAAAGCAGTCCTCATTTGATAATTGAATGCACTATTAATAAATGTTATAACCATAAACGGCTAATATGTTTTATAATATTAATAGAGATTGTTCCAATTTTAACAATATAAATTTGGAGGTGGAAAAATGAAAAAAACAGCAAAGTTATTATTGCTTTTATTAACTTTTGCGATTATTCTCACAGGCTGTGAAGCAGATATTTCTGTTCCTGGTGAAGTGGGTCAGGATATAATTACAGCAGATGAAGCCCTTAAAATGATTGAGGAAGGGGAGGTAGTTGTAGTTGATGCACAGCAATCGGGTGATTTTGAAGATCAGCATCTTGATGGTGCAGTAAATATTGCCAGAAATGATATCACTACTTTTGGTCCTTATCCAAATATGCTGGCAGATGCTTCTAAAGTTGAGTCTTCTTTAGGAGAAAATGGCATTTCAAATCAGACAAAGGTATTAATTTATGATAATAACAATAATATGGATGCAGCCCGCTTGTGGTGGACAATGCTGGTCTACGGACATGATACTGCTAATATGAAGGTGATCAGTGGTGGTTTGAATGCTCTGAAAGAAGCTGGAGCTAATTTTGTATCAGGAGATTACGAGGTTGAAGCTGTAGAATACAAAGCAGCAGAAAAAAATGAAGAACTAATTGCTGCTAAAGAAGAAGTTCTGGCTGAGGTTAATAATCCCAGTGAAAATGTTGAAATTTTAGATGTTCGAACAGCAGCGGAAGTAAACAAAGGGATTATTCCGGGAGCTATTCATATTAATTATGTAAATAATAATAAGGATAATGGAGAATTTTATCCACCAAGTTATATTCAGAGATATTATCCTGATAATGGTATAACACCAGACGAAGAAGTTATTATGTACTGTCAGACTTCAATTAGAGCAGCTCAGAGTTTTATAGCCTTACATAATGCCGGCTATAGAAATCTAAAGCTTTATGATGGTGCCTGGATTGAATGGTCATCAGATAGTTCAACACCTAAGGCAGTGCCTACTGGTGCACCTGCTAAACCAAGTGCTCAGGATGGCTCTTAGTAAAATTGTTTTTAATTAAATGTATATAATGAAAGTTCTTAACAATAAGTTGAGAACTTTTATTTAAGAAGGTTTGTGAAATATATTTTAATGTATTGTATTTTCACAATTTAGTTAGATTTAACGTAACGAATAAAAAATTAGGAGGAATACGAATGAAAAAAAGAAGAATTTTATTATCAATGGCACTAGTTGTTATGGCCCTGCTGGTAGTTTCAACATCAGCATTTGCAGTATCTGATGCAGTAGAAGATGCAGTTAATGGTTATTTTGAAAACCTTCCTGAAGACAACGGTATGATTGGTGAAAAAGATTTTGTAGAAAAAGTTAAGGCCGGAGAAGATCTCTTTATTTTAGATATCAGACAGCCTGATGTTTATAATGAAGGTCACGTCAAAGGTGCAGTTAATATACCCTGGGGCCCAGAAGCTATTCCAGCTGCTTTAGATAAGTTACCTGGAGATAAAACAATTTATGTTTACTGCTATACAGCTCAGACTGCCAATCAGACAGTTGCTTTATTAAATTTTGCTGGTTTTGAGGCTAAGTCAGTTAGATTTGGCTGGAACTTAGGTATTTCAAGAGTTGCAGGTTATGAAGAAATAGTTGAAACTGAAGCACATCAACTTGGTGGAGTTACAGATTATAAAATTAATGCGAATCTTAAAGCTGCAGTTGAAGATTACTATGCAGGTTTAGCTGATGTTAGTGATACAATGTATAAAAACTATAAGATTGCTGAAGATATGTTAAAAATGGCTGTAGATTCTGGTGCAGATATGATGATAGTGTCAATCAGACAGCCTAAAGATTTTGCTGAAGGTCACATCAAAGGTGCAGTTAATATTCCCTGGGGTGCTGGTATGCAGCAGTATTTTGGACAGCTGCCTCAGGATAAGAAGATAGTTGTTTACTGCTATACAGGTCAAACAGCAGGTCAGGCAGTAGCAGGTTTAAGAATGTTAGACTATGATGCTGTATCACTTAATGGTGGTATGGGTACTTCTGCTAATGAGCCTTATGGTTGGTCTAACAAAGGTTATGAAGTAGTAAAGTAAGTAGTGCAGTAAATTGAAATTAAAAAACTTAATATCTGATAAAATAAAATTTATAGATATTAAAAAGGAGCCCCTCGGGGCTCCTTTATGTTTTTTGTACATATATTTATAGATTATTTTAAAGCCAATTATATTTTCTTAAGATTTTGATCAAATTTACACTCTAGTTAAAGATCTTAAATTTAATCAATTTGGCTGTGGATGATATCCATAATTTCATTTTTGACTTCAAAATAATCTTCATTATAAATTACTTCTTTAGTACCCTTTTCAAAAATTTGATTAGTAAAATCAACATTAAAGATCTTTATAATTTCACCCGGCTGTTTGGACATCACGACAACTCTATTAGCCAACAAAAGTGCTTCATCTACATCATGGGTGATAAAAAAGATGGTGGTATTGTTTTCTTTCCAGATGTTGCGAATTAAGTTCTGCATATTTTCTCTGGTTAAAGCATCCAGAGCTCCAAATGGTTCATCCATTAGAACTACCTGAGGATAATTTGCTAGTACTCGAGCGATAGCTACCCGCTGTTTCATACCTCCGGATAATTCAAAGGTGTAGTTTTCTCCAAAACCGCTTAAATTAACTTCATCTAAGAAAAAATCTCGGATTTCTTTAATTTCAGCTTTAGGTAAATCCCGCATTTTTGGTCCGAATTCTACATTTTCATTAACTGTCATCCAGGGGTATAGAGTGGGAGATTGAAAAACAACTCCCCGATGCCAGTCAGGTCCATCAACTTCTTTTCCCTGCATTAAAACTCTACCGGCAGTAGGTTTTACATAACCAGCAATACATTTAAGCAGTGAACTTTTACCACAGCCGGAAGGTCCTAAAACACAGATGAACTCTCCCTTATTAATCTCTAAGCTGATATTTTTTAGAGCCAGAGTAGAGTTAATACTTTCCCCATACTCCAGACTCATATTTTCAATTTTAATTAAGCTTTCTTTATTTGATTGAGCAGACATACAAGATATCCTTTCCTGGTTAACTATATATATAATTGAAAATTACTTCTTTAATTATTCTGATCATTTTTTAAAGATATTTTTATATATTCTGGATTAACATATTTATTAAAATCTGCTTGAGAAGGAGATTCTTCTATAGAGCCCTGCCGCTGCAGAAAATCAGAAGTATCTTTCATCACTTTAGCAAAGCTGCCAGGCTGATCAGCAGTGCCAAAGAAATCTTGACTTAAAAGTTCTTCTCTAGTTTTCCAGGTGGTGCCGCGCATCTGGTGGAGAGCGACTTCGGTTTCAATTCCAAGTTCATTACCAGCAATTTCAGCTGCTTTTTTCGGATTATTTCTATAAATGTCACCGGCTTCACTTAAAGCAGAAATGAAATCAGCAACTAATTCGGGATATTTCTCTGAGAACTTCTTACGAACAACCTCTACATTGGCAGTTATATACCCTTTTTCAGCCATTTCGCTGCTGTCAGTTAAAGTATAACCGCTTTTTAAAAGCTGGGCTAGGGTTGGCTGCCAGGTATAAGCTGCCTGAACATCACCGCGCTCCCAGGCTGCTACAATCTCGGCAGTCTGCATATCTAAAAGCTGAACATCTTTTTCAATACCTGCTTCTTTTAAAACATTTAAAAGAACATAATGGGAGGTAGAAGCAAAAGGGACTGCAATTCTTTTTCCAACTAGATCTTCAACTTTTTCAATCCCAGAACCATTTTTGACTGCCAGAGCTTCATTTTCTCCCAAAACTTCATGAATCCAGATTAATTCAACATTAAGTTCACGTGCTAGAGCAGTAATAGCATTGGTGTTTCCCATAGTTGCAAAATCAATACTGCCGGAAGCTAAAGCCTGATTGGCCTCTACACCTGAGTCAAAAATTCTGGTATTAACTTTAATTCCACGTTCGGTAAAATATTTATCAAAAAAACCTTCTGCAACTGCAATGGTTTCATCATTTGGAACTCTTAAAATCCCAAAGTTAATCTCTTCTGGTAGTTCTTCCTCAGCAGCTGTATTTTTAATTTCTTGACCTTCATTTTGAGCTTGATCATTACCACAGGCAGTTAAAGTTAAAGCCAGAGCAGTAATTAAGAAAATAAGCATTATTTTTTTAAAATATTTATTTTTCATTGTCTTTCCCTCCAGATTTGTGATAGTAATGTAAAATCTAATAGTTTTAAAATTTATCTTACAATATTTTAATATATTTCAAACAATTTAGTTAAACATGACCCTTCCAAAAAATAATTTTTCTTTCTAGAAATCTTAAACCAGCATCAATTATCACACCTGTAATTCCCATAATTATAATTCCAACAAAGATTACATCACTTTTCAAAAAATTAGATGCATCTAAAACCATCCAGCCTATTCCTGATGTTGCGGCAACCATTTCTGAGGAAACAAGTGTTGTATAGGCGACACCAAAGGCGGTTCTAATTCCAGTGAAAATTTCAGGTAGAGAAGCAGGGAGTACAATCTTAAAAAAAACATCCTTTTGAGCTGCTCCCAGTGAGCGTGCACTTAAGACAAAGTCCTGATTTAACTTCCGGACTGCAGAAACACAGGCAATATAAATAGGAGCAAAGCCAGCTAAAAATAAGAGAATCTGTTTGGAGGTATCATCGATTCCAAACCAGAGCACTAGAAGTGTATAATAAGCTAGTGGTGGCAGGGGGCGATAAAATTCTACAACAGAATCAATTACTGCTTCAACTTTGTCAAAATAACCGCTTAATAAGCCAAGAGGAACAGCAGTAAAGATGGCAAAGAAAAGCGCCACAAATAAACGTTTAAAACTGGCTCCTAAATGAAGCCAGAGAGGAACTCCATTATAACCATTTTCTAGAATTCTTAAAAATGCATTCCAGACCCTTGCTGGTCCAGGCAGCAGGGTAGGGGTAAAGATACCTAACTTAGTAACTATATACCAGGTAAGAAAAATAGTAGCCCAGGTTATAAAAGTGAGGGCTTTTTCTGTTTTAGTTTTTTTATTTTTTTCGGATTCGCGGCTAATTTTTGGATTATTTGCTGCTGGTTTTTCTTTTTGTTTATTGTTTTTCTTTTTGTTTAAAACCATTTCTTTACACGTCCTCATAATCCTCACTATCTTTTTGAACATAAGTCATATACTAACATCAAAGATATCATATTTGCAGTAAATTATCAATTTTAAAAGTGCTGATAAATGATTAAAAAGACCACCAAGTTTAACCCTGATGGTCTAATTAAGGTACCTGGTACCGGGAAATTTAATCCAGGTACCATAATCCAGGTACCAGGTACTTTTAATTTTTGATTTATAACTAGAATTAACCGAGTTGATTGAAAAAACTTCTCAAGTACCCGGTACCTATTATACCTATTAGCCTTTACTCAAAATTATACTCAGTTACAATTTTTTCGCGGTCAGTTGTCTGATCTAAAAAGTATTCGTAGCAGCAGATTCCTAAGAAAGAACCTGAGACATTGATTACATTATCAAAGCCCCTACCCTGCAGAGCTAAAACAGCATTATAACTTCTCTGACCTGAGCGGCAGTGTAGGTATACCGGCTGGTCTTTAGGAATTTCATCAGTTCTTTCTCTTAATTCACTTAAAGGAATATTGATAGAATTAACCAAATGGCCGGCTTCATATTCATCCTCTTCGCGAACATCTACAATAAAGGCATCATTTTCTACTAATTCTCTAACCTTTGTTACTGGAACCTGATTGTAGCGGTTGTTGATTAAGTTTGTAGCAACAAGGCTTGCCTGGTTAACAGCATTTCTGGGAGTAGAGAAGAGAGGAGCATAAGCTAACTCTGATTCTGTTAAATCTTCTACAGTTGCATCCATTAAAATAGCTGTTGCCATTACATCAATTCTTTTATCTACATTACCTTCCCAATTGCCTGAGCACCAAGAATTTTTCCTGTTGGTACCTCATAAATCAATTTAAAATGTAAAGGATTAGCATCCGGCATTAAGCTTACTTTGTCTGTTGGAATAACATAAACAAAGTCATAAGAAATACCAGCATCTTTTAGCTGCTTTTCGTTGAGTCCAGTTGCAGCTGCATTGTAATCAAAAGCTCTAATTACAGAAGTTCCGATAACTCCATTATTTTTATTAGGAATATTATACATGTGGTTGGCTGCTGCTCTGGCCTGTCTCTGAGCAGGTCCGGCAAGTGGTAATCTTGTTTTAGAGCGGGCGATTTTAGAATAAACTTCAATTACATCTCCCACAGCATAAATATCTGGATCACTTGTTACATAATTGTGATTTACCTCGATCCCACCTGTTTCTCCAATTTTAAG
>Ga0194138_10001193_pt1 | contig 12486 bp, 9 predicted proteins | sample TARM_MetaG_T2_14_FD_134022 | JGI IMG/M metagenome (GOLD analysis project Ga0194138, IMG submission 134022) | Freshwater microbial communities from Pennsylvania, USA, analyzing microbe dynamics in response to fracking - TARM_MetaG_T2_14 (version 2) | ecosystem: Environmental > Aquatic >...
ACTATCCACTTCTGTTCGAAACAGGGATCGAAATCGCCATGCAAGTTGAAGCCATAATCGAAGGATTCGGCCTGCCGAACCAGAGCGAAAACCTGATCGAATTGAATGCATCCATGCCGATCCGTACGCTGAAAGACTTGGCCTTGGACGGAAAAGAACTGCTGTCATTGTTGGGCATCCAACGTGGCGGCCCTTTCGTAGGTGAGATATTCGAGGAATTGAAAACTTTGGTCTTGGCAAACAAATTGGAGAACAGCCCCTTCGCATTGAAGGATTTCATAACGAAAAGAAGGATGATTTATTTGGATGAGACGTTCGAAGCCGCCTATACCGTCGGGCAAAAAGATTTGGCGTCCGAAATCGGTTCGGGTACCTTGCCGGTTCTGGCGACGCCGGCATTGCTGGCCATGATCGAAAATGCCTGCATGGGCATCGTCAAGGAACATCTTTCCGAAGGCGACACAACAGTAGGGATACACTGCGATCTGCATCATAAAAAAGCCTCTCCCATCCACGCCGAACTAACGGTGAGGGTCAGAGTGACGGAACACCGAGGAAACAAGTATTTCTTCGAATGCGCCGCTTTTTCGGAAGGCCATGAAATCGCATCGGCGAAGCACACAAGAGCCGTCGTCAACGCCAATGCATTCATGAACAGTCTCTAGCAACCCGGCTTACTTTTTCCCGTCACCGGAAGTGTATTTGTACCCACTTTTTAAAAAATATGCTAAAATAGTTACATATTCAAAAAGTAAATATATCAGGAGTGATTTCGATGAAAAAAGTAATGACAGGTTTGAGATTTATTTTCAGAAACGGCGAAACATGGACCATCAAGCGTGAATATATCGGAGATCTGTGGATCAAACAAGTCACAACCAGTTACGGCCGGATCGGCAACAGCGATTTCCAGGAAATCCACCCTTGCGAGTCTTTGCGTATCGAAATCCACCCGGAAGCAGATCACGTCAACACAAGCGACATCAATTTGGGCGGCCTGGAGCAAGGTATGTTCGAACGCGTTGCGAGCCATCAAGACATCGAAAAAATGGATATCCTGTACCAAGATGAAGATCACCCGAAATCCGACGTCATTGTCGAAGTGGACCGCATCTACTTCCCTTACAAAGCATTGGATATCGATGGATTCGACAATGAGCACCAATCTTCGTTCGTTTCAGCCGAAAACAAATTGTATATCGTAATCGATCCAGATAAAAATGTAAGGAATATTTATCCTGACATCGTTTGATGGATCCGAAAAAATGGGCCCTTGCTGACAAAGCGAGGGCCCATTTTTTTCGGAAATGAAGGAGTCGGGCAGACCGCCGCATGATAAGGACACAGCCAGGCCTTTCCGGCGCGCGGCTTAAATTATTCTTTAATCGGCAATTTTTCGGTAACAATATCCGCTACATAGGATATAATGAGTTCAGCTGCTTGCGATGCACAGTTTGACTAGGAATGCTCCTTTTTTGATATATTTTCAGGAAAAATCTTGGCGAAAAGAAATACCGGAACAGGAGATGCTTCTGTTTATTTAGGAGATTATTTTTATGAAGAAAACCTATGCCATTGTCGATCTTGAGACGACGGGCTCCAGCTTCAAGCGGGGGGATCGGATCATCCAATTCGGCTGCACCTTGCTTCAGGCCGGCGAAATAGTTCAGGAAATCAATATAACCATCAATCCCGGCAGAAAAATCCCGGATGTCATCGAAAAGTTGACGGGAATCAAGAATAAGGATGTCAGGGATGCCCCCTATTTTGAAGACGTATGTGATTTCATATTCAACACGCTGGAAGGCTGCATTTTTGTAGCCCATAACGTGCATTTCGATTACCATTTTTTGGACAGCTCCTTCCACGAAGTCGGCATGCCGCCGCTTTCGCTGCGCGCGATGGACACGGTGGAGTTGACGAAAATTTTGTATCCGACCCTATCCAGTTATCGCTTGGGTGATCTGTCGAACCATTTCATGCTGACGCATGACAGTGCCCACGATGCCGCAAGCGATGCGCATGCGACTGCGGAGCTTTTTCTCCAGTTGCAGGAGAAAGCCAACAACTTGCCGCTGGTCACGCTGGAAAAATTGAACTTTTTGGCTGCCCATTGCCAGGTCGACAACGATTCCTTTTTCTATGAAAGTTATGAAACCGCCAAAGAGATGCGCGCGCCTCTCCCACCAAAAATCTATGTCAAAAATGGATTGGCACTGAGGGAGAAGGAACTGCTTTCGGAACAGACCGCCTACAGGGAAAAAGAAGTGGCCGATTTTCCGGAAGTGGCCAAAAGCATGCTGGGGACTCATGGGTTGGAGGTCCGTCCTGAGCAGATCGAGATGATGCGCTCGCTTTTTGACTTCCACGATGCTGAAGCTGGGCCAAATCTGGCAATCGAAGCCGCGCCGGGCATCGGCAAGACTTTGGCTTATCTGCTGCCCGCGGCTTATCAGGCAACTCCCGAAAACAAAATCATGATCAGCACCTCGACGCTCCTTTTGCAGGAACAGATCATGGACAACGAGCTGACCCGCTTGCGCAAAATGTTGCCGTTTGAACTGCAGATAAGCTCATTGAAAGGGAAGACGAACATCGTCCATCTGGATAAATTGGCCGCACTGACCTTGGAATCACTCACAAAAAAAGAATCCTTGATCATGATGAGCATCTATGTCTGGTTGACCGAAACGGAAAGCGGCGACGTCAGCGAATTGAGCCAAGCGCAGAATTTTGATTTTCTCTGGGAAAAATTGACGTTCGAAAGCCACGAAGCCCCATTGAAAGGGAAGTGGGCCGAGGATGATTTCTATTCCTTCAACAACAGGAAAGCGGAGCGCTCCAGCCTGATCGTCACAAACCATTCCTTTCTGAGTCATCACATCGATGATCTGGCCATTTTTGAGCAAGGCGCGGCCATGAACCTGATCCTTGATGAGGCACACCAATTCCCGCGTGTCTATCAGGATGCGCACAAGAAAAGTGTGGCTTTGTCCATCCTGAAACGGCGTTTGAAGCGATTCGGCTACTTTTTGAGGGATTTTCGAGAAGCTTTCGAGAAGGACCCCGAGCGCGCATCACTCGACTATGATTTGTTCAACCTTGAATTCGCGGTCGATCAATTGCAGCAGGAATGCGCAAATTCAGAAGAAATATTGATGCGCGCCCTCATCCATGAGGCAGGGGACAAAGGGGAGGTTTACCTTGATGAGCATTTTCAGGCTGAGTACGGCCTGAAGAAAATTTTCCAGAAAATGCACCGGTACATACAGGAGACAAGGCTTGCGGGATTGCGCTGTCTGGATAAAGCCGGCTTACGGAACGATCCGGTCATGGGGCCGCGCAGCAAGGCGCTGCTGAATGATTTGGATGCGGTCCAAGTCAATCTGCAATCTTTTATTGAAGAACGCTCAGGCAGCTACCATGTGCTCCACTACACTTGGGATAATGAGCTGCTGTCGCTGGCGATCGAGCTGAACCAAATCGACCTTTCGGAAGAAATCCATTCCAAAATCAAAGAGCGGTTCAGCAGAACGGTTTATTTGAGTTCGACGCTGAGAGTGGATGACTCGCTTGATTATTTCAAAAGCAAAATCGGAGAAACCGATCTGCAGGAGGCTTATTTTGCTTCACCCTATAACTTGAGCGAACGCTTGCGGATCTACGTTCCGGCTGGCATCACCGGCATCACGTCATTGGATGATAAACAGGCGGCCAAACAGATCGTTTCTGCGATGCAGGAAATCGTGCTCCCGCAACAAGGCAAAGCTTTGGTCCTGTTCACCTCCAACCGATTGCTGGAGGAGGTCCACAGCCAGCTCAAAAATGTTGTCTCCGCAGGGTTCCCCGGAACGGAAATACTGGCGCAAGGCTTCTCCGGCAGCCGGAGAAGGATGCACAATCGTTTCATGTCGGCCGATTCGGCCGTTTTGCTGGGCTCGGCTTCTTACTGGGAAGGCATTGATTTTTCTGATCAAGCCGTCGAAATGCTGGTTATCACCCGGTTGCCGTTCGATCCGCCTCATCGTCCCGAAAATGCCGCATTCCAGGCGTTCCATCTGGACAGAGGCAAGAAGACATTCTATGAAGAGTTTCTGCCTAGGGCGATGATCCGGCTGAAGCAGGGGGTAGGCAGGCTTGTCCGCTCCAGAAACTCGAAAGGCGTCGTCATTTGCCTGGACGACAGATTGACCAAAAGCAATTATTCCAATCGGATGCAACAGATGCTTCCGGAAGGCGTGGATGTCAAAGTAGCCGGTCGTGCAGAAATAAAAGCGCAAGTGCAAGAATTTCTGAAAAAATAATGCGACGGGATATTCCATCAGCTTGGAATTTAAGGTATCATTAATAATTAGGTGAGATTGCGATTAAGTTTCACAAAGATAAGGAAGTGGAAGATGTGAAGAAGAATATCATTGTTGGGACGATTGTGATGCTTTTCCTGTTGATCGTCAGTTCCTACACGATATTTTACCGAAGCCAACAGCCGATGCTGCAAGCGGAGAAAGAAGCGACCGCCATTGCGCAGGAGAACGCCAATATCCGGAAAGTCCAGGATTTTTATTGGTACAACGGCTCTGAGACGTATTTTACGCTGGCCGTTATCGATGACAACAATGAAGAATTGTATGTCATCATCAAGAAAGACGGCGGGGAAACCACTATCCTGAACACCGCGGAAGTCATCACCGAAAGTGAAGCCAAATCGATCACGCAGGCGGACAAGAAGCCTGAACGGATTCTGGAGGCAAGACTGGGGATAGAGAATGAGGAACCGGTTTGGGAAGTCACCTACAAAAATGCAAATGATACGATTGGTTACTATTTGATATCCGCTATTTCTGGTAAATGGCTCAAAGATATAGAAAACATATAAATTGGAGTGATTGAGATGGTAAAAATTTCCGAAAGAATGAAAAAAATTAGCGAATCCCCGACATTGGCGACGTCAGCGAAAGTCAACGTCATGAAAGCGCAAGGGAAGGACGTCCTGAACCTGACCGTAGGGGAACCGGACTTCGATACGCACGTTTCAATTCTGAATGCGGCCGTAGAGGCAATCCAATCAAACAAAGCGAATCACTACACCCCGACTGCCGGTATCCTGCCATTGCGCCAAGCGATTGTGGATTATCACCAGAAGTATGACGGAGTCAGTTACGCCGTCAATCAGGTCATCGTGACTGAAGGTGCCAAAAATGCTTTGTTTGCGCTTTTCCAAGTCATTCTTAATCCCGGAGATGAAGTCATCGTCCCTGCACCGTACTGGGTAAGCTACACGGAACAGATCAAATTGGCGGGCGGCGTCAACGTCCTGGTCGAAACAGCGCCTGAAAAAGGCTTCAAGCTGACTGTGGAAGATCTTGAAAAACACCGCACTGAAAAAACGGTTGCGTTGCTTTTGAATTCGCCGTCGAACCCGACCGGCATGATCTACACGCCCGAAGAGCTGAAGGCAATCGGCGAGTGGGCAGTTGCGCACGATATCCTGATCATCACCGATGAAATATACTACCGACTGACTTACAACGGAAATGAAGCCATCTCAATCGCTTCCCTGTCGGAAGAAATCAAGAACCAAACAATCATCATCAACGGAATCTCCAAAACATACGCAATGACAGGCTGGAGAATCGGGTATGCAATCGGAAATGCGGAGATCATCAGCAAAATGATCGAATTGTCCAGCCATTCGACAAGCAATCCGGCCGGCCCGAGCCAATACGGCGCATTGGCTGCCTTATCCGGTCCACAGGACTTTGTTGAGGAGATGCGCGCAGCCTTCGAGGCCCGCCTGAACTTCTTCTATCCGCTTGTAGCCAGCATTCCTGGTTTCAAGGTGACAAAACCGCAAGGAGCCTTCTACTTGTTCCCGAACGTGAAGGAAGCAGCCGAAATGTGCGGATTTGAGGAAGTGAAAGACTTTACGCTGGCTCTGATCGAGGAGGCAAATGTCGCTTTGGTATCAGGCGATGGTTTTGGATACCCTGATTATGCCAGAATAAGTTATACTGTTAGGGAAGAACTACTTGCAGAAGCAGTAGATCGCATCAAAAAATTCATCGAAACCCATAAAAAATGATCCGTTTTTTATGGAAAAAGGGGTAGACCAGATTGACACTTATCACAATGGACCAAGCCAAGGAATATGTAGGACAAGAGATTTCCATCGGGGCTTGGGTAACCAACAAAAGAAGCAGCGGGAAAATCGCCTTTCTGCAATTGCGTGACGGTGCCCATTATTTCCAAGGCATCGTTCTGAAAAATGATGTCGGCGAAGAACTGTTCGACGTCGCAAAATCGCTGACGCAAGAAACCTCATTGATCGTCAAAGGGATCATCCAGGAAGATACCCGATCGAAGCTTGGCTACGAATTGCTCGTCACCGGCATCGAAGTGGTGGGAGAAAGCCAGGATTATCCGATCACTCCCAAAGAGCACGGCACGGATTTCCTGATGGATCATCGCCATCTGTGGCTGCGTTCATCCAGACAGCACGCCATCATGAAAATCCGCAACGAAATCATCCGCGCCACTTATGAATTCTTCAATCAAGAAGGCTTCATCAAGGTAGATCCGCCGATCCTGACCGGCAGCGCGCCGGAAGGGACGACCGAGCTTTTCCACACCAAGTATTTCGATGAGGAAGCTTACCTGTCCCAGAGCGGCCAATTGTACATGGAAGCGGCAGCGATGGCCTTCGGGAAAGTATTTTCATTCGGCCCGACGTTCCGTGCCGAAAAATCGAAGACACGCCGCCACCTGATCGAATTTTGGATGATGGAGCCGGAAATGGCCTTCATGCATCAGGACCAAAGTCTGGAAGTCCAAGAGAAATATGTCGCTTACCTGGTACAATCGGTGCTGGATAATTGCGATATCTACTTGGATACGCTGGAGCGCGACAAAGAATTGCTGAAAAAATACACGCAATTGCCTTATGACCGCATCAGTTATGATGATGCCGTAGCCTTATTGAACGCAAACGGATTTGACGACATCGTCTGGGGAGATGATTTCGGCTCGCCTCATGAAACATTCATCGCGAACCAATCGGACCGGCCGGTATTCATCCTTAACTATCCGAAAGCGATCAAGCCTTTCTACATGAAAGAACATCCGGATCGTCCGGAAGTTGTCCTCTGCGCGGATATGATCGCTCCGGAAGGGTACGGGGAAATAATCGGCGGCAGCGAACGCGAAGTCGACTACCAACGCCTGAGCGAACAGATCGAGAAATTCGGACTGAGCAAGGATGACTATTCCTGGTACTTGGATCTGCGCAAATACGGCTCTGTGCCGCATTCCGGGTTTGGGCTGGGGCTTGAACGGATGGTGACGTGGATCTCCGGAACTGAACACATCCGTGAGTCGATTCCGTTCCCGCGTCTGTTGAACAGAATCTACCCTTAACAAGGGCGTTCCGCGCGTCTTAAATTAATCATAAAAGAATGGGAGTGGGACAAATAGCGTCTATTTGTTCCACTCTCTGTTATTCTAAAGGAGTTTTTCAATATCATGTCATACAACGAATTAACCAAATGGATCGAATCAGGGCAGACGCTCATCCCTAATTTTTTGCTGCAGAACTACAAAAGGATCGGGCTTGCGGATACGGAATTCATCTTTGTGCTTCAGCTGAAGGCTTACATCGACAAGAACATCCCTTTTCCGAATTTGGCACTGATCGCCGAAAATATGGGCGTCGCTGAAAAGGATGTCTTTTCCTTGTTGCATAACCTGTTGCAGAAGCAAATGATCTTGATGGAGACGAAAAACGACATCTCCGGCAAAGTGGAGGACTCTTATTCCTTGGCTCCGATTTACCAACGGCTTTTCCAATTGATGGAGCGTTCCGAGAAAAAACCGCCCGTCAAGATGCAGGAAAAGAATATCATGACCATGTTCGAACAGGAATTCGGGAGGAACTTGTCGCCGATCGAGATGCAGACCATCGCGAGTTGGATCGATATGGACCACTATCCGCTCGAATTGATCGAATCGGCTTTGAAAGAGGCGGTATTGAACCGTGTCTACAGTCTGAAGTATATCGACCGCATTCTGTTGGCCTGGGAAAAGAAAAACATCAAAAGCGTCAAAGATCTGATCCAACAACAACCGACGCGCCCGCAAAGCAATCAGGACAAATTCGCGGAACCAGCGGGAACGGCTGCGCCGATGGAAGTGCCGCTTTACAATTGGCTGGACACGGATGCGGATGCTTAGACGGGGTGAAGAATGATGTTGTCGAAAAAAAAGACTGTAGCAGCGCTGGATGAGATGGCGGCGCTGTTCCCGGAAGCGCAATGCGAACTGCTGCATCAGAACGTGTTTCAGCTGCTGATCGCGACACTCCTCAGCGCCCAAGCCACCGACGTTTCCGTCAACAAAGTCACGCCAAGCCTGTTCGGCCGATTCCCTACGCCTGAGGCTTTCGTTGCAGCCCCGCTCGAGTCGATCATGCAAGAAATCAAAACAATCGGCTTGTACAGGAACAAAGCCGCCAACATCCAAAAATGCTGCAAAATGTTACTGGATGACTTCGGCGGCGAAGTGCCCAGCACGTTGGCGGAACTGACCAAGCTGCCCGGAGTAGGGCGCAAAACTGCGAATGTGGTCATGAGTGTCGGTTTCCATATCCCGGCGATCGCGGTGGATACCCATGTGGAACGGATTTCCAAACGGCTGCGGATCGTTCCCCAGAAAGCGTCGGTTCTGGAGGTGGAAGAGCTGCTGATGAAAAAAATCCCGCGGGAGCGCTGGTCCGATGCGCATCACCAGATGATCTTCTTCGGCAGGTACCATTGCACGGCCAGAAATCCGAAGTGTGACGTCTGCCCCTTGCTTGCGATGTGCCAGGAAGGGCAAAAACGCATGGGTTTGAAGTAAAACGGATGAGCATAGTCTGCCCATCCGGAACAAAAAAACAGCCAGCGCCCTCTTAAAAAGGAGCTGGCTGTTTTTTTATGGATTCTGGGCTGTTTCTTCGTCATCCTGTGCAGCGGAGGCAGCTTGATCGCTTTCCGCTGAAGAGCTGGAGGATGATGAAGATGAATCGCTTGCTGCATCGTCTTCATCATCCGCTTCGGAGGATTCTTGTGCCGGATCGGCGATGGTCAACTGGATGGATGAAGCAGGTGATGTACTGGAACCGACTTTGACAATCAACGAAATCGTGATAGTGCCTTTATCAGGTTTGTCTATGACGACTTTGGTATCTGTTGTCGTTTCGGATGCGCCGCCTGCTGTCACCGTGTACTGCGCTTGTGCATTCGAATCGGTGCCGCTGGCTGAATATTTATCCCATTCAACGGTCAATTCATCCTTGTCTGCATCGTAGCTGGCCTTCAAACCGGAAGGCGCCAACAGTGTCACACCGTATTTCTTGGAAGTGGAAGTAGGTTCCGTTCCTTTGACGAAAAGTTCAGTGGCGATCATGAAGCTCGGCGTATTCGGGCCGGGCTTCATGATCGGATCCGTGTACTTCTCGATCGAGACTTTGCTGACCGATGAAGGCAACGTCCAGTCCGAGTAATCCGTATCTTCGGAAACATAGGACATCAACTCACGGTAAATATCGCGCGTCAGACTTTGTGTCTGGTAATCCAAAAAGTTTCCGAAATCTTGAGGTCTATCGTAGCCGACCCATACCGAAATGGAATAGCTGGTGGAATAACCGGCGAACCAGGCGTCGGGAGCCGCATATGGCACGTTTGTACCGCCGACTGCGGCCAATTCCTCATCCGTGTAGTTGGTTGTTCCGGTTTTCCCGGCCTGAGGCAAACCGGATATCTGGGCGTTAGTTGCTGTTCCTTCGGTGATGACATCCTTCAGCATATCGGTGATCATATAAGCTGTGGATTCCTTCATCGCTTCCGTTCCGTTCGGGTCGAAGGTATATTCTTCCCCTTCCGCAGTCGTCACGGATTGGACCGTATACGGTTCATAGTAAGTGCCTCCGTTAGCGAAGGCCGCATATGCCGCGGAGAGTTGGATAGGAGTCGCCACTCCGCCGATGGCATTGGACTCGACCAAATATTCCTGGCCATCGTTGGTGATCGTGATGCCCAATTTTTGCAGGAAGGAAAAGGCGTTATCCGCGCCGACTTCCTGGAAAGTCTTCAATGCCGGGATGTTGCGCGAATCGACCAATGCTTCGCGGATGGTCTGGTCGCCATTATAATCGTTGTCGTAGTTGTTGATTTCGCTGCCGTCGGAGTAACTGTATGCCTCATCGACGACCAATGTGCCGGTCGAGTAATCCAAGTATTCGATGGCGGGTCCGTAGACAGACATCGGCTTCATCGTCGAAGCGATGCTGCGTTCGAGCGTCGAGGCGCGATTGAGCCCTAGCTGGACGTCCTGGTTGCGCCCGCCGCTGACTGCCTGGATGGCACCGGTGTTGACATCGACCATCGAAACCCCTGTCTGCAGCAGATCATCCGGGAATTCGATATAATCGTAAGTGTTCACGATATCGTAAAGACGCTGCTGCGCATCCATATCGATGTTGGTCTTAATCGTCAGCCCACCTTCGTAGACGTCCAAGCCGGTTTTTTCGGCGACTTCGGCGATGACGAGTTGGATATACGGATCGATCACCAGCGCTGTGTTGACGTCGCCGGAGTGATCAATGATGCTGCCGTCTATTTGGACCGTTTTCGCCTCAGCGTTTTCTTCGGCAGTGATTTTTTCGTTTTCGACCATCATATCCAAAACAAGGTCACGTCTGGTTTGTGTTGCCGCCGCATTGTAGATCGGGTCATATTGGGAAGGGGCCTGCGGCATGCCTGCCAAAGTGGCGGCTTCTGCGAGCGTCACATCGGAGATGGGTTTGCCGAAGAAATATTCGGCGGCGGTGCCCATGCCATAGACATTATTGGACATGTAGACTTTATTGATGTAGAATGCCAAAATCTCGTCTTTCGTATATTCCCGTTCCAACTGCATGGACATCCAGGCTTCTTGCGCCTTCCGCTCCAAAGTCTGAGCTTCGGAACTGGTTGAAAAATAGGATAATTTTATCAATTGCTGGGTGATGGTGCTTCCCCCCTGGGAGATGCCTCCTTGCTGGAGGTTGGCGAACAGGGCGCCGATGATCCTTATCGGATCGACACCGTTATGATCGTAGAAACGCTGGTCTTCTATCGATACGATGGCGTCCTTCAAGACTTGCGGGATTTCCTCAGCGGCCACCAACGTCCGGTTCTGGTCGTTGCCGCCGATTTCCTTGATTTCGTTGCCTTCCGCATCCAAAATGGTGGAGGCTACCGTTCCGATCAATTTTTCCTCGGTCAGGTCGGGGGCGGAAGAGACGTAATAGAAGAAGAGTCCTGCTCCGGAAGCGAGCCCGATTCCTCCTAAAGCCAGCAAGCCCAAGAAAATTTTCTTCCAAAACGGCATTCCGGTTTTTTTTGAATTTGCTTTTGTTTTTGTTTTCGCGGCAGTTTTGCGCGGGCCTTTCGTTTTTCCGTTCTTTTGTCTGTTGTTTGCGCGTGATCGTGTATTGTTGCCTTCATTCGGCATATGGTTCACCTCTTAATTATTTGGTTGTGCGTTCAAGCATTTTATCCACTGCATCCAGGTAATCCAATTGGGGATTGAATCCGTATGCCACTTCGATCCCGTTGTCCTCAATAAAGGCCAAAGGAATCGATTTACAGCCATTATTCAATGTATTCTCCCAAAAGTCAATCAGGTAGGAACTGTTCAGCAGGAAAACGCGGTTGAAGAATGCAAAGCGGATCAGCACAAATGCGATTCCTTGCTGCTGGATACACCTTTTCATATGAATGATCTGATGCTCGTGGAAGTTGCTCAAGGGTATGGCCGTTTTGTTTTTTGTTTCTTTGGCCTCAAAGTCGAGGTAGTGCCCTTTATAGACGCCATTGTAATCGGTGGTGGAGGACTGCCGGTAATAGGCCTCCTTGATGACGGCTGCGCTTCTTTTAGGGTAATCCACTTTGACGACTTGAATCGGGGTCGGCTTTTTATGGATCACAGCTTTACCTGCTGACAGGTAGTGCGCATTGCTGCTGTTGATTTGTTCCTCAAGCGTCATTCCCCGGTTGCTGTATATGAAGTCTTTGCTTTTTGCAGTTTTCGGCAGATGCGGCTCGGCGTGGAATTTTTTGCCGTTCGGATAATTTACGGCCACTGACGATCACCCCCATTGCATGATTATACCAAAAACTGATGCTGAAAGAAATCTAAGAAAGCATTAAACCGGAAGCTCAAAGCGTTGGCAGCGGGCACATTTTTTGCGCGAAAACGGAATAATTAAGCACTTTTAGTTTACAACACCGCTTTTCTAGTGTAGTATTGGAGAGTGTGCAATATCAAATTAATTGCAATAAAATCAAGATTTTTGGAGGAAAGTAAATGACTGCAAACTGGGAAAAAACAGGCACTAACGATGGTGTCTTAACATTTGAAATTTCAGAAGAAATCATCAAACAAGAAATGGATAAAGTCTTCAACAAAGTG
>Ga0194138_10001194_pt1 | contig 12476 bp, 13 predicted proteins | sample TARM_MetaG_T2_14_FD_134022 | JGI IMG/M metagenome (GOLD analysis project Ga0194138, IMG submission 134022) | Freshwater microbial communities from Pennsylvania, USA, analyzing microbe dynamics in response to fracking - TARM_MetaG_T2_14 (version 2) | ecosystem: Environmental > Aquatic >...
GGTTCCACACCGTCAAAGGTGCGGTGGGCTACGCCAACGCGATCCAGATGGCTCTTGATGCGGTCAATAAAGCCGGTCTTCACCATGAAGGGGTCCGTCACGATGAAGGCCTGCTTTGCAGGCAGATGCTCGAGGGTCTCAAGGGCATCTTCGCCATAGCAGATTTTGGTTTTTCCGTAGAACTGTGTCACCCTCGAAATCTCCAACTTGTAGAAAACATTATGTCAAATGAATAACCGGGAGCAAGGCGGGCCGGAGCAGGCTCCGGCCCGGGCCTCGAAAACTGCTACTTGCCGCACTTGGGCAGAATCAGTTCCACTTCGTTGTGCGGACGGGGAATAACATGCACGCTCACCAGTTCACCTACACGGTCGGCAGCAGCCGCACCTGCGTCGGTAGCAGCCTTCACGGCACCCACGTCGCCGCGGACCATAACGGTCACGAGACCGCCGCCAACCTGTTCCCGGCCCACGAGTTCAACGTTGGCAGCCTTTACCATGGCATCAGCGGCTTCAATGGCGCCGACAAGGCCCTTGGTTTCAATCATACCCAGTGCGTTAAGCATAATTTTCTCCTTCTATCCTTTTTTACTCAGTAAATTCCGAATCAGATGTTTTCACGAATGGTCTTGGCAACCTGCCAGCTGATGGCCTGCAGCTTTTCCAGATCGTCAACCCCGTATTCCGTCTTCAGCATGGCGGCCACGCCGAGCATGAGCCGCTCAAGGTCAGCCGTGCAGGCGGCACAGGTGCATCCGGGCGGGCAGGAATGCGCCTTGGCAGCGCATGCCTCGCAGGTGCAGCCGGGAGGGCACGCAGCAGCCTCAGGCTTGGGACCGTAGACAATGGCGATGCCGCGCTTGCTCAGTTCATCCTTGGCACCGGCCGTGAGGATGATGGAGCCGTCGACATAGACCTTTCCCGTTGCCTTGCAGATGCAGGCATCGATTCCGTCTTTTTCCACCAGTTTCTTTTTCATGGTTACCTCACACCGCTTGTTAAGGCCCTGACGACCGAAGCGGAGGGACGGGGAATCACCACCGCATCGACAAGGTTCTGGCCCAGAGCCGATTTAGCCGCCTCTGCGGCCTCCTCAACGGAGGCAACGTCTCCGCTGAGCACAAAATATGATTTGCCGTTTATGCCCTGCCCCGTGACCAGACGGGCCAGCTGCACGGCGGAGCGCTTTACGGCGCAGTCTGCCGCGTTGATGCCGGACGATACGTTGCGGCATTCGATGACACCGAGCGCATCGTGCTCGTTTGCGGCAGAGCTTTTCTTCAGCGCGTCCAGCACCTGCGGGGACACGTTGGAGATGACAAAGCTGCCGGAAAGGGTGCGGCCGGATTCGCGCGCAGTTTCCACGGCCGTGTGCACGGCCTGCCGGTCGCCCGCGACAAAGATCAGGTACCGGCCGGAGCAGATGGTCGATGCACGGACGAGTTCCACGTCCGCCGACTTGACCATGCTGTCCGCGATCACTGCTCCGCCTGCTATGCTGCGGCTTTCCACCACGCCAAGAGTATCCATGCCTGCCTCGCCCCGGACCTAGTCCTTGTCTTCGTCGATGATGCCGACGATGGATGCATCCACAGGGGATTCGGGATTGCGCAGCGCCTTGCGGGCCGAGCTGCCGGTGGTTATCAGCACCTTGTCGCCGATACCGGAACCCACACAGTCCACAGCCACGAAGTTCTCAAGGCTCTCACCGTTCACGGTATCAAGCCGCTGCACGATCATGAGCTTGAGCCCGTTGAGGGAATCTTCCTTCCGCGTGGCCCAGATATTACCGATAACCCTGCCGATCATCATACGCGTACCACCCTAGAAGCCTTTGACAATGTTGATATTCATGTTCTTAGCCGCTTCCACGGCAAGGGGTGTTACCACCGCCGCCGCAGACACCATGAGGGTGGTGGCCCCTTTTTCTGCAGCCCCGGCAACGTCTTTTTCCGTCACCAGGCTTTCGCGGAACCGGACAGCGTCCGGGCGCTTTCTGCTGAATTCCTTCAGGCCGTATCCCGCCAGCGTCTTCTCGTACGACTCGTACAGCTTGTACAGGCTGTCGGGGGCGGTTTCGGCGTATGCCTTGTAGCCGAACTCCAGCGTCTCGATCTTCACGCCGGAGAGCAGCAGGCGCAGCACCTCGGTCATAAGGGAACCGGAAGCGCGGCCCAGAGCAAGGTCGGCCATGGAAGCGCAGCACAGATGCGGCAGGATGTAGCGCGAGGGGGTGCGGCCGTTGGTGGGCTCCATGAAGTAGACAAAATCCGCCTCTTCATCGAGATGCGACTGCACCTTGGCGGCAACCTTGGCATCGCGTGCGCCGAGAATCATGACGCAGGGCTTTTCCGGTCTGCCGTTCAGCTGCTTGAGCACTTCACGCGCTATGGTGCTGACAAGTTCGTTCACGTCCATGACTATCTCCTGCGCAGCCCGCTATGCAGGGCTCTGCGCGTAACAGTTCAGGGCAATGCCCAGAGGGGTGACAAGGAACGGGTTGGCAGGCTTGTACACCGGCTTGCCGGTATCCTTGGCGATGACGGCTTCCATGTTCTTCAGGCAGCAGGTGCCACCCACAAGGTAGATGCCCGCAATGTCGCGCCCCTGAATGTGCCTGTTGATGATGGAGGCCATCTTCTGAATGACGGGACGCACCACAACCAGCACGTCGGTCTGGCGGTCGGCTTCCTTCTTCAGCTTTTCAGCCTCTTCGAAGGGAATGCCCATGTTGCCTGCAAGCACAAGGCTCACATGGGTACCACCGGTGGGCTCGTCGGCCACATAGGTCACCTTGCCGTCTTCGAGAACGGAAAGGCCCGTGGTGCCGCCGCCGATATCCACGATCACGCCGTTGTCCACGCCGAGCACGGCGTTGGCAGCGGTGGGCTCGTCCAGAATGGTGGTGACCTCCAGCCCTGCACCTTCCACCACGTGGCGATGGGTGCCGCAGTCCTTTTCACCGGTGCCGGGGGGCACGGCGATGGCGGCGTGGGTCAGTTGCCGACCCAGCCGCTCTTCAATTTCGTTCACCAGCTTGCGAACGATGCGGGTAGCACCGATGTAGTCCACCACAAGGCCGTCCTTGATGACCTGCGCGAACTCCATGGCACAGGCCACGGGTTCCTTGGCGCCGTTCAGCACCACGACCACGATGTAGGCCGTGCCAAGGTCAACACCCACGTGCAGCTTTTCATCGGCGCTTACCGGAACGGTATTGGCGATGCACTGCTCAAGGGCGCTGATCTGGCTATCAATGGCTGCAAAGTCCATGTACCGCACCATTCTTCCTGCTGATTATTCTGCCGTTTACCTTGGAGTTCCAACCGGCGCTGTTGCCTTCGTCGGGGTCGATGTGCATGGCCAGCTTGAACTGTTCGTTCACGCGGATCAGAACATCTTCGAGTACCAGAGGACGGTCGCCGTCAACGCGCACGCTCACCAGATCGCCGTCGGCTACGCAGAGTTTCTTCGCGTCTGCGGGGGGCATGTGGATGTGGCGGGAAGCGATGATCACGCCTTCCTCAAGGCCCACAATGCCGGTCTGGGAGGCAAGGATGATGCCGGGGGTAGATTTGGTATCGCCGGACTGGCGCACTGGGGCGTCAATGCCGAGGATACGGGCATCGGTCTTGGAAATTTCCACCTGCGAGCTACCGCGCGAGGGACCGAGAACCGCCACGTTGTCCATGACGCCCTTGGGTCCGATAAGGCGCACACGTTCCTTTGCGAGGAACTGGCCGGGCTGGGAAAGATCGCGTGCGTGGGTGAGAGGCGCACCAAACAGTGCAATGGCATCCTTTTCGCTCAGGTGCACATGGCGCGCGGAAAGTTCAACCGGAATGGGGGTATCGCCGCCCTCGCAGCAGGGGGCTGCGTGAGGCTGGTATGCGGGCTGGCATCCGGGCTGGCCCGCCGTCTGGCCACCCATCTGGCTCAGCACGTTCTTGAGTACCCCTTCCAAAATATCTTTAATGGCTCTCTCGTCCATGATCGCTCCGCTTGAGAAGTACCGGCTTGGTATTTCACGGGCGTGCTGCCGTTATCGACGCGCCCGTTCATGGTATCGCCCTGCGTTTCAGTTGCCCGCGGGGCTGTTATCGTCATGCCGTCCGCCCCTTTCGGGAGCGGGCAGCGGAGGGGGACGGGGTGCGTCCCCCTCCTCGTGCTGCGAAAACGCCGTTTTCGTGGCTCCTGCCTCCTGCGTGCGGTGCATGGCATCGCTGCACAGGGTCAGGATCTGGTCGCCTGACCGGCTCCCGTTCCGCCGGAATCCGGATTCCGTCGGAACCGGACCAAACCGACAGGATTAGCCGACCTTGGGCAGAATGGTTTCCACTTCGCCGTGAGGACGGGGAATAACGTGCACGCTGACCAGTTCGCCAACATGCTTGGCTGCGGCTGCGCCTGCGTCGGTGGCAGCCTTGACTGCGCCCACGTCGCCGCGAACCATAACGGTTACCAGACCGCCGCCAACCTGGGTGCGGCCGATCAGGGTTACGTTGGCAGCCTTGACCATTGCGTCTGCTGCTTCGATGGCGCCTACGAGACCCTTGGTCTCAATCATGCCGAGTGCGTTGGAAGATGACATGTCTATCTCCTTGTACAGTGTGTTTTGCGTCTATATTAAAAGCCGTTTCCGTAACGGATTAGGCCATTTGCTTGAGCTGCTCGATAATCATCGCGGTAATGGCGTTGATATCGAGATTGTGTGCCTCAGCCTTCTGTTCAGCCTGCGGAGCGCAGCATACGGTGCCCAGATCGTAGGCAACGCGGCGGACGTTGAGCAGGTTCATGGGGGTCACGTTATCGGAGGTGGCGCTGCCGCCCACCGTGCCGCAACCAAGGGTGAACGAGGGGAACAGGTTGGTGGTAATGCCCACGGCACCATGGGTGGAGGGGGTGTTCACCAGCAGGCGGGAAACGGGCTTCTTCAGACCGAACTCGCGGATGACTTCTTCGTTCATGGAATGGATGGACAGGGAGTGGCCGATGCCGCCGTTCTTCAGCAGGGCGTGGCACAGCTCGCAGGCTTCCTTCCAGTCTTCAACCACGTAGAAGCCCAGCAGAGCGGTGAGCTTTTCCTTGGAGAAGGGATACTTGGGGCCTACACCCTTTTCATCGGAAACCAGCAGGCGGGTGCCGGCGGGCACTTCGATTCCGGCGAGCTTGGCAATGTAGCCAGCGTCGCGGCCTACGATGTCGGGGTTCATGGAACCGTTACCGCGTTCCATGACGCGCTTCACCTTTTCCAGCTTGTCGCCTTCAAGGAAGTATGCGCCGTGGGCGATCAGAGAGGCTCTCACCTTGTCGGCGATGACCGCGTCGGTCACAACAGCCTGCTCGGAGGCACACACGGTACCGTTGTCAAAGGTCTTGCTTGCGAAGATCTTGGTAACGGCGTCTTCAATGTTTGCGGAACGCTCGATGTAGGCGGGCACGTTGCCTGCGCCCACGCCGAGGGCGGGGGTGCCGGAGCTGTATGCAGCCTTGACCATGCCGGGACCGCCGGTGGCCAGAATGAGGTCGACGATCTTCATCAGTTCGCCGCTGCCCTCAAGGGTGGGCACGCTGATGCAGCTGACAAGGTCTTCGCTCACGCCGCAGTCGTTCAGTACGCCGCGAATCATTTCCACAGTCTTGGAAATGCACTTCTTGGCGCTGGGGTGCGGGGTGAAGACAATGGCGTTGCCGGACTTCAGGGAGATGATGGACTTGTAGATGGTCGTGGAGGTGGGGTTGGTCGAGGGAACGATACCCGCGATAACCCCGACAGGCACGGCAATCTCGACGATCTTGTGTTCCTTGTCGTCCTTGATCACGCCGATGGTCTTCATGTCCTTGATGGCTTCGATCAGCTTCTCGCTGGCCAGGATATTCTTGGTCTTCTTATCCTGAACCTTGCCGAAGCCGGTTTCCTCAACAGCCATGGCTGCCAGCGTTTCCGCATGGGCAACGGCTGCGTCGGCGATTGCCTTCACAATGGCGTCAATATGCTCCTGATCCATCAGGGCATATTCCGCCTGTGCCTTACGTGCTGCTCGCACCAGGGCACGGGCTTCCTGAATGGACAATAGGTCCTTGTCTACCATGGGACTACTCCTCTATCTGCCTGTATGCAGAGATGATTGCTTCAATCAGGTCCTTCTTGACCGCCTTGCGTACCTCTTCCGCGCTCAGAGCAAGCCCGGAAAGAGATGCGGCGATCTGGCGCAACCTGTTCACGCTCATTTTCTTCAACTGCGAAACTTCATGACGTACCGTCTCTGATTTCGGGGGCTTGACTGAAGCGGTTGCCTCAGGCCGGGCAGAAGGATGGGCAGGCATGGGAGCCCCTTCCGCTTCAGCCTCTTCTTCAGTCAAGGCCCTCGCAATAGCCGGAGAAACCGCCGCGGGGTCGGGGTTTGCGGTGCTCCCGGCATTATCAGAGTAAATTTGTGCATTGCCGCCTGCGGGCTCTTCTGCAACGGCGGAGGTTGCAGGTGCTGCAGGGGCTGCCGGTGCTGAAGACGCGGCAGGAGCCTGCGGCTCTTCAACAGTCAGCTCGGCAAAGGAAAGAATCCGTGCCAGTTCCTCATCGGGACGGGCAATAACGTGCTCGGAAACCAGCGTGGCACCGTGTATGCGGCCAATGGCCGAAACAGCTGCATCCACAGAGGCGCGCACCGCAGAGACCTCTCCGGCGATGGTAATGGTCACCAGCCCGCCGCCCACGAGGTTCTTTTCAAGCAGGCGTACATCCGCCGTCTTGAGCATGGCGTCAGCGCCTTCAACGGCGGCGAGCAGCCCTTTTGTTTCGATGAGTCCAAGTGCTTTCATGCGTTTTCTCCTCACTCACAACGGTGCGTGCGTTTCCATCAATGCCGGATAACGGCGACCGGGAAGTCATACTTCCGGATTGCCCCTTCAATGCGCGCGAGTTCCTCGTCGCTCAGGTCCGGCTTGCCTTCCATGGGGTATTCCCATCGCAGCTGGGTGTACTTGTTCACGCCCATCTTGTGGTAAGGCAACAGATCTATTCCCTTGAAATTCTTGTAATCCTGATACGGCTTCAAAAACTCGATCATACGGGCGATGTCTTCCTCGCTGTCGTTCACGCCCCGCATCAAAGGCACCCTGATCTTCACGTTGTTCCTGTTTTCGAGCAGACAGATAAGGTTGTTCAGAATCCACTCGTTACGCACACCGGTAAGCTCGTAGTGCTTGTCGGAATCCATGTGCTTGATGTCGAAGAGGAACAGGTCGGTGTATTCGGCCACCTTCATGATCACTTCGGGGCGTGCATAGCCGCAGGTTTCCATGGCGGTATTGATGCCGCGCTGCTTGCAGGCCATGAGCAGGCTGGTTGCCGCTTCGGGCTGCATGAGCACTTCGCCGCCGCCAAGGGTGACGCCGCCGCCGGAAACCTCGTAGAAGGGGCGGTCTTCCTCAATGATCTCCACAAGCTCGGAGATGGTCTTGCTTTCTCCTGCAATGGCCAGTGCCGTGGCGGGGCAGACCTGCTCGCACTCGCGGCAGCCAATGCATTCGGCCTTTTCATCAATCTCGTGCTTGTTGCCGGCGGTCATGCGGTGCACGCCTGCGGGGCAGACCTGTGCGCATGCGCCGCAGTTCACGCAGCTGTTCTTCTTGTAGAGCACCTGATACTGCCTGAGCTGCCCTTCAGGATTCGAGCACCACTTGCAACGCAGGGGGCATCCCTTGAAAAACACCAGGGTGCGCACGCCGGGACCGTCATACATGTTGTATTTCTGTATGTTGAAGATAAGAGCTTTTCTTTCGATCACGGTCTTGCCTCTGGTGTTTCCGGTTGCTTGCGGTAGTTCGAATCCCGAAGGGTTTATTCAATCAGTATGCAGTCGACGGGTTAGATCGAATGCAGCATGGTACGGCTGATGATTTCGTCCTGAACGTCCTTGCAGAGTTCGACGAAGAAGGCGCTGTAGCCGGCCACGCGCACAACGAGATCGCGATACTTTTCAGGATGCTTCTGCGCATCGATCAGCGTGTCGTTGTCCAGGTAGTTGAACTGCATTTCGCCGTTGCCGAGCATGCATGCGGTGCGGATCAGGGTGATCAGACCGTTTTCGCCCTCGGGGTTGTCCAGCAGGCCGGACATCAGCTTGAAGTTGTGCACCATGCCGATGTTCATGTTGTCGTTGGCCATCTTGGAAACGGACTTGATAATGGCCGTGGGGCCCTTGTAGTCCGCACCCTGCGTGGGGCTGATGCCGTCGGAAAGCGGCGCCCATGCCTGGCGGCCGTTGGCGGAAGCGCCAAGCAGCTGGCCGAAGGGGGTGTTGTTGGAGATGGACAGCGTGCCATGGCTGAGCACGGAGTACAGGGTCTTGAACTTGCGGTGCTCCACTTCGGTGAAGTGCACGAGATCCGCAGCGATCATGTCGGCGTAGTCGTCGTCGTTGCCGTACTTGGGTGCGGCAAGGCAGTCGGCCTTGATCTGGTCGTAGCCCACAAAGTCAACCTTCAGCGCATCATTCAGCTGCTGCAGGGTGTACTTCTTCTCGTCGTAAACCAGCTTCTTGATGGCAGCCATGGAGTCCACGTAGGTGGCCAGACCGCTCCACACAACGCCGGGGCCGAAGTTGTACATGGCGCCGCCGCCGGAAACGTCGCGGCCCTTTTCCATGCAGCCTTCGTACATCAGGGACATGAGCGGCTTGGGTGCCAGATCACGGTGCACACGCTGGGAGATAACAGTAGCGATGCTGGTGTTCTTGGTGATCCACTTGATCTGGTACTTAACGGCTTCTTCAAACTTCTCGTAGGTGTCGAACTGGCTCAGGTCGCCCATATCGGGGGTAACCTGCTTGCCGTACCACAGCGGCACGCCGTGGTTGAGCACCAGCTCGATGCAGATGGGCCACTGGGTGTAGCCGGTGGAGGTCCACTGGTACAGACGGCCGGACTTCTGGGGTTCAACGCAACCCATGAGGCAGTAGTCGCGGGCATCTTCCATGCTTACGCCCTTGGCGAGCATCATCTTGATGTGGGCATCGTCAAAGTGCACGGCAGGGAAGCCCATGCCGGAGCGGATAACGTCCACGATCTTCTTCAGATACTTCTGCGGGGACTTGATGTGCACACGGGTTGCCAGCGTGGGCTGGTAGATACGCACGTGGCGCACTGCGTCCATGAGCAGGTAGGTCAGGTCGTTGGTGGCGTCATGCCCTTCACGGGTAACGCCGCCCACGCACATGTTCACGAAGGGCTGGTAGCCGGCAAAGAACTTGGAAGCGCCTTCGCTGGTGAGCCACATCATTTCGGACATCTTCACGAGCATGCAACCGGCAAGGTCAAAGGCTTCGTAATCGGTCATGCGACCGGAATCGATGTCTGCGCGGTAGAAGGGATACATGTACTGGTCAACGCGGCCGATGGACATACCGGTCTGGTTTTCTTCAACCACGAGCAGAGACTCGACGGTCCAGACAGCCTGAATGGCTTCCCAGAAGTTGCTGGGAGCATGGGCAGGCACGCGGGCGTTGATTTCGGAAATCTTCAGCAGTTCAGCCTTGCGCTTGGGATCGCTTTCCTTGGATGCCAGTTCGTAGGCATACTGGGACAGGCGCTTGGCATAGATCATCACGCCTTCTGCAGTCTCGATGACGGACTTGTAGAAGTAGATCTTGTCGATGTCGTCGGGGTTTGCGTAATCCAGATGATCAAGGTGCTCCTGCGCTTCATGCTGAATGTCCAGCATGCCCTTCTTCATCAGGATGACGTCGTAACCGGGGTTGGAGTCGCCACCGCCGTTCACCGCGTGGTAGGAGCAGTCGGAAACGTAGGATTCTGCGGACATTTCCCACAGGCCTGCTTCGCGGTACTGGCCTTCGCACAGTTCATCAACGGACTTGTTTTCCCAGAAGGGGAAGATTTCGTCGCGCAGGATCTTCTTGTCTTCTTCGGAGATGTAGAAGGGGTCCTGAGCACGGGTGCCGATGCTTTCCATTTCGTCACGCAGCCAGCGCCATGCCACGTCGGGGGCAAAGGCACCGGCGCGGGGTGCGCCGTTGGGCGAACCGACGATGAGTTCGTGGTCCTGAATCACCAGCGGTGCGGTTTCGCAGCAGTAGCGGAAGGTCTTGGCACGCAGCAGCGCAGCGGGGATACCGGGATTCTCCTTGGCAATCTTGGTGATTGCGCGGGCACGGTGAATGGTAACGCTGGGCACATGCGTGAGGAACTTTTCCTTCAGCTTGAGGTGACGCTCGGTGGGACCATCCGGAATGCCGCAGCCTTCATGGTGGTCATCAGCTTTGGCAACAGGAGCCTTGCCCGTCAGTTCTGCGGAAACGCCTTCGAAAATCTTCTTCAGCGAAGCCCGCTCTGTGGGAGTCAGGTTCTTGGTCGCCTCTGCGAGTTTGGTCGAAAAATCGTGAAGATCCACTTATGCTTCCTCCATTTATCTGTCTGCAGAACCGTTCATGACCTTGATCGCCTCTGCCAAGATCTGCTGTATTGTCTGCATCGTGCTTGTATTGCTATGTTCATCGGGCATGCCGTTTTCCTTGCGGGGCTGCTCCGTTTCCGAAGCGGCTGCGGCCATGCCGTCCATGTATTTTTCGCCGTAACCGACCTTGCGCGTGTAGATGAAATTGAGCGGCGACACGTTGTCAGAGGTGATGCCCATACCGGCAGAGCCGCTGCCCAGAATCATTGAGGGGAAGAGATTGGTCGTTGCTCCCATGCCGCCGAGGGTGCCGGGCGTATTGACCAGCATTCTGCCAACGGGCTTTTTCAGCGCGAACTGGCGGATAACCTCTGCGTCGCCCGAGTGGATGACAAGGGTGTGGGCGTTACGTTCGTGGAGAAGCAGCTCGATGCATTTTTCGCAGGCGTGCATCCAGTCGTCTTCCACGTAGAAGGCAAGAACAGGGGAAAGCAGTTCCCTTGAATAGGGATCTGCATCGGAAACGTATTTGCGCTCCGCAACCAGAACGGTAACGTCCCTGGGTGCGGTAATGCCCGCCTTGCGGGCGAGGGCTGCGGCAGAAGCGCCGACCATGCCCGTTCTGCGGCGGCCGTCAGGACAGAAGAACAGTTCGCCGAGTCGCAGCGATTCCTCTTCCGTCATGAAATAGGCGCCGCACTCCTGCAGAACACGCCGCACTTCCTGTGCGATGCAGGAGTCGACAACAATGGATTGCTCCGCGCCGGGGGCTATCCCGTTATCAAATGTCTTGCTCCGGATGATATCGCGCACGGCCTGACGGATATCTGCAGTGCGTTCGATGAAAGCCGGACCATTGCCCGTGCCTCCAAAGATGACCGGCTTGCCCGCGGCGTGTGCAGCCTTGAGCATGCCCGGAACACCCGAAATCATGATGAGGGAAGTGGCCGCATGGTTCATCAGCTCCTCAGTGCCGGTCTTGGTCACCGTTTCCAGATAGGAAAGGCAGCCTTCCGGCAGTCCGTGCGACTGTGCAGCCTCGATCATGATATCCAGCACTCTGGTCATGGACTTCGAAGCCCGCGGATGGGGCGAGAAGATGACGGCGTTGCCGGACTTGATGGCAATAAGCGTAGTATAAATGGCAGTGGAGACAGGGCTGGTGGAGGGACACAGGGCCACGATCACCCCGACGGGAACACCCACATCCATGAGGTGCTTGTCGCGGTCTTCGCCGATAATGCCGATGCAACGCATGCCGCGGAGCTGATTGCGGATATGGCCGCAGACAAAGCGTATCTTGAGCTGCTTGTCCTGCCATCTGCCGTAGTCAGTTTCTTCGCGGGACATGACGGCGAGCGCGTCCGCATGGTGTTCCACGGCGTCCGCAATGCTTTCCACAATCCCGTCCAGCTGCTCCTGCGTAAAGGTCGCAAGTGCACGCTGAGCCATCTTGGCGTTTTCCGCCAGAATTCTGGCTTGCTGGATGGAGAGCAGATCGTTGTCGACTATCATTATCGTGTACCCCTTGGCCTTCGGATTCCTCTGTTCCGGCTTTGAAGAAGCAATGCGGGAATGCCTTCTTCAAATCCGGCAGTCCTCACTGCCTCGTTTGTCCGTTAGGGAAGCAGGTTTTCCAGTCTGTAGCGCTTGGTGATGCGTGCCACGACAGGATGGGGGGTGGTGATGACGAGCGAGCTGTATACGCTGGCACCCATGGCCTCTACAGCCTTCACACCGGCTTCAACGGCAGACTTGCATGCAGCAACGTCGCCCTGAACCATGACGGAGATGTACCCGGAGGCAACGTTTTCGTAGCCGATGAGTTCAACGTCTGCGGTCTTGAGCATTGCGTCCGCTGCTTCAAGCACATATACGATGCCGAAGGTTTCGATCAGGCCCATGGCGCGGGGACGTGCACCGTTGGATTCCAGGGATTCGTCTTCGATACCGTGAACGGATACGATTTCGCCCACAGGACGGATGGGGCGGGGCATGACATTGTATGCGGTGAGCTTGCCGATTTCGGAAGCGGCCACCTTGCCTGCGCCCACCGCAGCCTGAAC
>Ga0194138_10001195_pt1 | contig 12471 bp, 13 predicted proteins | sample TARM_MetaG_T2_14_FD_134022 | JGI IMG/M metagenome (GOLD analysis project Ga0194138, IMG submission 134022) | Freshwater microbial communities from Pennsylvania, USA, analyzing microbe dynamics in response to fracking - TARM_MetaG_T2_14 (version 2) | ecosystem: Environmental > Aquatic >...
GGCGCGGCGAGATCGACCGCTTCGATCGACTCCACGCGACTGCGCTCCGGCTGCATGAGCTGCGTCAAAGGCACCAGCATGAGAATGCCGAAGGCCACCGCACAACCGAGCAAAAGGCTGAGCCATTTGCCGGAGGAGGCGTTTTGCGGTGGGAGAAGCGAGGACATGCAGAACCACACTAAAGTCCGTCCGTAGCGGCTTTGTCAAAGCTCCACATCGACACGACCGAGCACTGTAGCGAACTTGCGCCAGCAAGATCGACGGGCAAGCGGCCCAAGCTCCTCCACATCGACACGACCGAGCACTAAAGCAACGAATCCAATTCGTCCTTCACCCGCTTGTCGCGCTCTTCCACCTGCTGCTCGCCGTATTCGATCACGCCCATGGTCACCTGGGTGCCGAAATAGGCCCCGATGGCCGCCGAAGTGGCGACGATATACACGAAAACCGTCACCCCGGCGGGGAGATCCAGGATGCGTTTCGCGAGGACGAGGACGGCGAGGAAGAGGAAAAGCCCGAAGCCGACCCAGGGCAGCGCAGCCGGCGCCCAATCCGCCTCGACCAGCGGCACCGCATGCAGTTCGGCCATACCGTAAGCCAGAAGCCCGATCAGCAACGGCACCGCCAAAGCGAAAAACGCCGCGAAGATCCCCCGCTTGGTCGAAAACATCGCCATGAAAACCCGCGCCACGATCACCCAGGCGAGCAGGCTGACCCCCACCGTGACGTTGAAGAGCGGAGTCCCGACTTCGTAGCCGAGCAGCGCTTCCAACATGCGGATCACCGACTCTATCCCGGGTAATGGCATAGGATTGAAAAAAACACTTTAGCCGGAAAAAGCGATTCAAATAATTTCGCCCGCCCCCCTGATCCTTGACAGCGGCCTCGCGCACTGCCAAATCAGACCTTTTTCTCCAACCCACTCACTCATGGCATCCCCCACCGACGTCCGCAAAGGCAAAGTCCTCAACTACCAAGGCAACCCGCACCTCGTGCTCGACGTGCAGCACCGCACGCAAGGCCGCCAGGCCGGGTTCATGCAGGTCACCCTGCGCAACCTCGGCACCGGCGCGAGCACCAGCACCAAGATCCGCACCACCGACAGCGTCGAAATCATGCACACCGACATGGTGAAGCTGGAGTTCAGCTACATCGACGGCGACGGCTACCACTTCATGGATCCGGAGACCTTCGAGGACCTCATCCTCGAGGAGAGCCTCGTCGAGGAGGCCAAGGACTTCCTCGTCGAGACGCAGGTTTACAGCGTCCTCCATGTGGACGACAAGCCCATCTCCATCGACCTGCCCGCCACCATCGAGATGAAGGTGATCGAATCCGCCGAGGGTGTGAAAGGCGACACCGCGAGCAACGTGCAAAAGCCCGCCACCCTCGAAACCGGCCTGACCCTCCAGGTGCCCCTCTTCATCAAAGAGGGCGAGACGATCAAAGTGAACACCGCCGACCGCTCCTACGGCGGACGGGCGTAGAGGACGGCTATGGACGGCTTGGAGGACGGCTAATCCAGCAGCCGGATGTCGACCATCACGTCCTGGGCGATTTTTTCGAGCCGCCCGCGGATGTCTTCGCGGTCGACCTCGGGACTGCAGGCGAGCCGCGCCTTCGCCTCGAAGAGCATGCCGCCGGAATCCGGCGCGTTGAACGCCTTCGTGCTCAGTTCCTCGACGTTGACCCCCGCCAAGGCGAGCGCCCTGAAAACATCGCGCACGATGCCGGGATGGTCGCCGCCGACCAGTTCGCGGTCCAATTGGCGCAGCGGCTCCAGCTCAGAGCAAGCGGTGCCTGCGGCGATCATCACGTCGAGATCGCTGATCGTGCGCAGCGCCACTTCCAAGTCTTGCTGGTGGTCGCCCGCCACGGTGACTTCAAGCAGACCGACGAAGCGCCCCGCCAGATGCGCCATCCGGCAGTGCTCCCAATTGCCGCCATGCGCGGCCACCACATCGGCCAGTTTCTCGACCAGCCCCGCGCGGTCTTTGCCGCTAATCGTCAACACTAATACACCGTCCATGGCAAACTAGATAGCCAAACCAATGTAAAGCGCAAGATCGCATCGCAGGTCGAACTTGGAGTTGCCCGCCACGTTGAAGGACTGCCCCTCGCCCACCGCGAGCCACTCGTCGCCGCCGCCGGCCAGCTTCACCTCCATCGAGCCGCCGAAACAGACATCGGCCTTTTTCACGAGAGTGATGTTTTCAAATATTTCAGACATGCGCCGACTTGTCCGAATCCGGACAGCCCTGTCGATCCAAATCAACGCGCTTCGAAGCGACCGTCCGCGCGTTTGGCAACCAGGCGCTTCAACTCCAAGCCCATAAGCGTCGCCGAGACTTCGGCGGGGGCGCGGTTCGTCTGCTGCGAAATTTGATCGGGCGGGCAAAGCTCGCCGCCGGTGAAGCAATCGAGCACCTCGCGCTCCAGGGCACTCAGCTCGGCCGGGGGCGGGGACTCCGTATCCAAATTGAGCTCGGCCTCCGTTTGGGTCGGCCGGGCATAGCGCAACTCTTCCAAGACATCGTCGACCGAGGTGACCATGGTCGCGCCGTCGCGGATGAGCTGGTGGCACCCGGCGCTGCCGGCTTGGTCGATGCGACCGGGCACGGCCATGATCTGGCGGCCTTGCTCGCCGGCGAAGCGCGCGGTGATCATGCTGCCGCCGGCCACGTCGCTCTCCACCACGATGACGGCCTCGCACATGCCCGCGACCACGCGGTTGCGCATGGGGAAGGTCTGCCGGTCGGCGCGGCGGCCGAAGGGGAACTCGCTGGCCACGGCGCCTTCGACCGCGATGCGTTTGTAGAGCTCGAGATTCTCGGGCGGATACACGATATCCAGCCCGCAACCGAGCACGGCCACGGTTTTGCCCCCGGCTTCGAGCGCGCCCTCGTGCGCCGCCGTGTCGGTGCCGCGAGCCATGCCGCTGACAATGCAGAAGCCCAGCCGCGACAGTTCGGCGGCGAATTTACGCGCCACGCTCTGCCCGTAGAGGGTGGCGCGGCGCGTGCCGACGATGGCCACGCAGGGGCGATCCACGTTGTATCCGCCTTTCCAATACAGGCCGATAGGCGGATCGTAGGTCTCGCGGAGCATGGGCGGGAAGGCCTCGTCCGTCTGCGCGAGGAAACGGATACCGGAGGCTTTCATCCGCTCGATCTCTTTGGAGAGGTCGAAGTGCGCCGACCACCCTGTCAGCACGGAGGCGGCCTTCTCGCCGACTCCCTTGACCTGGGTGAGCTGTTGCTTGCCGGCGGACAGCACGGCGGCGGGATCGCCGTCGAAGGCCTCCAGCAGGCGGCGGAGCATGACGGGGCCGACGTGTTGCAGCCCGTTGAGCACGAGCAAGGCCTGGCGGTGATTGAGCGAGGCGGACATCAATCAACCGCGTAAAACTTCGGGGAGGTAGTCCAATATCTGCGTGGTGCGCACCGCCACCTGCCCTTTCGCCCGGGCGAGGCGCTGCGCGGCGAGACCGTGCAGCATGAGGCCGCGCGCCACGGCGGTGGGCACGCAGACCTTGTTCTGCGCGATCATGCCGCCGATCAGCCCGGAGAGGAGGTCGCCGCTGCCGCCCCTGGAAAGGACGGGGCCGCCCTGCGTGTTGTAAATGACGGACTCGCCGTCGCAAATGCGGGTGTTGGGGCCCTTCAGAACCGTCGTCACCCGGTAGGAGGCGGAAAAATCGAGCAGGGCCTCCGTCGTGTAATTGGCCTCGGCGAGCTTGGCGATGCGCATGAACTCGCCCATGTGGGGCGTGACGACGACGCGCCCGAAATGGCTGCGTCTTTTTTGCACGATCTCGACGACCCGGGAACGGAGCGCGTCGGCGTCGAGCAAGACGGGGTGTTCGACGTTGCGGACAATTTCCTGGACAACCAGCTCCGTATAGCGGTCTTTGCCCATGCCGGGACCGGCCAGCACGGCGGAGGCCTGGCCGACACGCTCCAGCAGGAGCGGCATGGCGCGGGGGTTGAGCGTGCCGTTGGCGGTTTCCGGCCAGGGGATCCACATGGCCTCGGGCACTTGGGCGGCCAAGGCACCGGCCACGGAGGCCGGGGCAAAGGCCGTGACCAGCCCCACCCCGGAGCGCACGGCGGCCTGCACCGACATGAGCAGCGCGCCGGGCATGTAGGCGGAGCCGCCGACGACAAAGAGGTGCCCGAACTCGCGCTTGTCCACCGCCGCCGGGCGCAAGCGCCGGATCGGGTCGAGCACGGATTCGGTCAGTATGGATTCCTTCGAGTCCAGCTCGGCCGCCTGCGGCGTCCGGAAAAAGCCGAGATCCACGTAGCGGATGCGCCCGCAATCGGCCACGCCGGCGAAAAGCGGCTTTTTGGCGATGCCCGTGGCGTAGGTGAAGTCGGCGCGGAAGTAGGTTTCCTCGTCCGATTCGTCGCCCTTGCCGCTGGGCAGATCGACGGCGGCGCGCAGGTCGATGGCCTCGTAGGCGTTGACCGCAGCGAGCAAGGTCGCCATCGGCTCCCGCACGGGCGGCTTGAAGGACATGCCGAGCAGGCCGTCGATACAGACATGGAAGCCTTCGCCCCCCGAAGCTTCGTCCAACATGCGGGTGATGCCCCTTGCGTCGCTTTCGCCCGAAACCTGGTGACCGTGGACGCGGCCTTCGAGCTGCTGCAGCGCCCGGGCGGCCGGCGGACGGAGCTCGTCGGGCGGGCCGGTGAGAAACAGATCGACCCGGGCGCGGGGGAAGTCGGCGAGCAATTGCCCGCAGGCGATGAGTGCGTCGCCGCCGTTGTTGCCCTTGCCGACCAGCGCGAGCACGCGGAGGCGATCCGGCACGGGGCGCAGCTCCCGGTAATCTTCGAGCACCAGGCGGGCGATCCCCTTCCCCGCGCGTTTCATGGCCGACCACTCGGCGGCCTCGTCCGGCAACACCGACGCCTCGAAGTCTTTCGCCTGCCGACAATTCAGAACAGGATGCGCGCTGGAGGAAATTTTCATAGTCTGTTGCGGGTTGTTGCTCGAATAAACAAAGCTCCTACCCTAACAGACAAATGAAAGAACGCACGTTTTTTTCCAAGGCGCCCCGAGATCCGCCAGGGTTCTTTCATCCAGCGGGGTTTTCCGGAGAAAATTCCCGACGCGGGCGATACGCGGATCCTTGTGCAGTTTGCCGTCGCGCTCCCACTCCGCGCGGAGATCCGGATCAGGCCAAATGCGCCTTCATCTCGCGCACGGCCTGCGCCACCCCGACGAACAGGGCGCGGCTGACGACCGTGTGCCCGATGTTCAACTCGTGCAGGTGGGGCAGCGTGACGATTTCCGAAATATTCGTGTAGTTGATGCCGTGGCCCGCGTTGACCGTCAGCCCGAGGCGGTGCGCCCGCTCGGCGCCTGTGCGCAGCGTGTCCAGCTCCCGCTTGCGCCCTTCGTGGTGATAGGCGTTGGCGTAGGCGCCGGTGTGCAGCTCGATCCACGGGCTCTCGAGCGCGGCGGCGGCCTCGATCTGCGCGGGGGCGGGGTCGATGAACAGACTGGTGACGATGCCCGCCTCCGTCATCGCGGCGACGACCTCGCCCACGCGGGACATTTGCCCGACCACGTCGAGCCCGCCCTCGGTGGTGATCTCCTCGCGGCTCTCGGGCACGAGGCAGACCGAGTCGGGCTTCAACCGGAGGGCGTAGTCGATCATCTCCTGCGTGCAGGCCATCTCGAGGTTCAGGCGGGTCTGGATCTGCGCGCGGGCGCGCCGCACGTCGGAGTCCTGCACGTGGCGGCGGTCTTCCCGCAGGTGCATGGTGATGCCGTCGGCGCCGGCCTGCTCGCAAAGCAGCGCGAATGCCACGCAGTCCGGCTCCACCTCGTCGCCGTGGTCGAGCGGGTGCGCGCGGTAGCGCGCCTGCCGCAGCGTGGCGACATGGTCGACGTTGACGCCGAGGAGGATGCGGGGGGTTGATGAGGTCATAAGAAGCATAGGTCTCCGCTTGTGGAGGCCGTGCGATGGAAAAGAAAGCACCCGTCACATCGCGGCATCGCGCAAGCGCGAGCCCTACAATTAAAACTACTCTTTCGAAAGCTGGCTCTCCGAGGCGATCTCGGGGCCGCCTTGCGCGAGGGCGCGGCGGCGCAGGCGCAGGGCGTTGAGGCGGATGAAGCCGCTGGCATCGTCGGGATTGTAGTCGCTGGCGACCCCTTCCATCGAAGCGATGTTTTCGTCGTAGAGCGAAAGCGGCGACTTGCGGCCGACGGTGGTGACGTTGCCCTTGTAGAGCTTGAGCCGCACGGTGCCGGTGACGGTCTTTTGCGAATCGTCGATGAAGGCCTGGAGAGCTTCGCGCTCGGGCGCATACCAGAAGCCGTTGTAAACAAGCTGGGCGTAGCGGGGGATCAGACTGTCGCGCAGGTGCATGAGCTCGCGATCCATGGTCAACGTTTCCATGTTGCGGTGACCGTGCATGAGAATGGTGCCGCCCGGAGTCTCATAGACCCCACGGCTCTTCATTCCGACGAAGCGGTTTTCGATCAAATCGACGCGGCCCACACCGTGCTTTCCGGCGAGCTTGTTCAAGTGCTTCATGACATGGGCAGGACTCATGGCCACACCGTTGACAGCGACACAGTCGCCACGCTCGAAATCGAGCTCGACGTATTCGGCCTCGTCGGGTGCGTCTTGAGGGGCCGTCGTCAGTTTATACATGGCCTTGTTGTCGTCCGTTGTCGGATCAAACCACGGATCCTCAAGGATGCCGGCTTCGTAAGAAATGTGGAGAAGGTTCCGATCCATCGAATAGGGCTTCGACGCGCTGGCCTCGACATTGATATCGTGCTCGCGGCAGTAGTTGATCATCTCCGTGCGCCCCGGAAAGGCTTTGCGGAAGACCTCCATACGCCATGGAGAAATGATCTCAAGCTTTGGAGCGAGTGCCGCGTAGGCGAGTTCGAAACGGACTTGGTCGTTCCCCTTACCCGTCGCACCGTGGGCGACGGCATCGGCGCCTTCACGCTCGGCGATCTCGACATGCGCCTTCCCGATGAGCGGGCGGGCGATCGAAGTGCCGAGGAAATATTGCCCTTCGTAGATGGCATTGGCGCGCATCATCGGGTAAATGAAATCGCGGGCAAACTCCTCAACGAGATCTACAGTGTAGTGCGCGGAAGCACCGGTGGCTTTGGCCTTTTCAGCGAGGCCGTCCAATTCTTCCTCCTGACCGACATCGGCCGCAAAGGTGATGATCTCGGCGGAGTAATGCTCCTTGAGCCAGCTAACAAGAACGGAGGTGTCGAGCCCCCCAGAGTATGCGAGAACGATCTTCATAGTATAAATTCGAGATGCAGGATGCGTAGTTCGGTATCCAGCGCCGCTCTTCGAGCAGACAAGACACCTTGCGAGAAATGAGCCTACCAGATGTGTGATTACTCCCGTTCGACGCAAGCGGAAAGCAGCCGGACTTGGGCAAGGCCTGCATTTTTAACGGCGCGAGCGAGCAAATAGCTCTTCCAACGAGACACCCTGATGAGCTTTGGTCATCGAGAGCGGCCCAACACGCCTACCTAAAGCTGGCCAGCGACGATTGGAAGCCACCCGGCCAGCGGGCGGTGGACTCACTGGCCATTGAATCCGCCCTTAAAATCTGAGGCGCAGGCATCGGTGAGATCTTCTGCACTTCGTCCAGCAGCTCGGCATTGCTTCGTGGCGGCGAGGCTGGACGCGTGGCCACCAAGTTTACGGAACGCAGCTCCTTCTCCTCGGGAGTCAATTCGGGACGCAGGCCCATCAAACGGAGCTGAGCAGCCAAACTGGCGCGACGATTGGCCGCGCGCTGCTCTTGAATCGAAGCAAAACGGCGCAACTCCGCACGACCGATGTTGTCGAGCGGATCTTCCTCGACCAGTTCGTCCGCCTCAACGCCTTCCAGCGCAGGTTGCGAAGCAACACTCGTCGTGTCACGGAAAACGGGCGGCAAGAGGACAAACCCCAAAACGAAACATGCAGCCAAACCACTACCCAGTATCCAACGCGGGAAAGAAGCATGCGTTTCCTCGTGCGCTTCAACTCGAGTGGATACCATTGCCCCGGAGGAGGCACGACGTCTGACTCGAGGCGCATCCGAACGAGCCCCCGACGCAGCACTCGAACGGCGCGACTTGGAAGAACGTGTTCGACCTGAAGTGGAACGGCGGCTGGACGCCTGCGGATTCAGCGCCAGACGCATCGCCTGGTGCAATCGGCAGCGTTCCCGGAACTCAGCCTTACGCTCGGCGTTCGCCGCCAACTCAGCCTTCAGTTCAGCGAGCTCGCTGTCGGAGATTTCCTTATCCAGGTAGAGATTTACGAGTTCTGTAAATTTCTCTTCAGTCATGCAAAATCGTCACCCATGAGATCGCGCAGACTTTCCCGCGCACGGGCGATTCTGCTCTTCACTGTACCCACGCTGATCTCCAATTGCTGTGCAATTTCGTCGTAGGACAGGTTCTTTACGTTGCGTAGAATCAAAACTTCTTTGTGTTTCTCGTTGAGACCTTGCATGCACTCCGAAACGCGATCAACAAATTCTTGAGTAACAGCAGCTTCCGCAGGGCTCTCCCCCTCACAGGGCATGACGTTTTCGAGGGTCATACTGCCATCGTCAGAGAGCGGCTGGTCCAGGGAGATCGACTGATCCCGCTTGCGGCGGAACCAATACCAGTAGCGGTTGTGCGCCAGATTTGTGGCAATCTGGTAGAGCCAGGTGGAAAAGGACGCGTCACCACGGAAATTCTCCAGACCACGGTGGGCACGGATGAAGGCATCTTGCGTCACTTCTTCCGCATCTTGCTTATTTTTAAGGAGTTGCGAAACGCGAGCAAAGATGCGGTCATAATAACGCGTGACCATATCATTGTAGGCGGCCATATCGCCGGCCTTAATACGCTCGATCAGCAAATCGTCAGGGTGGGCAGTCTCAGTTTTGGCACTCATCGTAGGGTTCATGTAGGGTAGATCGTTCAGTGCTTAGATTTGTTCCCGGAAAGTTCGTTCAATCAAAAGAAAAATTACTTTCCTATTCTTGACAAGCCTGAGGGGGACACCTTTTATGCCGCGCTTCGTAGAAGCATAGGGGTCGTTAGCTCAATCGGTAGAGCAGTTGACTTTTAATCAATTGGTTCGGGGTTCGAGTCCCCGACGGCCTACCACTTAAGTCGCTCATAATGAGCGACTTCTTTTTTTTTAACGACGCACATTAGCAGCCATTTCATGCTTTACTGTCCCCTTTACTGTCCCCTCTCAGTTTTGGGGTCTCCGCGAAGGCAGCATGCGGAACAGGCCTGAAACTCGACCAGAGACCGCTGATTTCCTCGCCCATTTCCAAACTTGCGTAATATTCTTCGGTCGTGCGGATCGACTCGTGATCGAGATATTGTTTCGCTTTTTCCATGCTCTGGGTGACCGCAATCATGGAACCATAGAGCTTCCTCAGTTCGTGGTAAGGCTTGTTGACCTTCCAGCCCAGAGCACGCAGCCATTTGTTCGTCTCATTGAAAATATCCATTGTCCGAAATGTTTTGGTCCCTTCGATCAGGTAAAATTCATTGCTTTTCGCTAACTCAGAAATCCACTCAAAAACAGCAGGCTCCATAGGCACAAAACGCGGCTTGCCGTTCTTCGTCGCGTCGATGACGTCGATCCCGCTGATTTTGTGTGAGCGATTGGGGCAATTCACAGGCAAATGCCCCGCCTCCCGTTTACGGACACCGGAGAAGAGCGCGAGTAGGATTGCGGTGTAGATCTCCCTGGAAGGAACCTTGGCGGGATCACCCAGAGTTTTAAAGGTCTTCAAAATGATACGATGATCAGGGAGCATATACCGCACCTTTACTTTCTTAAAGAAGCGAGCATCGACGAAACTTCGAAGATCAGGCAGCACAAAACCCTCGTCTTCGCAGATTTCTCTTATTTCCACCGAAAAGAGCGCTTTGCTCTCTCGAAGATAGGTATTTGCCGTCCGCATGGCCGAAACCATGCTGGTTCCCGCTTCGTCTGCTGATTCCACGACACCTTCTTTGAAGTATTTGACCAGACTCCGATCGAGGATCGACAATGGGAGATCACGCAGACGCAATTTCTCGTCTTTACTCAGCACAGCCATCGGGTTGAGCACCCCCGATTTGGCTGCCTTCGCGATGGCGACCAGCCGCAGGAAGGAGTTTTCATAGTGCTGAAGCGTCTTCTCCCTCAACTCAAGCGAGGTTGCCTCCGACCAGACAAAATCGAGGTAGTCTCCCAGCGTCGCATCAATCGCACCTCGGCGAGACTGTTTCGTCTTCCCTCTTTCCTCGGGCTTCGGCCCACCTCCCGGCGCTACTGATTGTGGTTTCGGCTGATATTTCTCCAGTACCATCTGGAACGGAATATTCGGATCGTCGATCATAGCCTTTATTTTCCGCCAGGCCGCCAAAGCCTTCTCTGCGTTGGTTCCCAAGACGAAGCGGATTTTCCGCCCCCGGTGTTTGTAAATACCGTACCATTGCCGCGACCAGTAGGCTCGGCCACGTTTGGCCTGCTTCAAGCGTCGGACTTTGAGATACTGGTTCCCGTAAACTGTGCGTTGTCTCCCCATTTCATTTTAAGTTTTCGGGGGACGCTTCGTCGCCAGAGCCTCTCTAAGCTCCATGAATTCACGGATCCGTACACAGGTCTTGTTATCGATCAGCCAGTGATTGAGCCCGTTCTTGAAATAGACCTTGTGCATCTGCTGGTGGGAACAGAACCCACTCAGATAATGAATCGGAACGGGCGTATCAGTCTGAAGCCCAATTAGAATAGCCGAAAGGCGTGCGACGGCCTGATCCGCTTCCTTACGCCCCAAGATGCCAGAATTCGTCGGTCTTTCGCCTGTTTCGCCGCTTGAATAAAAATCGCTCATAACAAGTTATAAGGATTTTTGCGAAAAAGGTAAGGAAGCCTGATTATAGCACAAGCAACTCAAAACCTTCACATATCCTTACAAATCAGAACTTTGGGAAATTCAAGGCGTTTATGGGAGTAATTAAGGAATGCATTTTACACTTATTTTACCCCAGAAACTGCCCTCCACGCGCAAGACCACTTGCCGGAAGTCTGCTGTTGTGAGCATTGGCAAGCGCAGCGACACCTTCTTCAATATACTGAAAAAACCTTTTCACTGCCATCAAACTCTCGCCGTGCTCCGAAAGAACAAAAAATAGCTTAGACTTTACTTGCAGTGTGTAGAAAGAGGAGCATGGCAGGTAAAAAAGGTATTCGAAACGTAGCCGGCATGCGGCTGCGCAAAAAGGGCGGTCGGAAGCGGGTAAAACCGCTGACGGCAGAAACTCGGCTGATTCGGCTCAGAGAACTCTGGCTCAGGGAGCTCGCAATTCAAGGGTATGCTCCATCCACAGTGAGCACCAGCAAATGGGCCGTCGAACCCTTTACGCAATGGGCTAAGGAACATTCAATCACGACCCCGGATGAGTGCTCCGGGGAAGTGCTTCGAGCATATCAGGCATGGCTGCACGATTATCGCAAACCGGATGGAGACGCGCTTAGCTCCGCCACCCAGCGGGCACGTATCGGGGGAGTTAAGCGCTTTTTCCAATGGCTTCAAGACTGCGGTGAGATTGCGGGAAACCCGGCAGATAAACTGCATTTGCCCAAGCGTCCCTACCGCTCACTGCCCCACACCTTGAGCCGGAAGGAAGTAGGACGCCTGTTCGCGCAGCCAAACGTCCTCGACCCGCTCGGACTCAGGGATCGAGCGATTCTGGAACTACTGTATGCAACAGGCATGCGTCGAACCGAATTGGTCAAACTGGATCGCGAAGATGTAGAACTTGATCGCGCCAGCATATGGATACGACAGGGCAAAGGCGGCAAAGACCGAGTCCTGCCACTGGCCAACACCACGGTTCGCTGGCTCAACGCATATTTACAACGCAGTCGCCCGAGGCTGGCATTCGATCAACGCGAAAATGCACTCTTCATTACAGGCTATGGAACGCGCTTTAACCCGAACTATCTCGGCAACTGGATGCGCCGTTTGATGACTAAGGCTGGGATCAGAAAACCGGGAGCCTGTCACCTCTTCAGGCACAGTTGCGCCACCCATATGCTGGAGAACGGAGCCGACTTGCGCTGTATCCAACAATTGCTTGGGCACAGCCGTCTCGATACCACTCAAATCTACACCGAAGTCACGATCCGCCACCTCCGAATGGTCTACAATGCAACGCATCCGAGTGTGCGAAAACGATGAATTTCCCAACCGGTTTGTGTTGAAACCCTACCAATAAGACTGCGATACTAGGTATACCCTAATGGTTGCTCTCAATTCAGCTTACAGATTTCACGAATCACCCTCTATCTTGATGCCAGAATACGGCTTCAGGTATTACGATCCGGTGACCGGCCGGTGGCCATCGAGGGATAACATTGGCGAAGAAGGCGGTTACAATCTCTATGGATTCGTTGCGAATAGTGTAGGTAACAATTATGAC
>Ga0194138_10001196_pt1 | contig 12466 bp, 14 predicted proteins | sample TARM_MetaG_T2_14_FD_134022 | JGI IMG/M metagenome (GOLD analysis project Ga0194138, IMG submission 134022) | Freshwater microbial communities from Pennsylvania, USA, analyzing microbe dynamics in response to fracking - TARM_MetaG_T2_14 (version 2) | ecosystem: Environmental > Aquatic >...
AGGCCTTGCGGCAGCCCGCTGACACTTCCCACCCGACCGAAACAGCAATGGCCCCACCGCTTCGGTGGGGCCATTGCTGTAGGTGTTTGGAGACGATTCTAGAACAGTGGCGGCTCTTCTAGCGGCGCGGTGTTGCCGCAGGCGCGGGCGTACGCCTTGGGGTTCCAGCCGCCGGCGACCGCGTCGCGGACGGCGAGGGACCGGGCGTGCCGGTCGTGGCGTTCGGTGGTGTTGCGGATGATGCCGGTGCGTCCGCAGGCGACCGCGTAGAGCAGGTTCGCCGATTGGGTTGAGGCGATGAGATGGTCCGGGTCTACGCGCACGCACAAGGGTTCATTGCAGCGGTGCTCACCGATCGAGCTGTCGGTCAATTGGCCGGCGACTAGGAGCGCGAAGCGGTGCGCGTACTCGGTTCTGCTGACGCCGTCTCGACGCCAGGTGATGACTGGCAGCCTGTAGTTATTCGAAGTGTGCTGAATTCCCGCTGGCGTCTCGCACCAATGCCCGGCGTGAAAGCCGGGCGCTGCGTCAGTCAGGTCAGGTCCAGAAAGCGGCGTAGATCGTCGAAGGCCTCGCGCACCACTGAGTAGTGCGCCCATCTACCGTGTTGCTCTCTGGTCAGCAGGCCGGCGTCCACGAGCTTTTTGAGGTGGTGGCTGATCGTCGGCTGGCTGATTTCGACTACCTCGAGCAGGTCGCACGCACACACTGAATCGCACCCGTGTGCGGCGATGTGCGACATCAGTCGTAGGCGCATCGGATCTGCCAGCGCCTTGAGCCTTCCCGCCATCCGTTCCGCTGTCGGCGCATCCACCGGTGTCGCAGACATGGAACAGCACTCGGTTCGCTCGGGGGCCAGTAGGTCGGAATTTGCCACAGTCATTTTCGATCACCCGTTCACGATCATACATTGACACTTGCCGATATGTCGGCCTAACCTTTCGCATAGACAATCATCGATCTAAGGGAGTCTCGTGCCGATGAGCACCACCTCACCTGCGCCGGCTGTTGCGCCGGTCGTCAAGGAGATGTCCTTTCTCGACCGCTGGCTTGCCGTCTGGATTCTCGTGGCGATGGCCATTGGCCTGCTGCTGGGCAGGTTCGTCCCGGGCCTCAATGCGGTCTTGGATTCGATGCAGGTCGGCGGGATCTCCGTTCCGATCGCGATCGGCCTACTGGTGATGATGTACCCCGTGCTGGCGAAGGTCCGTTACGACGAGACCCACCGGGTGACCGGCGACCGCAAGCTCCTCACCCTTTCGCTGGTCCTCAACTGGGTGCTCGGCCCGGCGTTCATGTTCGCGCTGGCCTGGATCTTCCTGCCCGACCTGCCGGAGTACCGCACCGGGCTGATCATCGTCGGGCTCGCCCGCTGTATCGCCATGGTGTTCATCTGGAACGACCTCGCCTGTGGCGACCGCGAGGCCGCCGCCGTGCTGGTGGCCATCAACTCCGTGTTCCAGGTGGTCGCGTTCGGTGCCTTGGGCTGGTTCTACCTGCAGGTGCTGCCCGGCTGGCTGGGACTGGAGACCACGACGGCAGAGTTCTCTGTCTGGGCGATCGTGCTTTCCGTCCTGGTGTTCCTGGGGATACCGCTTCTGGCCGGCTTCCTGACCCGCGTGCTCGGCGAGAAAGCCAAGGGGCGCCACTGGTACGAGGAGACGTTCCTGCCAAGGATCGGACCGTGGGCACTCTACGGACTGCTGTTCACCATCGTGCTGCTGTTTTCTATGCAGGGCGAGGCCATCACCTCCCAGCCGCTGGACGTGGCCCGGATGGCGGTTCCGCTCTTGCTGTACTTCGTCCTGATGTTCTTCTTCAGCCTGTTCGTCTCCCGGGCCGTGGGGCTCAACTACGCGAAGTCGACCAGCGTGGCTTTCACTGCCTCCGGCAACAACTTCGAGCTCGCGATCGCCGTGTCGATCGGTACGTTCGGCATCACCTCGGGTCAGGCGTTGGCTGGAGTGGTCGGCCCCCTCATCGAGGTCCCCGTGCTGGTTGGCCTGGTCTACGTCGCACTCTGGCTGGGCCCCCGACTCTTCCCCGGCGATCCGAGCCTTCCGAATCGTTCGACCACTGGAGCCCAGGTATGACAAGCATCCCCAACACTCCCAGTGTCCTGTTTGTCTGCGTCAAAAACGGCGGCAAGTCCCAGATGGCGGCCGCGCTGATGCGCCTGCACGCCGGCGACCGCATCGAGGTTCATTCGGCGGGCACCCGGCCCGGCAGTGCTGTTAACGCCCTCGCCGCAGACTCGGTCGCCGAGCTCGGCGCCAATATGTCCGGTCAGACTCCCCGGTCGATCGACCCCGATCTTCTGCGGCGGGTGGATCGGGTGATCGTGCTCGGCGACGAAGCGCAGGTCGAACCCGTCGAGGGGATGTCAGGCACCATCGAGGTCTGGCGCACCGACGAGCCCTCGCAGCGCGGCATCGAGGGGCTGGAGCGGATGCGTTTGGTCCGCGATGACATCGACGACCGTGTTCGCGAACTGCTCAACGACCTGCTCGATCCGAGGCCATCGGTCCTTTTTGTGTGCGTTCACAACGCCGGCCGGTCGCAGATGGCCGCCGGTTACCTCACCCACCTCTCGCGCGGCCGGGTCGAGGTCCGCTCCGCCGGTTCTCAGCCCGCGGATCAGATCAACCCGGTCGCCGTCCGTGCGATGGCGGAAGAGGGCATCGACATCACTGCGGCATCGCCGAAGGTCCTGACCCCCGACGCGGTCCGCTCGTCGGATGTGGTTATCACCATGGGCTGCGGGGATGCCTGCCCCTTCTTCCCCGGCGTCCGATACGAGGACTGGGAGCTCGCAGACCCCGCAGGCCAGGGCATTGACGCTGTCCGCCCGATCCGCGACGACATCAAGCGTCGCGTCACCGCCCTGGTAGCAGAACTTCTCGAAACGGAGACCACCAAGTGATCACGACACACACCACACCGACGACGAGCCCGAACGCTGCCACACCGATGCACGAGCTTCCGGTCGTCGTGATCGGCGCGGGCCCGGTGGGATTGGCCACCGCAGCGCATCTACTCGAGCGCGATCTGACACCGCTCGTGTTGGAGGCCGGTCCGACGATCGGTGCGGCGATCCGGCAGTGGGGCCACACTCGTCTGTTCTCCCCCTGGCGGTACAACATCGACGACGCCGCCCGGCGACTGCTCGAGTCCACCGGGTGGCAGGAGCCCGACCTCGAGGCATTGCCCACCGGCCACGACCTCGTCGATGAGTACCTGGCGCCGCTCGCGACCGTCCTGGGCTCGCATATTCGGACAGATTCGCGTGTCGTCGCGGTCTCTCGGGTGGGGATCGACAAGACCCGCTCCGCAGATCGGGAGCAGACCCCGTTCCTCGTGCGCATCGAATCGGCCGACGGAGCCGTCACCGACGTGCACGCACGTAGCGTCATCGACGCCTCCGGCACCTGGGAGCAGCCCAATCCGCTCGGGCGGTCCGGACTGCCCGCCCCCGGCGAGACCCGGGCCATCGAGCAGCGGTTGATCACTGCTCCGCTACCGGCGGTGTCCGGAGCCGACCGGGAGCGTTTCGCGGGTCGGCACACACTTGTCGTCGGCGCCGGTCATTCCGCGGCCAACACCCTGCTCGACCTCGTCGACCTCGCGCAGCAGGAACCCGGGACCCGGATCAGCTGGGCGGTGCGCACAGCGGATGTGTCCAGTGTGTATGGCGGTGAGGACCGCGACGAGCTCGCCGCCCGCGGGGCCCTCGGCTCACGCCTGCGCGAAGCCGTCGCCTCCGGCGTGATCGAGGTGCACACCTCGTTCACCATCACCGCGTTCACGCCGTCGACCGATGGTCTGACGGTCCACGGCAGCACCCCGGCCGGGCCGACGGAGCTGGCGGTGGACCTGCTCGTACCGGCCACCGGGTTCCGCCCAAACCTGGCGATCTTGTCTGAACTGCGGCTGGCGCTCGACCCGGCTGTGGACGCCCCGCACCAGCTCGGCCCGTTGATCGATCCGGAGTTCCACTCCTGCGGCAGTGTCGAACCGCACGGCGAGAAACTACTCGCGCATCCCGAGCCCGGCTTTTACATCGTGGGGATGAAGAGCTACGGCCGGGCACCGACGTTCCTCATGGCCACTGGCTACGAGCAGGTCCGCTCGATTGCCGCCGCACTGGCCGGGGACCGCGAGGCCGCCGACGACGTCCACCTCGATCTCCCCGAGACCGGGGTCTGCTCCACCGACCTCGGCGGCTCATGCGACGCACCGGCCACCCCGCAGCTGATCTCGCTCGGTGCCACTTCCTCTACCTCTGCCTGCTGCTGAAGGGACCGACATGACCATCGACGCACCCGAAATGGACGTCCATGTCCTGATGCGCACGGTTGATGACCTCGCTCGGACATACGAGGGCGTCTTCTCGGCCGAAACGATCGAACGGTACGTTTTCGAGTCCTACACCGCTTTGGCTCGCACGGCGACGATCAAGCGGTATCTCGCTGCGCTGGCGCGTAATTTTGCCGCCGACCGACTCCGGGCACTGGCGTTGGCCCAGGGCAAGATCCAGTCGACCGTCCCTCAAGTGCTGTTCGTGTGCGTTCACAACGCTGGCCGTTCCCAGGTCGCCGCGGCCCTGCTGCGTCACTATGCAGGTAGTGAGGTTGAGGTCCGATCGGCCGGCTCTCTCCCGGCCTCTGAGGTCGACCCACAGGTGGTGGAGGTGCTGACGGCCCGGGGAATTGACATGACAGGGGCGTTCCCCAAGCCGCTGACTGATGATGTGGTGCGGGCAGCCGACTACGTCATCACCATGGGGTGCGGGGACGCCTGCCCTGTCTACCCGGGCAAGAACTACCTGGACTGGGACCTGGTCGACCCCGCCGGCCAGTCACCGGAGATCACCGGGCAGATCATTGACGACATCGACGAGCGCGTCCGCACACTGTGGGCCACGGTTCAGAAGTAGCCCGCCGCGACCCGGTGGCCACACATCAGGGGCGGATCGGTGTCTGAAGGAGCCTCGACGCCGACCGGGATCGACCGACCCCGCGGTGGGCTGGTGGCGATGTGTGTCGCCCAGACCACCAGTTGGGGCCTGCTTTTCTACTCTCTGCCCGCGGCTGTGGCACCGATTTCCCAAGAGACCGGCTGGAGTGATACCACCATCACCGGGGCACTGTCAGCCGGTCTGGTCGTCTCGGCGATTGCGGGACTGAAGGTCGGTTCCGTTCTGGATTCCCGCGGGCCACGCACGGTGATGACCCTCGGGGCGGTCATCGGTGTGCTCGCCCTGGCGCTGGTGGCGTGGTCTCCCACCCTGCCGCTGTTCTATCTGGCCTGGCTCGTTGCAGGGTTCGCCCAATCGGCTGTCCTCTACCCGCCCGCGTTCGCTGTCATCACCCGCTGGTACGGACCGCAACGAGTCGGACCCTTGATGACCCTGACGCTCGTCGCGGGACTTTCTTCCACCGTCTTTGCCCCACTGACCGCCTATCTGATCGAGCAGTTCGGTTGGCGAACCAGCTATCTGATCATGGCCGGCATCCTCGCCGCAGTATCTGTGCCCCTGCACGCCTTCTTCCTCAACTCCACCTGGTCGGATACCGGCGGTGAACCGACCGTGCAGCAGTCCCGAAATGAGATCCGCCAGGTCACCAGAACGCGCCAGTTCATCACCCTGCAAGTAGCGATGACAGTTGCCACGTTCACGCTGTTCGCCGTGACGATCAATCTCATTCCACTCCTGCTCGAACGAGGGATCGACTATTCGACGGCGGCCCTGGCCTTCGGTCTGGTGGGCGCAGGACAAGTCATCGGCCGGCTCGGCTATCCACCGCTGACCCGGAGAACCACTGCCCAACAACGCACAGTGGTGATCCTCGGCGCCGGCGCACTCGGCCTGTGGGGTTTGGCCGCAGTGCCCGAACCGGCCTGGCTACTGATCGCTCTGGCCGTCGGCACGGGTGCAGCGCGCGGCTGTCACACCCTCCTCCAGGCCACCGCTGTCTCCGACCGGTGGGGTACACACAACTTCGGTGCCATCAACGCCCTGTTCAACGCACCGATGACCGCTGTCACCGCGCTTGCTCCCGTGTCCGGGCCACTTCTGGCCAGCCTCGTCGGGGGATACCCTGCGATGGCGATCATCATGGCAGTCCTGCTCACAGTGGCCGCAGCTCTGAGTGCCCGAACGTGAAAAGGAGCTGACCACTATCTTTGATGTAGACCACGCCCCGGATCGCCCCGAGGCAATCATCATCGGCGGTGGGCAAGCGGGCCTGGCCACCGCCTATTACCTGCTGCGGGCCGGCGTGGACATCCTGGTTCTGGATGATCAACCCATCCCGGGCGGGGGCTGGTTACACGTGTGGCCGTCGCTGCGACTGTTCTCTACCGCTGAGTTCTCCAACCTGCCGGGCTGGCCGATGCCGCCTTATGACGGGTTTCCACCGGCCTTGCACGTCGTGGACTATCTCGCTGCCTACGAACAGCGCTACCGGATTCCGGTCCACCGTCCCGTCACCGTCGAGGAGGTGACCTATGAAGATGGCATCTATCACGTCCGAGCTGGCACGAAGGCGTGGACGACCGCAAACGTGGTTGCCGCCACCGGGACCTGGTCCGCGCCATTTGTTCCCTCCTATCCAGGAACTTTCGCTGGCACGCAGTGGCATTCCGCCAACTATCCCGGCACCGCGCCCTTTCGAGGAAGCAAGGTCGCCGTCGTGGGCGGCGCGAACTCTGGTGCCCAGATCGCCGCAGAGCTCACCGGCGTTGCCGACGTGACCTGGTACACCCGTGAGCTTCCACGTTGGATGCCGGACGAGGTCGACGGACGAGTGCTGTTCCGCCGCAACCGGCTACGTGCCCTTGCCCTGCAGCGCGGGGAGCCCGACCCCGGGACAGACTCAGCCCTGGGAGACATCGTCGTCCTGCCAGAGGTGCGCCGCGCCCGGGACACCGGACGGTTGCAAGCCACGCCGATGTTCACCTCACTGGATGACATCGACGCCGATCACCTGATTTGGTGCACGGGTTTCCGCCCCGCCATCGGGCCGATACGCCGACTGCTCGACCACGGTCGACCGAGGCACCCGGGTCTTCATGTGGTCGGCTACGGCGACTGGACCGGCCCCGGAGCGGCAACAATCACCGGTGTGGGGCCCTACGCCAAGCAGGCCGCCCGAGATATCGCCGCATCGGTTGGCAGGACCGTGAAATAGGCACAGCCGCCACCGCCGGAAGGTCGCCGATGGTCAATATGAGCCAAGGTCATGGCGGAACGCGGCGCTCCGGGGTGACTAGGGCCGAGTGATGGCATGGCACTCGTTGGGCTCGCCTGTTTGAGAGGTCACCATAAAGCCCAGGGCTGGCCCGCGATGAAAGCGTCCTGGATGCGCCCTTCGATCACGGAGGCTGGTTCTTGAGCGGACAGTGCAGTGCGAATGGCGTCGGCGACGGCGCGGGACAGGCCGGCGGTACCGCGGGTGTCGGCCAGGGGGCTGCTATGGCTGTGTCGCCTGGCGAGGTATTCGGTGCGGTTGTCGGTGGCGGTGCCCAGGCGTAGGTGGTGGGGGTTGGTGCAGCCGGCGTAGTCGCAGCGGTGGCACAGGATGGGGTCGGTCAGGGCGCTCCAGCCGAGGCGGTCGATGATGCCGTGTTCGAGTTGGTAGGCGTACAAGTGCGCTGGGACGGTGCCGCGGCGGGAGAGTCCGGGCAGGCTGGCTGCACGGAAGGAGCCGTGGCCGGTGGAGGAGATCGCGCCGATCCAGGGCCAGCACTGGTCAGGGCCGCGGCGGTAGCGCTTGGCCTCGAACCGCTGCTGGGTGGCGGGGTCGGTAAGCCAGACCCGCCACAGCTTGGCTGGGGTGCGCACCGGGCGCGGGTCGCCGAGCAGGGAGAGCTGTTGGGTGTCGGTTCCTTCGGGTCGTGGGAACAGGGCGGCGGTCATGGTGGCCTCGAGTTGTGTCGGGGAGCTGTTACCGGGTGGGGTGAGGGTAGGTGTCGACTCTGACATCAGTCGCAGTTGTCGAGCCGTGCGGCGAGGTAGACGCTCTGGTCGCGGGCCGCTAGAGCTGTCCAGCGCAGAGCGGCGGTGATAGACAGGCCGAGCAGGTCGGCCAGGACGGAGGCGGGCAGGTCGGCGGCCAGGGCCAGCAGTGCGCTTCCGCGGGCGGCGCGGGTGTCGAGACCCAGGTCATGGCCCAGAAGCCGGGCCAGGCGGCTGGGGTGCAGGTGGGCTGCGTTGCGGCCGGGGAAGAGCCAGGTCGGGGTGCCTGGTGGGCGGGGATCGTCTATAGGTGCCGGTTGTGCTGCGAGGTCTCCGATGAGGGTGGCCAGGGCTGGTGGCAGTAGGACTGGGTGGTCGCGAAGTGTCAGGTATGTGTCGTTGCCTGTGGTGGTGATGTCCTCGGCGCGTAGTGCGGCGATTCGGATGAGATTTTGCCCGAATAGCAGGACCAGTGCGCCGGCGACACGCACGCGCAGGTTGAGGGAGGGGTCGGTGAGGCACCGGCGCAGGAGTTGCCACCGGGTGTCTGCGTCGAGGATGTGCCCGGCAAGTCCTTCGGTGCCTAGCCACGGCACTTCTAGGTCTGTGGTGAGCCCGCGTCCAGCGGTCCAGGTGAGGAAGTCGCGGACCCGGTGGCGGGTGGTGGCGCCTTCATCGAGCCAGGAGTCGACGTCGTGCTGGGTTGTTTGGGCGAGGTCGATGCCGCGGTCTTGGAGCCAGTGCAGGAAGTTGGCGGCGCATCGGATGCGGGTTCGCGCGTATTTGCCTGCGGAGGGGCTGTTACCGCGGGCGCGGCGCAGTTGGTGGGTGACGTGCCAGGTGGCGTAGGGCTGGAGTACGACGGCGATTGGTGGGGGTTGGTCGGCCAGCTGTGCGTCGATCCATAGGTTGAGTCCGTCGACGTTGTCCTCTCGTGGGGGCAGAACTTCCAGGGCTATGAGTAGTCGCCGAAGGTGGTGGGTGCGGGTGTTTGGAGGCTTGCGGTCCAGGCTCGCGTGGGTCAGGGGTTCATCCTCGGTGATGAGGGTGGTGAGCAGGGTGAACCAACTGTGTCGGCTGGCGAGCAGTAACGCGGTGCGCCGCGGTGGGTAGGCCTTGAGTAGTAGGTCTCGAATGGAGTCGGTTTGAGCGCGTAGATGCGGATGGGTGCACTGCAAGGCGTGGTTGACTCGGGCGGTGTTGCGGCAGCCGAGGCAGTCGGTGGCGGTGACCAGTAGGTCGATGGTTCCGCAGGAACGGCAGTACCAGTTCCTGTGCTCGCCAGAGCACGGGCCGCAGAGCGGTCGGCCGTGTGCGTCGAGTCCGGCCTGGGGTCGCTGGTGACCGCAGGAGGTGCAGGTGATGGGGTTCTCGCATAGCTGGTGGCAGCAGGGATCGCACACTGGCCCGAGCGGCAGGGTGATGCGCACTGATCGGGTGCGACCGCATACGGTGCAGCACTCTGTGGTTGCGGGCCCCGCCTGCCGGTGGGGTCGTTGTTTGGATCGGCATGACGAGCAGATCGGTCGCCCGGTGGGCACTCCCCTGTCGCAGGGTTTTTCTTGGCCGCAGATGGTGCATTCGGCGATCGGTGGGGTGTAGCAGCGATAGCAGATCCACTTGCCTGGGAGGCCGGGGTCGCGGCGGGCGTGAGGCGTGGATCGCGTGCAGTGGTGGCAGGTGCGAGGGCGGCTGAGGTGGTAACAGCGCGGGCAGAGCGGTCCGGTGTCGGTGATGGCGTGGGCCGGTTGATCGGGGCGTCCACAGTCGCTGCAGGTGTACAGCTTCTTGGGCCCGCAGGCCTGGCAGAGGGGTTGCCCGTCGATGCGGTACGCCACTGGGCGGGGTCGTTGGCAGCGTGAGCATGGTGGTCGACGATCAGGATCTGCGCGACGGCACGGGGCGCAGATCACGCCGTCCTCTTCGCGGGCGACGGGTGCCGCCAGGGTTCCGCATCGCCGGCACGGTGTTCGCCGAGAGGCGTTGTAGCAGGACAGGCACCAGTGTCCCCCACTCGGTGCGCGGTAGCGCAGGCGACGCTGTTTGCCGCAGCCGGAGCATCGTGGAGGGGTGATCGCTTCGGTGGGCAATGCCGCGATCTGGTCGAGCAGTCGGTGCAGTGCTGGCGGCGCATCGTCTGGGCGGGTCCGCACTGCTGCGGGGTGACGGCGCACGTAGTCGAGTACGTGTTGGAGCTCGTCCGGTAACAGTTCTGCGGCGGCGATCGCGGCGCAATGTGCTGTCTTGGTGTGGTCGGGGTGGAGGAAGGCGAGCATGGCCGCCAGGCCGGCCGTGGGGTCGGTCATGAGCCTGTGGGTCGGCGAATTGTGGTGCGTCGTACTGGCGGGGCATGGCTGGCGTCTGCGGTGCCGTTGGGTTTGGTGACCGAGACGTTGGCGGTGGTGATTTCGATGAGGTCGGAAGTCTCAACGTCGAGGATGTCGCACAGCGCGGCCAACACGTCCAAGCTGAGGCGTTGCGGGGTGGTGGTGACCAGGCGGTAGACCTGTTCGCGGGACAGGTGGACGCCGCGTTCGGCCAGCAGCGGTACCAGGTCGCTGGTAGCGAAGTGTCCGCGTTCGGCCATCAGGGTGCGCAGGTGCCAGGTGTAGCTCATTTTCTTGTTCACGGGCTCTCCCAAAGGTCGGGGTGGCGGCTCAAGGATCGGCGCAGCAGGCGGTTGCGGTACTCGTCGGACACGCCGGTGTAGATGGCGGTGGTCGCGGCATAGGAGTGGCCGACCTGGGTGGAGACGAACCGTTCGGGGTAGTCGAACTCCACCAGGTGGGTGACATAGGAGTGGCGCAGGCAGTGCAGGTCCAGCACCGGGTCCAGGCCGGCGGCGTCGCGGGCGGTGGTGAACGCGTCGTTGATGCGGCGCATCGAGATGCGGTCCGAGCGTTCGGTGACCCACAACGCCGGATGGGATCGGCATCCCAGAAGTGGGCGGATTTCGTTTCGCCAGTTCTCCAGGACCGGCACGATCCAGTCCATCTCCGGAACGGTCAACACAGTGCGGCGTTTAGCCGCCCCTCCCCTGCTCGCTTTGCCGAACCGGACGAACACAGCGCCACAGTCGCGGTAGCCCGGGGTGGTGGGGTTATGCCGCAGGTCGGTCACGTCCAGGCCCCACGCTTCCTGGCGACGGAGCCCGAACGCGTAGATCGTCTTCAAAAGCGCGGCGTCGCGTTGCGCGGTCAGCGCGCCCTTGCGCCCTGTTCCCGGGATCGCTTCGGCGCGTCCGTCGGCGGCATCGAACAGTGCCTGCACTTCGTCATAGGTCAGTGGCCGACGCCCGGGGGCGCCTTCGTAGTCGGTGGTGTGGACGATGGTGTTCCACTCGTGCAGGATCTGCTGCGGCACCGCGTCGAAGAGTTTCTGGCACGTCGAGGCCCAGCCGTACCGGGGATCGGTGATGTAGTTCAGAAACATCCGGATCGTGATCTCGTACATCCGCGCCGTGGACATCGCGATCGAACGCTCCGCCTGCCGACGGTCGGAGATAAACGCCTCGACGTCCGCGCACGCCCAAGCCCACGGGTACTCGTTGGCGAACACCGCGAAGCGTCGGATCAAAGCGATACGTACTTCGATCGTCTTGGCTTTGAGAAATCGGGCGCGCTGTTGCATCGCCCAGCCGTCGAGCATCGCCTCGAACACGGCGGGTTTAGCGTCGAGGAAGGTCACGCCATCCGGTAGGACCTGGCGTGCGGAACCGGGGAGATCACCCCTCACAACCATGTTGCACACGATGCAACATCGAGTCGTCTAATGCAATGGCTAAAGTGGAGGTCCAGCGACGCTGGCGTAATAGTGAAGCGCGTTTCAGTGATCGTTCAGCGGGTTCACAATGAGGTCGAATGGCCAACCAGATGCAACTCCGCTCGGTTCCGCCCGTACCCGTCGGAGATGGCGCCGGTCCAGATGTGGCATCCCTCCCCCGGGGCGCGCACGACACGGGACTCAAACGCGGCAATCGCCGCCTCGGTCGGGGGCAGTGTCGAGTCGTACGGCCTGGACCGCGCCGGGGCAGGCCGGGGCCGGGGACGGGCGTCCATTCCCGGCAGCGGGATGTCCTCGAACCATCCGCCGGAGACTGGCTCAGTGCTGCTGGTCACCGTTGGTGTCCGCGGGTGTCTGGCCGGCCGTCGTGGTGTCACTGTCGGCCGCATCCGTGGCCATGTTCTCGGTGTCGGTGGTGTTGTCCTTGGCGGCGCGGATCGCCGCCCCGTCCTCGCGGGCGGACAGTCCGGTCATCTCCGCCAGGTCGCCCTGCGCCACACCCAGGTCCCGAAGCTCGACCAGCGCCCTGCCGAGTGCGATCTGCGCGTCATCGCGGGCGTCGATCGCCGAGAACACCGCGACCAGCTTGGCCTCGCGATTGCGCGCCCGCTCCAGCTCGTCGGCCATCGCCTGACGAGCCCTCGCGCGTGCGGTTTGTGAACGTGAATCAGTCTTGATAGCCGCCATGTGATCGACCCTATTGCCACACCCATCGTGCCGCAA
>Ga0194138_10001199_pt1 | contig 12445 bp, 10 predicted proteins | sample TARM_MetaG_T2_14_FD_134022 | JGI IMG/M metagenome (GOLD analysis project Ga0194138, IMG submission 134022) | Freshwater microbial communities from Pennsylvania, USA, analyzing microbe dynamics in response to fracking - TARM_MetaG_T2_14 (version 2) | ecosystem: Environmental > Aquatic >...
ATTTCTGGATTCTCCATCAGTTGGGCATGATAATCCACTACCCAGTCATGTTCATCAGGGTTTCTAAGAAGTACTTCGTCAATGATTGGCGTCTTGTTTCCCCCCATTGATGCAGGCAGGGTATTGGCGGTATCATCAATGTTGATTGGTCTTCCCATGCCGTTAAACATCATTCCCGCATATGGAGACTTTCTCATAACCGGTTTCTGAGCTAATGTTATCTTTGCACTGCAGGTGATAGGATTATCTTCCGACCCTATTTCACCAAGCTCTAGAATAGTCTCTCTGACTGTTTTAGGTTTTTCCGTATACGCTTTTAGGCGTTCCATCAGCATTTCATGTGTCAGCTCTTTATCCTTTATTCCAATAAAGAATACTCTTTCTCGCTTTTGAGGGACTCCAAAATCTGCGGAGTTTAAAATCACGTATTCACATGAATAGCCGAGATCCTGTGCCTGCTTTACGATCTCAGTTCTGACGTCTTCCCATTTTGTAAGTTTTCCAAGCGCTTTAACATTCTCCATGACAAAGGCTTTAGGTCGTACAATCTCTACAGCCTTCATGTACTCCCAGATGAGTTTGCTTCGCTCATCATTTGGATCCATCTTGCCCGCCACCTAGAAGCCTTGGCAAGGAGGCCCGCCGAAGAGAACATCTACACCTTTATAGTCATTCAGCTCATGGATCACTTCTTTAATGTCTTGATTTCTTAATATGGTATTAGGATTATTCTCTTCAAAAGTCCTGGCATCATCCTTATCGATTTCATTGGCCCAAAGCACGTCAATGCCTGCAGCCTTAAAACCGACATCCATCCCACCTGCACCCGTAAAAAGAGAAACGCCTTTATATGGTTTCTTCACAGGTTCATTTCCTCCTAGGATTATATTTCTCATTAGACAAATTTGTTTTTCTCAATCGGTCAATATGTTATCATGATTTTCCATTATATTAAAGATAATTTCAATGAATCAATACTGTTCCTTTGATCAATGATGCTAATCAAACGACTGTGAATCTTCTCATCGGTTTGCCGATGCACTTACAATTCATTGGAGGGAGCTATCTTCCTCTCCCTCCGCACTCACATGTTATTTCTTTCTGTAGACTTGTTGATTTGCATTGTTTTTGTCCAGTAAAATGATATCGCCATTTTGCAGATAGGGATTTTGTGTTGGTTCACAGAAGAACCGCCCCAAATTTCGCCGCTCATTCAAGTCAAATCTTTTCCACTCATAACCTTTAAAGAGATCTTTGACCAAGAACTCTTCACCTGGATTCAGTTTTTGAATTTCTCCGAGTGCAGTTTGCAATAATGTGGACATAATTCTTACCTTCTTTCATCGAACATACGTTTCATCATTGTTTACAGTTATGTTAACATATTTGTAGGTTTGAGTCAATCAAAAATCTATGAGAAGAAATGTAAACTAGTTTTCTTTAGGATTTCCCTTTCTGCCACTTGTATTTGTTCTGAAACATGTTCTGCCCAGGGATCAAGACAAGTTTTCCAGCTTCACATAGTGGGATTATGAACCTGTTGTTAAATTGGTTCCGATTTTCAAGTTTAAGATGTTCAAAAATCTCTTTGGGCTTTCTTGGCACTTTGCAGTAGGCTTTTATTTTCTTAACCTCTTTCGAGTTTAGAAGCTCTTCCAGTTTGGTTTCTTTTATTGCTTCCTCCAGCTCTTCTGTGTAATCTTCATTTGAATAATAAATCCAAAACTCAAAGTCATCTGCAAATCGGTATTTAATATTACCCTTCTTATCCATCATGGCACTTAACACATGCTCTTCAAAGAGCCCCTCAGGAAAATAGTCATTTACTTCGATGTCTATCAATGAATATTTATTTGTCTTTTCCTTGATGCTAAAAAGGCTGTCACCCTTTTCAATCCTAGGTTTCATGTTGTGATACTGTTTTACATTAAGCAGCTTCATTTTCTTGCTGGCTTCTACGAGGCGGCTTAGTCTGTTTTCCTCATCCTTCTTTTTCTCAATGCGATTAATATACTCGGTGTGCTGATTTCTCAGGTCAATAATTTGGTTTGTTAGGTTATTGATCAGCGTGGTATCCTTTCCCCTTTCGGATACTTGCAAATCAACCGCCTTATAGAGTTCTTCACTCATTTCCTTGATTTCTTTCTCCAAGTTCTGCATATGTGTCTTTTCATCAACTGAAAGTTCAAGGCTCTCAAGATAGTCATTCATCCACTTTATGAACCGTTTGCTTTCATGCAGTTTGCAGATTGTTTTATGGAAATTGTAGTCCAGGTAGTACCCTAGTACCGACTCCTTCACCTTACAGGTGGATCCACTAATTTTACTAGAATTTCTACACCGCCAAAGACCTCCATGTTTAGTTCCATCCCCTTCACCGTATCTGGCTACCAGGTGCCCACACTCCTTACATATGATTTTCTTATAGTAACAAGGACGGCCTGCAGTTCCATCTTTATTCTTCTTGATATAGTCTTTCCTGCGGTTTTCCTCCATAAGCGCTTGAACACGTTCGAAGAGTTCCTTTTCAATAATCGCTTCATGGTGCTCCTCAATGTAATATTTAGGAAGCAACCCATCGTTCTTCTTTATGCCTTGATCCGATAATAATTTGGGTGATACATATTTCTGGTACTCGTAATCCCCGATGTATTTCTCATTCTCCAGGATTATTTTGATGGTATTGTAGTGCCAACGGTCGTTTCCTTTTTTGGTTTTTATCCGCTTCTTTCTCAAATAATCCATGATTTCATAAATGGTTTTACCCTCAGCGTACATTTCAAACAGAAGTCTGACCACCGTTGCTTCTTCCTCTACAATGTGCCATACACGATTTTTATCGATATGGTAGCCATAGATATCTGTTGCTCTATTTACCGTTCCACGCTGTGCTAGTCTTTGCATGCCCCAACTGATACTGTTTGACAGGGAGAGCACCTCTTCTTCTGCAACGGTTGCCATCACGCCACGATTCGCGAATGATAAATAGCGGTGCTATTCCGATTGCAAATGTCAAGAAAAAAGTTGTTTTTAGCCTCAAATAAGCCAATATTTCCAGTAAATCCGCTGTTTTTGTCTATTAACTACATTTTTTAGCTTGTTCACCATCATGTTCACTTACATGTTCAATAGCTTGTTCACTAACCTAAATACATTTAGAGATTGGATATAACAACAAAATCAATCCAACAAATGGAGCCTTTTTGATTTTCGCTCCGTTTGTTTGCAATAAAAATAACCCACCTAGATTCAATCTAACCATCGGACCGGTGCCGGCATTAGATACTTTCTAGGTGGGTTTGACTTATTCAAATTTTCTAGATAATATGATTAGAATAATGGCCATTCTATATTACAAGATCAACTTTTGGGAGGTGAAGCTACAATGAAAATTCTATCTACAATTAAATTGGCTGAGGCTGTAAATTACTATCGAATAGATAATGGATTAACTATAGAAGATTTCAGCAATCTAACCGGGTTGAATGTACATAACATTCATCGTATAGAAAGTGGCAAATACATCCCTACAATTGAACAATTTGAAACTTTATCAAAACATCTAAATCTTGATTTAAATCTCTTACTTGAAGACGATAAACAACAGAATACATTTGACATGCTAAGAAAAGAAGTCTGTAATCAATCTGAAAGAGATGGTCTTGAAGCTCTTTTTTCAATGATGGCAACCCTAAAACAACAAGTACGTTTGAGAAGGGCTTTTGAAGATAGTTTACATAATTAAAATTCTTTGAGTTCATTACAATTCGATTTGTTATAAAAGGACTTACAAAAAAGAATCCACCAAGTTGCTTGATCGTAGTAATCAGGCTACTCAGTGGATTTTTAATTTTGTCATGATATTCTTCAGATTTGAAGAATAACGTTCTACTTTTAAAAACTTGGGTGATAGATAGTGATAGAAAGTGATAGAAGGCGATAGGTTAGATGTTTGCTTAGGTGATGACTTAGGTGATGACTTAGGTGATTTTCCTAAGTTTGAGCTGGGGTGATAGCTGGGGTGTTCTCAAGATTAAATACTTTCACATGATCACCCGACCTTCAAATCTAGTCTGGTGATCATGGATGTATCTTGGTTGGTATCATGGTCGGTATCTTGCGTGGCAACTTGCATGGTAACTTGCGCGTTATCTTGCGTGGTATCTTGCGTGGTCGTGATCATCTTGGGGGTGGCTTGAGGGGTGGCTTGGTGGGTAGCTTGGGGGGTAATAAATCATTCGAACCTACCAAGCTCTGTTTAATCCTAAACGATTCAAATAATTGTGCTTTTCGAATGTTCATTTATTGTTTTTTCGTTGTAGCATTTCTTTAACCTTTTCTTCTCCACGAATAATTTTTTCATTGCAAACAAGGCCTCTATTTATGCTTATACCTTTATTACTTTTAGCGACAATATTAATGAATGATGCTACTTCCTTTTCTGTTTTTAATTCAAACGCTTTACTAAAGGATTCTATACTCATGTTTATTCCTCCAATACACCGTTATTCCTTGTAATGCCTGCAGCTTTCATAGCACTTGAATTTCTTCTAATTAAATCTTCTGTTTCAAGAAACTCATCCGCGCGATTACAGTACTCATAAATAGCCTGGAAAGAGATCTCCCCATCTCCTTTCATAGCTGATTCTTCAACTTCTACCATTTGCACTTCGTGTTCTTCCATGCAGATTAAGCATAATTTATGTTCCTTTTTAAGTATCTTCAATATCATCACTCCAATCATAAAAACTACTTACTTCCTCTAAACTATCACATTCATAAACAACTTTTCCGTAGCTTAGGATATGATCAAGAAATCCTGAATTATCTTCATTCTCAATTATGAGTATTGGTTCAATATCAAAAGAAATTTCTCTTCTAATCCGAAAGAGCTTAGATTCACTTTCCAATAGGGATTCTTTTACCTCACGTACAACAACAGCAACATCAATATCGCTATTCTCATTAATATTTCCTTTAGCATAAGACCCAAACAATATGATTTTACTTGGCTTAAAGATCGGCACCACAGCCTCAACGAAAGCACTTATTATATCCAATATCTCTACCATGACTATTTTACACTCCCATACGTATTTATTCTCCAAGAGCTTTGAAGCCATTGAACATGAAGGTTATCTTATCAACTGTCTTTTCTCCATGATAATGCCCGCAGTACCACTTCTCAAATTGAAGTTTTTCATAAATCGTATCTAGCCAAACTTCAGTGCTGTTATCCACGGTGCTTTGATCAATCATTGATAAAAACCATTCTCGAGGTTCATACCTTATTGGCGCTGTATGGGTTAAAACATAGTCCACTTTCCAGTTCATATGAGAAAGCTGCATCTCCACTCTTGCTTTGACTTCATTAGAAGGCTGCTCATCTTCGAACCACCTATAACCTTTGCTTAACCTGTAGTATTTATCAACGCTGTAGGCACCGCCAATGACAATAACCTTCTTTCGTTTCTCGTCTACATTAAATGAATAAAGTTCACCATCTTTTGCGAATATCAAGTTTGGATATTCTGGCTCAATTAATACAGTTCCATCAAGAAATGAACTCTCTATATATGATGGGATATTTTCAGGATCCATCTCGTGATTTCCTCTGACCATGAAAAAAGTGATTGGCCAGGTACTTAATTCTTCTTTTAACTTCCGGTCTTTCTTCCCTCCATAATAGTTGATTCCAGCGTCACCTAGGATAATCATGATATCTTCTTTAGTCGTTTTAAACCGCCCGCAGAACTCTTCTATCCTGCCAAAATTTCCGTGTGGATCTCCTGTTAAATATATCAACGGTATCTCCTCCAATCTGCCTTCACTTTCTTAAGCATCAACTTGCCATCATCAATTCAAGATTATGTTGATGCCATTCCATTTTTTAAATCTAGTCTGAAATGTAATTAGTTTAAGTTTCATCACTGTCATCAATCCATTTATATTCCCTCTTTGAACCAACAGGCTCAATCAACCCTGCCATAAATAGCGGATCTTTAATTCGCTTGTAAAAAGAAGTTTTACTGCTAATGCCTAGATGTTCTTTAATCTCTATCGGCTTTCTAGGAACTTTACAAAACTCTTTGACCTTAACTATTTCTTTAGAGTTAATAAACTCTTCCCACTGAATTTTTGACTTCTCTTCTTCAAATCGCTGCTGGTAATCTTCATAAGTCATATCAATTCCAAATTCAATGTCTTCTGCAAACTTATATAAAATTTTTCCTTCCGAGTTTATGCTACCAGAGAGAACATGCTCTGCGAACACAGTTTCTGGAAAATAATCCACTCCATCAAGGTCCATATAGGTACTGTTCTTTGCTGCGTTATTTGTTAGGTATAAACTCTCATAGGGTTTAATCCTAGGCCTCATGTTGTGAAATTTTCTAAATGAAATAGAGTTGGTTTTTTCGCAGTACTTCATTAGATTTTTAAACCTCTCTTGTTCCTCTTCAAGCTTTTTAATCCTTTCAATGTAAACAAGCTGTTTTTCTCTAAGCTTGATGATTTTATCAGTGATGTCATTAATTAAGTTAGTATCCTTACCATTTTTCTGCACTTCCATATCTACAGCATTGTAAAGCTGCTGATTAAGTTTTTCAATCTGTTCCTCGATCATTATTTTATCTTCAATTTCACTTGGGGAGAGTTTTAATCTAGATAAGCTCTTTTCAATTAGAGATCTAAACTTCTTACTTCTTTTGATTTTTTCTAGAGTCTTCACGAAATTGTAATCCATATACTTTTCCATAAACATTTTTGCATTGCAGTTTGATGTAACAACACGATACGAATGGTTGCATCGCCACTGGCTTCCTTCACGGGAATCATAAACGCTACTTCTATATCTTGACAAAACCGCGCCACATTCTCCGCAATAGAATTTTTGATAATAACTCTCCCGTCCAGCCGTTCCAGCTTTTCTGGCATCAACAACTGGTTCCCGCCTATTTTCTTTTAAACGTGTTTGAACAGACTCGTAAATGTGCTTTTCTATAATCGGTATATGATGGTCCTCAATGTAATATTTAGGAACTTGTCCGCGATTCATTCTTCTCTTACCTGTCATTGTATCGACCGTATATTTTCTTTGATACTCGTAATCTCCTATATATTTTTCGTTTTTCAGCATCGCTTTAATAGTGTTAGGATCCCAGTAGTCTACTCCTTTTGGACTTTTTATTCCTTTACTGTTTAGATAGATGATAATGTCACTAGTATCTGATCCATTCAAATAGAGGCGAAAAATTTCTCTAACCACTTTTGCTTCATCCTCTACAATATACCATGACCCATCCTCATCAATTGTGTAACCATACATATCTGTCCTTCGGGTGATAATTCCCCTTTTTGCAAGATTCTGAAGTCCCCAAGAAATGTTATTGGCAAGTGCTAAAACTTGATCCTGCGCTGAAACTGCCATCAATGATAAAAGCATTCCCGCACTTTTGTCGTCAGAGTAAATTTTTTCTTTTTCAAAATAAACTGGGACTGGAGGTTTCAGCTCATTTAACAGTTTCACTGTTTCCAGTACATCCAATACATTTCTACTAAACCTTGATACCGATTTTGTAATAATCATATCAATTTTACCTTTTTGTGCATCTTTGATCAATCGATTAAAACTGTCTCTTCTGTCTGTGCTGGTACCTGATAACCCTTCATCCACATAGATTCCTGCAAGCTCCCAGTTCGGTGTAGAGATAATTTTATAGTTATAAAATGCAAGTTGTGTCTGAAGCGAGGTCTTTTGTTCTTCCATATGAGTTGAGACCCTACAATACGCTGCAACTCTTAGTTTCTTGTTTTCTTTTATCTGTTCATATTGAACTTTAATAATGTTTTGTTTTAAGTTATCAAGATCCTTTATGTTTAAGCCATTTTCAAGTTTTGTTACATCGGCTTTGATAATATCCGCTGTTTTACTGTAATTACTATTATCTGATATTCTTTGACTAACTTCCACAGGTGGACCCTCCCTTCCATTATTGATCCAGAATGCAGTAACTTTTTTCTTTGATTCAGCCAGATTTTCATCTGGTATATATTCAGTGTCTAGATTCTTGATGTTCTCACTGATGGACATTTGATGAAGATTTGCATCTCTTTTCCTATCATCTTTATTTTTTTCTACTACTTTGATGATTTCAGCTATTTCTCCTTCGCCGATGAAGGTAGTCTTCTCATCAATCCACTGAACCTTATAAACTGATCTGGAATAAACCTCTATGTGAAATGCCCATGCTCTTAATACTTCAATTGGAGCTTTAGTGATAAACCTATCCACTGTTTTTATGGATTTAAGCCATTCTAAAGCTTTTATCCTAAACTCTCTATCTTCCTCAATTTCATTTGCTTTCTTATCAAAAGAGTCGTATTCATCTTTAATTCTCTTGTACTCGTCTTCATCTCCTTGAATTTTTGCAATCTCAAGCCGATTAAAATACCTTAGTCTGATAAATTCAAAATTCTCATTGTTGTTTACAGCTACTATTATTTTCTCTAGCTTTTCTTTCATTTTTTTGAACTCTATCTCAAAAACTTCTTTTGATTGAGACTTATTGAAATGTATTTCATAATGAACGCCTTTACGATCTTTTCTAACTTCGACTTCCAGTTCCATAAAGCGCTCAAACAAGGCTCTTAATATCATTCGTTGCGGATCAAAAGCATATAATTTTTCAATGTTGCATAGATTCACATCAGGCTTACTTTGAATGCACAGAAATCTATATTTTCCCAATTTGTTAATGCTAGAATGGCATCTACCACAGGTCACTCTACCACTCAGTGGATTCTTAACCGGTTTTGGGAAACTCTCATGTTTAAAGCTAATCTGTTCTATCCTTTGCTGCGCTTTCTCAAACAGTTCAAAGGAAATTATAGGTGAATGACTGTTTTCAATTAAATACTGTTGTTGATTTGGGTCATCATCCTTTACTTTTCCTGTAAGCATATCTTTGGATCTTCTCATAGTGATTTTGTTTCCTGTATACTCAACTCTTCTAAGAATATTTCTAATGTTCCCCCCAGTCCACTTTGCATTTCCTTTTTTAGTTTTGATTCCTGCCAGATTAAGTTGTCTTGAAATCTCAGCATATGTTTCTCCATTTATAAACTCACTGAAAATCCACCGAACTATTTCAGCTTCATGCTCATTGACTTTTACCATGAGTTTTGTGTTCTCTGATACGGGATCATAACCGTAGATATTTCCAAAGTGTGGTTTTCCGTTTTTTAAACTCTTATTGTATGAAAACTTAACGAGACTAGAGAGGCTCTCGATGAACTCTTGAGCCATCGCGGCTTGTGTTTCCAACATCAAAGACCGCTCACCATTCACCACTTCCAGCCTCTCATTTTCAAAAATAATCGTAGTATTGGTCTTTTTGAATTCATCGATTACTTCTAAAATTTCCTTTGTGTTCCTGGAGAATCTTGAAATACTTTTTGTAAGGATCAAGTCTATTCGGCCTTCTTTGGCATGTCTAAGCAGTCTCTTAATTCCTGGCCTATTTTTGATGGTTGCACCAGATATTCGGTCATCTGTATAAATCCCTATCAGCTTCCAGTTAGGTTGACTATAGATATAATTACTGTAGTAAGTCACTTGATTTTCAAGAGATATAAAATTTGTATTCCCGCTGCTTACCCTGCAATAGGCTGCTACCCTAACTTCCTCTTTCTTTTGATAAAGTGGATTTTGCTTCAATTTATCTAGAGGTTCCCACAACGTATGAGACCAGCCTGCTCTTTCTTTTGGATCCATTAAAAAAACTCCTCTCCTTCATAAGATTGCACTTGCTTGTATGTTTGCATTAGTGTCAAACTATTGCAAGTACTATCTTAAAAGGATTAAGGAGTATCTATTTATATTCGATTATTGGGTGACTTTTTTATTTAATTTCATCCGAAAGCAATGGTTCTACAGGCTCTTTTCCTCTTCGCCACCCATAAGCCATTCTTGTAACTCCACACTTAAAAATGAACTCAATCTTATAGTTTTCGTGGAATATACCTCGCTCAACAATGTCTTTAAATACCTGAGCATTGAACTTTTCAAAGTTATCCAAGCTTTCAAGGTGGTCTATAAGCTTCTCAAGGCTGTTCTTCATGTAGATGCTTTCATCCTGACTTTTCATTAAGCTCTCATGCTCTTGTTGATAAATCTGTGATTCGTAGATGAGATTTCTAAGCGTGGCGTCATAAATCGGATCCCTTGTTACACTTTCTCGCATGGACATTTCACTAATCTGCTCTCCAATCCTATCGATAATCTCTTCAAGTTCTTTAAGGCGATCACTTTCGTCCTTTGAAAGCCCCACATCTGCAATAGCGGCTTCTCCCTCTGACTTAATTACATCAATCTCTTTAGTCATCTTTAATAGCATTTGATTGTACGCCTGTTCAATGACTTCTTCCCACATGTACTTTGAGTGGCACTCATAGTCAGCTTCCATGTTTCTTGCAGCTAGCCGGCACTGCCAAACTGTGAATTTATAGGGCTTTCCATCTTTCTTTGAAGTAAGGCGCCTTCTATTCACTGGAACCCCACACTCACCACAGTAGAACATATTTGAGAATGGTGCTTTCCCGCTATACGTTCTGCTGTATTTGCCATCTGGATCATGCTTCATTTTACTTCTTCTGTCCAGCTCTTTTTGAGCCGCATTCCAGTCCTCTTCAGAGATAATTGGCGGATGATTATTCCTTATAAAGTATTGAGGTTTGTGGTTCTTGTTTCTCACTCTTTTGTGTGACAGGGGATCCAGAGTCACTGACTTCTGGCAAAGAGCATTTCCCGCATGCTTTTCATTGCGAAGCAGCTTCAGAACTGAATCACTGGTCCACTTGGTGTTTCCTCTGGCGGTTTTAACCTTGTCTTTGGTCAGGCCCTTTGCAATTTGCACCGTCCCTTTTCCGCTTAAAAACTCACGGTAGATCCGCCTTATAATCTTAGCTTCTTCTTCGTTGATGACTAGGTTTCCTTCCTCATCTTCATCATAGCCTAGAAAGTACGTAGTCGGAATGTGTGGAATCCCTCTTGAAAAACGCTTCTGAACACCCCAGCTGACATTAGCACTAATGGTCCTGCTTTCTTCTTCCATGACTGAAGCTATAACAACGAGAATGGTCTCTGACTGAGTTTCTAAGCTGTTAATATTTTCCTTATCGAATATCACGCCTACCGGCTTATCAAGGTTTTTCAACATCCTCACATAGCTAAGACAATCCAGAGTATTTCTGGCAAATCGGCTTATGGACTTTGTAATGATGTAGTCAAATTTCCCTTCCTTCGCATCCTTGATCATCTCATTAAAGCCTGTACGGTATTTGGTATTCGTTCCTGTTACACCTTCATCGCTATAGACTTTGTAAAGCTCCCAGTCCTCTCTCTTTTCAATGTACTCTTTAAAGTATGATACCTGAAGCTTGTAGCTAGATTGCTGCTCTTCTTCCCTAGTTGATACCCTGGCATAGGCTGCCACTTTAATTTTTGGTTTTTCCTCACCTTCTGCCATCATAGGTGTGTTCATGTTTGCAGGAATCATCCGGACTCTTGGATTCATCATTGAAGGGTTCCTGTTCCTATTTTGAACCATTGATTAGGCCTCCTTTCCGCTTTCCAACAACAGTTTCTTGTCCGTCAATCCATTTAATGGTAAATAAAAAAGGTGACTCCACTTTAATGTGAATCACCCACGCTCTCATAAAAGAGATCTCCAGTATGTTTTTTATTGCTTTATCAGAACCTTTTAGGTCTCTAAGTCGGTTTAGAGAAGCCTCTCTGAAGGAATGATCCTTATCAAAGTCCTCCCACAGCTTAGTTTTAACAGCTATTTCATTTTCAACCGCTTTACGCTTGTTCTTTAGTTCTGTTGTATCAAGGTTCTGAAGAATGGCCTTATTTTCAGCTATTAGGCATTTTTCAAGTTCTACTCTAAGCAGGTTCTGCTCTCTTTCCCGCACAGCCTCAGCACTGTCCAGTTCTTTTATCAGCTGCTTGATTAATAGTCCATCGTTACTTCTCTGGTTCATGTTATATCGCTTCTCAAATCCCTCAATTAATAAATTTTCTATCAGTTCTTCATCAATGGCACCCGTATTGCAGAGAAGCTTGCTCTTTTGACTGGAGTGGCATCTCCAGGATACCTTATCCCTATGATCTTTAAATCTATGAAAATTCTTCCCGCATGAGGAACAAACAATCCGGCTAGTAAATGCATACTTCTTGGTTCTACCTTTCTTTGATTCAAAAGACTTATCCTGGATGATTTCCTGAACTTTTTTAAACTCCTCCTTAGAGACAATGCCTTCGTGATGATCTTCAATATAATACTGGGGTTTATACCCTTGATTAACAACTGATCTGTGCGTTCGATAATCCAATGTACAAGTCTTTCTGCTTAGCACATCTCCTGAATATCTCTCATTTGTA
>Ga0194138_10001208_pt1 | contig 12400 bp, 24 predicted proteins | sample TARM_MetaG_T2_14_FD_134022 | JGI IMG/M metagenome (GOLD analysis project Ga0194138, IMG submission 134022) | Freshwater microbial communities from Pennsylvania, USA, analyzing microbe dynamics in response to fracking - TARM_MetaG_T2_14 (version 2) | ecosystem: Environmental > Aquatic >...
CCGCTCGGCAATGTGAACGGCGCAGTTCTCGATGTCGTGCTTGTTCTGCGCAAAGCGCGCGAGATCAGCCTCGGCTGTTTTGTGATGGTCGAGGACCACGACGGACGCGGCTCGATGGCCGATCTCGAGCAGCTGCAGCTCCGGCGCCGAGAAGTCGACGAAGAGAACATGCTTTCCGTCAATGCCATTGATCGGCAGCGGCTTGCCATACCAGCCGGGTCGGAAATCGCAGTCAGGCCATTTCAGGTGCACGGCCCAGGCTGCGCCAAAACCGTCGAGGCAGTCGCCGTGATAGATGCAGATGTCGGGCTTGTAGAAGTCAATCATAACGCATTCCTCTTGGTCGCGGCGGCAAAGGCTTCAAAAGCCTCGCGGTCGCCGTTGGCGCAGGTGAAATAGGGCTTGGGGCAGCCCACGCCGTCCCAGCTAAAACTGTAGGGGAACTGGTATTTGAGCGACGCGGGAGCGATGGACTGGCCGGGAAAGGTGAAGCTCACAAACGCCTGACCGACGCTATATCCACCATCGTCGTGGATGACGTAGACGTGTTCACGGCCATAGCCGGAGACGAACTCGACATCCCCGAACCGCTTTTGAACCATGGCTCGCAGCGTTCCGAGGAAGTCCTCGCCCACATCCTTTTTTCGGCTCTCCACGGCTTCGTCGGCAGATTTGCATTCTGCGCAACAGAAGACGCGGCCCTCCATGAAGCCGATCACCCCCTCCAGCGGCTTGCCGTTTTCGTAGAACCAATCGTAGTCGAGCCTTGCGCCGCAGCCGTGGCATTCGAAATTCCAGCCCTGCTCAATCGCAGCCAGAACCGGGACCCGCTGTGTCTCGGCGTATTGGTCCGCCCAGGCTGCCCGCCTGCAAGTCACGCTGCTGATATCGCCGTCGGCATACTCGCATGAGCCACGCTTGCGCGCCTCAATGTCGTGGCGGGCGAAGATGATGCCGCCAGTGTCTTCGTCGGTTTCCAGGACGGCATAGGCCTTGAGGGGCTTCACCGGGGCGGGCGTCATCGCATGAGTTCCTTTGGAAAATTCTGATGAGTGTAGCCGCCCAGCAGCGCGCCACTCCTGCCTTTGCCGGCGCGATACATGGTGCGCGTGTCGAATCGGACGGTTGCGAAAGCGTTGGGGTTCGCATGCAGTTCGATCCAGTCGGCACGCGACATGATCAGGTCATCGATGACGGCGCGTGCCGCTTCGCCATCCGGCAGCCAGTCGCCCCACTGCTTGAAGAAGAAAGCGGTACCGGCGCGCGCGCAGTCGGCCTGAACCGACCTAACCCATGCAGGATGCAGCGGCCTTGTCACCTGCCCTCGCTTGCCGCTCTCGCCGCCGACGATGACCCAATCGATGTCGGTCAGGTCCAGCTTCGTGATCGGCTCGAGCATCGGCTCCATGGAGATGCCGACCCACGGGAGGTTTAACTCGCGCTTGAGGGCCCGAAGCTTCGGAATGTCCCGCGTCGCCTCGCGCTGGGTGCAGACGGATATGATCAGGCCGACATGGGCCGGCCATGCGTCGACCCATTCCGGCGGCACCATGTCGCGCACGTTGCCGATCCGCTTGGTGACGATCTGGATGTGGACAGTTGTCGCGGCAGCGGCCTGGCGCAGCGCCTCGTGTCGGGTCTCGTTTGACACTTCGTTGTCGAACACGTCGGACATGGAATGCATGAACACGCGCGGGCGCCGGCCGTGGACCTGGACGAACTTGTCGGCGTTGCGGTTGATGCGGCGCAGGAGCGCAGAAGCGCCCTTAATGATCCGCCGCGGCGCACCTGGTCCCCACTGCCCGCTGCCGCGAAAGGCGTTCCACTGCTCGGCGTAGCAATTGTCGCAGCCGGGCGAGACCTTTGTGCAGCCCCACCAGAAATTGACGGTAGCGTCGGTCCACTCGATCGAGGAGGTTTCAGCCACGGAGCTCTCCCTTGATCACGTAGACGTCGCCATTCGGCATATGCAGTTCGCAGTCGTCACCGCGCTCGATGCGAGTAAAGATCGATTCGAGATCGCTCTCGACGGCGCGGAGGTACATTTCGAGCACCTTGATTTTGGCATCCTGCTCCGCCTGCTTGATCTGGTCTCGGCGATCGCGCTCGCGGCGTTCGGGATGGTTGATGTTGATGTGGTCAGGCATCGGCAACCTCCTGTGCGCGGGCGACGACGATCCCCTTCGACGTGCCGCACATCGGGCAGCAAGCAGACCGCAGGGCCTGAACTGCAGCCGCGAAAGGCATGGGAAACTGTGCGACGAAAAACACGTGATCGCAGGGAGGGCACTTCGCGTGAAGCTTGGAGGTGTCGTGGGTCACTGCACACTCCCCGGCGCGACCGAATGCAGGATCTTGTCCGACAGTTGGCCACCAGCCTCGACGTGCGCGTCGCAGAACTCCTGCGCTTGCTCTGCCGTCAGGTACTCGTCGGTTGCCAGGTCGATGAAGCCGGCAGGATCGTCCAGCATGTATTGATAGGTCGGGGCGCAATCTGAGCAATGGTCGGTGTCGCCGCCGCCGTGGTACCGCTCGCCTGGCATAATGCCGCGTCCGCAGCTTTCGCAGGTGGCGAAGCGGCCGTCGTCGTGGTCATTTGCCATCGGGCGACACCTCCGCAAGCCGCCCGATGCTCGCCGCCACGCTGTCATCGATGACGATCTCGGTGCAATCGACATCGCGAGATCTGCAAAAATCCGGACTGAGCTCCTCGATTATGAAGTCAATCAGATCGTCACTGTTGGTGAAGGCTCCGCGATCGACCGGAACGAACCCCCCGACGGGAATATCGGTAAGCACCCATCCCCCGTTCAGTGTCGGCCTCACAACGAACCCTTGGCGAATGTCTTTGCTGTCAGCCTTCTGGCGCATCGGCGCACTCCTTTTCGATCCATGAGTAGATTTCACGCTGCAAGGCTCGCTCGCTGTTGCGGCTCCCCATGAGCAGCGAGACGGCAAGCGCCGCCGACAGCAGCGAGTGCAACGTTTCGCCCGTGAGGACGTGATTGTCGGAAGACATGGAATTGCCCGAGCGCAGCCAGCGAAGAGCGGCGCCGCAATCAAGCGTGGCCGCTGCCGACGCTTCTACGGCGTCGACCAGTCGGTCTTGCTCAATCTCGGCCAGCTCGCGCGTCACATTGATTGGCGCAACCAGTCCGCTGCCGGGGAAGGTGACGACGTTGCCCGTAGTCACGTCACGCCTCCATGACCACGATGCACGTGTTGACGCTTGTGCCGCTTTCCTTGAACGAGCCCTCGGGCAGTGCCGTTATGCTGCCGCGATGAGCAGAAACGAATTCACGAAATTCGGCGGTAGACTTGTTCGTGCGAAACAGGGCGCCCGCGGACATGATCGCAACGAGCCGTCCCCCAGAGCGCAGGAACTTAAAAGCGTGCAGCACGTGGCGAATGTCGTCCTGCCTGGCAAAAGGCGGGTTCATCACGACGCGGTCAAACTGCTGTTCAGGCTTGACCGACAGGAAGTCGCAGACGTGGACGGTGAAGCCTGCCAGGGCGGAAGAGCGCTTCCCATCCACCTCGTAGCAAGTGACCTTGCCGCCTGCCCGCTCGGCCACGGTTGCGATGCGACCAATGCCAGCGCTCGGCTCAAGTACTGCCATGCCCGGCTTGATGTCTGCGAGCGTAACGACGTCGTGAGCGAGGTCCGCCGGCGTATCGAACTGACCGAAATCCTGTTTCGTCAGCCGGTATTCGCCGGTGAGAATGATCGGCTCAATAAACTCGCTCGCGTCGCCGTCGAAGACGTGAGCCTTGGCTTTCTTGTTCCACTTCCCGCCAGCCGCCTCGATTACTTTGTTCGTCTCGACGTAGAGCTTGCGGTCAAGCGTGCCGTTCAGCGTGAGCAGCGCACCGTCAATGGTGGCGGCATCAAGCACCTGCAGGACGTCCTGAGATATCTGTGGCATGCGATCTCCTTTCATCGGTTCGGGAAACCGCCCGCAGGAACGGGCGGAAACCGGAGCCGACCGCTATCCTTTCGCCGACCTGCTGCCGCCCGCTATGAAGGCGACCAGCACGAGCAGGACGAGGAGGACGCCGATCACGAAATCGACGATGACGCCGAAGATGAACTGCAGGGCCACGAGGGTGACCGCGATCACGATCAGGACCAGGCGCATGGGGAGTAGGGCGAACAGGCGGTTCATTTGCCGAAACTCGCCTTGATCGCCGGTGCGGCACGCGATGCGGCCATGGCAAAGGCGGCCTGATCAGCACGGGAGACCTTTTCCGTGTTCAGGTAGACCGTCGCCATCCAGCTGATGGTTTTCACGTCGTTCCAGTAGTTGAACGACTTCGGATAAGCCGCGCCGGGGATCTTGGCGTATTCGTAGAGCGCCTTGCCCGAGATGTCGGTCGCGTCGTCGAAATCCTTGTCGTTGGCGCCAACGAGCGCAATCGTGTCGCCAAAGGTCTGATCAGCCTCGCCGACGGTACCGTTGCCCAAGCCGGCCGGGACAAGCATGCATGTCGTCTGCCCGGTCGAGACAGCGGTCAGCGCCAGGATGCCATCCTCTGGCGTCGTGGGCACCTCTTTGTAGTCCTCATCCTCGCGGATGAAATTCTGCCAGATGAGCCATGCGCCGCTGCCCTCCTGCCCGATGGCGATGGAGTACTTGGCAGGATTGCTTTCGAGATCGCCGATGTCGTCGACGCCGGACTCCTTGTTGCACAGACCGTGCAGATACTCCCGGTGCAGCGTCGTGACCGGGCGAAGCGTAGCAACGCTTCCGCGATTGGTGGCTGCGCGATATGCCGGGCCATCGGGCTGGCCGATGAACGCGTCGCAACTTGCCTCGTCAGATTTCGGGAGATCGAGCGTGCGGCGCATGTTGTCGATCGTGCCTTGAGTGGCAACGATCTCGACTGTGACGCTTGACCCCGCCATCTCGCGGATCTTCTTGCCGGCGGCATAGTAGTTGCCGGTCTCGCTGCCGGTGCACAGGCGGATGGTCTCGGCCTGCGCAATGCTCAGGCCGGCGAAAAGTACCGACGCAGCGAGCGTCAGAATAGCCATGGGCTTCATGGACTTCCCTTTCAGGTTGGGGTGGGGTTATTCGGCCGCAAGCTGCGTTGCGACGTCGTGGTCGATCCGCTTGGAAAGCGTGAAGTCCATGAGGGCGCCCTGGGCCGCCGCCAGATCGTTCTGGGCGGCCTTGATGAGCGTCGGCATCATGTTCGTGCGCGGCATGCGGCGCGCCGCCAGTGCCGTGACGGCGGCACACAGGGCCTCATCCGGATGGTCGACGACGAGACGGATACGGAACGGACCGCCTTCGTTGCTCAGGCGCTCGACCTTCTCCAGCGTGTCTTCCGCTGCGCGAACCGCTTCAACGAGCGGCAGAATGTTATCGCTGAACTTCTGCATCGGCTTAAGCCTCCGCTGCGACAGGCGCGCCAGCGACGCGCTCTGCGATCTCGACGATGCTGCGGCGGGCGCGAGCATCGGTGATCTGGCTAAATGCTCGCATCATCCGGTGCATGTCCGGCATGGCGGCCATTTCGGTGATGGTGGGTGTCGCCTCAAACCGATCTGGCGTGCTGCTGGCGCTGGGCGCGTCTTCGAAGAAATAGGAAACGGGTACGCTCAGGCTCTCCGCGATCGCCTGCATGCGGCTACCGCCGACACGATTGGTGCCCTTTTCATATTTCTGGATCTGCTGGAACGTGATGCCGAGGGATTCTCCCAGCGTCTCTTGGCTCATGCCGATCATGGTGCGGCGCAGGCGGATCCTCGAACCGATGTGCTGATCGACGGGGTTCGGCTTCTTCTTGGAAGGGGTATCAAGCATGCGACTTCTCCTTGTCGTTAGCGATGAATTCAGGCCGCCTCGGCCTTTGGCCGGAGCGCGGTGATCTGACGGGGATGGAAGAGAATGCCGCCCGAGTGGTTGGCGTCGAACCGATACCAGGCGTAATGCGAGGTGCTCTTGTGCTTGCTGTCGGCAAACCACTTGACCTGCCCGATAGACACGACGTCGGAACAGATCGGCATATGACGGCCCGAACGCTGCGGGCGGTGCAGGAAATCCGCCTCGAGCAGCAGCCAAGTGGGCGCGATCGTCGGGAACAGGTCAAGCATCGGCTCTAGCAGGTCCCATGTGTAGGGCGGGTTGGTGATGATTGCGTCGACGATCAGCTGGCGTAGGACGGGATCTTTCAGAGCGTCCACGCCCTCCTGAATGTCGCCGCTATGAATGCAGAGCGGGCCCGCTGTCTCGATGTGCGACACGAGTTGCCGATCGGCGCAGCATGGCTCTGCAAAGGTGCGGATGCCGGACAGGAACGGGCGCAGCGGCAGAGTTGCGACCAGCGGCGTCACATACTGATCGTGCGGGCGGCGCTCGAATTTCTTGAAGGCTCGCGTCATCAGGCTGCCCACTCATAGACGCGGGCAAATAGATCGACCCGGTTGGACGCAAGAGCGTCAGACACAATGGCGCGCCGCTGCTCGTCGAGGTCAGCGCCGGTCTGCCAAAGGCGGATCACGGCAGCCACGTCAGCATTCGCAGCGTCGATCTCGTCCTCAAAAGCCTTGATTGCATCTGAGGCCCAGGGCTCGATCGCCTCCGCTTCGCGGTACCGGGCAACGCCTTCGCAAAAACCACCGATGCGGCGATCGTCTTGCGTTTCCATCTGGCCACCGCAGACCGAGCAGCCTTCGGGAATGGTGGCAAGGCGCTCAGTTGCGCCACATGCTGTGCAAGTCCAGATCTTCATCACAGCCCCTCAGCGATTGAACGCGTAATGGCAGGTGTCGAAGCTGTTGTGCTCCAGGCAATCAGCCATGCCCTTGTCGGAGGGCGCAAGAAAGACCACGAGCGCAAAGGCGCTCGCCAGGGCGAGTGACAGTTTCATGGGTTGCTCCGGTTGATCGGGATGCCCGATGCTTCGAAGCCATAGTTGCGTTAAACGGAACCTCTGTCAAGCGACAAAGTTGCATACAACGCAACCGACCGCGCAAATCAGTCAGAAATGACTTAGCGCGGCAGGTTCAGCAGGTGATTTCAGATGGGGATGTGAATGGCTCAGCGGCCGTTCTTGGCCTTGTCGGCGCCGGATCGGCTGTCGTCCGCAGGCGATATGCTTTCAAAAAACAGCTTGAGCATGGCCACAGCCTTTTCGCGCTGCTCGTCCGTCTTGTCGCGAAACATTTGCGACAGCCAGTCATCGTCAGGATGCTTGAACAATCGAACCGGCTCTTCCACGGCAAGATAGGCCGCCAACGGCACCAGGTGCTTTTCCGAGGGAATCACCCCCTCTGCAAACCAGCGATAGACCGTGCTTTTCTCGATGCCGAGATCGCGCACGATGTCAGTCTGCCGCTTGCCGCGCAGTTCGGCCCACTCCGCGATGAAGTGGCGTCGTTTAGAGCCGTCGTCCGCTAGGTTGCTCATTCCGCCTACATACCAAGCCGCAGCTTCACAGTCGTCTGCGTCAGAACGAACCTGCGTCTTGACTTCGGTTTCGTGATACGCAACCATGTCAAGCATGACCCACGAACCCGACATCAGCCCGATCAAGGCCTATCGAACCGAGCACAATCTCCGTCAGGAAGATCTGGGCGCGATGTTCGATCCGCCATTCGCCAAGAGCAGCATTCATCGCTGGGAGACCGAGGGCGTTCCGCTCGATCGGGTTCTCGAAATCGAGAAGGTCACGGGCATTCCTCGCAGCAAGCTGGCGCCGGCGCTTTTTGCCGAGCCGCAGTACCAGAAGGCGGTGGGATAATGTCTGCATCAATCATTCCTTTCAAAAGTGTCGTCGGTACCCCCGAACCGGTCGACGCGCAGCCGGCGCTCTCCCCTTCCCAAGCCGCCGGCTGCCCCCCTTCCCTGTCTCAAGCCATCAAGGATGTTTTCCGCAACATCGCCGATCGCCTGAAACCATCCGCAAGTCTGCGGATGGGTGGGCAAGCCATGATCGCACGACCCGTCCGCAACGCGTGCCTGATTGCCCTGCCCACCCAATCCTCGCGCTCCCTTTCCGAGGGGTCCAGCACCGTCCGCTACGGTTTCGCCGAGGAAGATCCCCTGTACCCACACAAGAACACAGGGAAGTGGCGGGGCTCTGCCCCCGCATCACCGCAAGTCTGCGGGAAGCATCACGCGAAGTTTGACCCTGTCGGTCTGGCGGACTGGCTACGCAGAAGCTTCCCGCAGTCTACCTGCCACCACATCGAGGCCCGCACCGGCATTCCTTCCGCCACGGTCGAGAACTGGCTTATCCGCCGCTCGCAGCCGTCGGTCGACCACTTCGCCCGCCTGATCGCGGTGTTTGGGCCCGAGCTTTTATCTTCCTGCTTTGCTCATCCGCCTGGCTGGATCGAGCGTGCCGCCGATGGCGAGCGCGCGCGCATGCTGGACGCGGAGATCGAGCGATTGCGCCGCGAGCGTGCCGCCCTCACCGAACGGAGGGCCTGATGGTTCAGAGCGTTTCCGATATCGCCTATCAGGCCGAGCGCGCGAAGATCCGTGCCGCACGGCAAGAGGCACGGGGCGAGCCCCTTTCAGACGAAGAGATTGTCGAGAGCCTGCGAAAGCAGGCAGACGGCAAGGTCTGGTGGCTCGACAAGCACGGTTCTTCGGGGAAATGGCCAGCCGACGACGTCAAGAGGAAGCAGCACGAAGTGCGCGCCCTTGTCCAGGCGGCAGACCGGATCAAGACAATGGGGGCGTCAAATGAGCCTCCATCAGGGTAAGCGCCGCGATCTCTCTCCCCAATGCGTCACGTTTCACGCCGTCGTCCGCTACTGCCAGCGCATTCTGGGTATTTGCCTCGATCGCCAGATTGCCGATGTGCGGGAAGAAGCTGCGGCCCACTGCCTTGCTGCCGGACTGACGATTGAGCAGGTACGGCACCTGGTGTGGTGCCCCGCCGTCAAATCCGCCGCGGAGCTCGCTTTGCCCAATGTGGGAACGCGTCAGTTTCGCGCGCGGCTCGACCCAGACGGAACAGTCATCACGATCATGGAGCCGTATTTCAAGCTCACGCACCGGATCAAGATCATGACCGATCGCGAGGCGGCATCAGAAGCCGCCCGCCAACAGCGCCGACGCCGCAAACAAGCGGATAGGTACCTCAAGAACCAGAAGGAATTTGAACATGACTGACGCTGCCCATGGAGTAGCGCGCGATCAGCTTCGCGCGTTTGTCGAGCGTATCGAGCGCCTCGAGGAAGAGAAAAAGACGATCGCGGAAGACATTTCCGACGTCTACGGCGAGGCCAAGGCAATGGGCTTCGACAGCAAGATCCTCAAAAAGGTGATCGCGCTCCGAAAGAAGGACGATCAGGAGCGCATGGAGGAAGATCTCATCCTTGACACCTATCTCCACGCGCTCGGGATGATCGAGAGCCCTCCCGAAGGCTGACCGACGAGGGCGAGCCATGACCATCCCAATGATCGGCCCGGGTTCTCCCCGGGCTACGTCCGCTACGCTGACGCGCCTTGACGCCCTGCTCCTGAACTCGATCACGAGAAACCCGAGCGCAGCGATCCTGCACGCGTCCGCCGTTGATCATAACTGCGTAACGCCGATCTCGTTCCAGGAAGATCTGGGCTGCCGACTGATTGTCGAAGGCGCGATCTGCTGGCGCGATCCGAACGTGCCAAGGAGGTATTCCAGATGGAGACCGCTCTAACGCTACCCCCTCAGGCGATTCGGGATCTGTACGCTCGCCATGTGGCGCATGCCCGCAAGCTCGGCGGCCCATCGCCGGTCGGGCAGCGCAATAGCATCCGTCAAAGAAAAGTGCGGATCGCCCAGGCGGCCGGCGTGCCGTTCAGGGTTGTTGATGACTTCTCGCGGCACCTGGACGTGCCGGAGGAAGCCTTGGCGCGGATGCACACAGCGATGGAGGAGAACTGGTGGGAATGAACCGGCAGATCTTCTCGATTGCAACAGGAGGCCATCCATGAGCCGCCGCTCGATGCCCTATCACCGCCGCTATCATCAGGACGCGCTGCAGGGATACCGCAAGCTCGACCTTGAGCAGCGCGGTGCCTACTCGACCATTCTCGACCTCATTTACGACGAGGGCGGCCCGATCGACTACAACGAACGCTGGCTTGCCGGCGAGCTTAACTGCACCGTGGGGAAGGCCCGAAAGCTGATCTCGCAGCTGATCGAACTGCGCAAAATCTACCTCACCAGCAACGGCAAAATCAGCAATCATCGCTGCGAGCAGGAGATCGAAAACTCTATAAAAATCTCCAAAAAATGCGCAAATTCCGTGAAATTTCGCGAGGAAAAGAAGAAGAAAAAAGCAGAAACGCCCAATGTTTTCAACGGAACGCGGCATCGATCGATCAACGATCGATCATCAATACCAGTACCAGTACCAGAATATAATAACTCTTCCCTTGAGTATGAGGTTGCGCGCGACCCGGAATTGACCGCTGTCGATGAGCCTGCAGCTGCCCCCGAAACCGAACCTGATCAGCGACCAAGCGAGCATGTTCTCGACGCTGCACCGTACGCTTCCGGCAGCCACCTGCTGCAGGCGCTCGAAGGCCGGGGAGGTGGCCGAGCGAAGCTGCATGAGATCCTGCACGGTCAGCGGGCCAGGAGGCACTGATGGGCAAGCTGACGGACACGCAGGTCAAGATCCTCGAACTCTGCACCCAAGGCGAAGACGGCCGTGCCGGCTGGCGGAAGAACGCCTGGGAAACGCAGGCCAAGGCGGTCTGCGAGCCGCTCGTCAAGGCCGGGTTCGTGACCGAGGTGAAGATCGGCCCGTCAATCCTCGGCGTGCAGATCACGGCGAAAGGACGCAAGGCACTGGCCGATGTTTTGACACCCCTAAAGCCGGTTTCGGCGAAGGCTGGGACGAAGGGCAAGGCGGCAGAGGGTGCGGTTGCAAAACGCGAAACGGCAACCAAGGCGAAGAAGAAGCCCGCGGCGAAGGTGCGGAAGCCGAAGGCGGCCGTGAAGGGTGGTGTGGGGATCGAGCCCGAGGCTGGGCCGGCGCCGGTGAAGTACGAGAAGCAGTTTGCGGTGCTGGCCCGGCGCATGGTGCTGGCAAAGGTGCCGGAAGACGAGATCGCGGATTTCTTCCATGTCGACACCGAACAGCTTGAGTGGTGGAAGGAAGAGCACCACGAGTTTCACGAGGCGTTCAGGCCCGATCAAAAGAACTACGGCGGCCGGCCGACGCTTTGGGATGATCGCAACATCGCGATTGCTGAGACGCTGGCGGCGCTCGGCGCGACCGATCTGGAGATTGCCCAGGCGTTCGAGGTTTCGCTGCGCACGGTCTACCGCTGGAAGCTGGACTATCCCGCATTCCGCGAGGCACTGCAGCTCGGCAAGGATGAGGCTGACGCAAAGGTCGAGGAAAGCCTGTTCAAGCGCGCCACGGGCTATTCGTTCGACAGCGAGAAGGTGTTTTTCGTCGATGGCGAGGCGCACCGAGTCGAGACGATCGAGCACGTGCCGCCGGACACCAAGGCGGCGATGTGGTGGCTGCAAAACCGCAAGCCTTCGACCTGGCGCGATGTTCGCCACATCAAGCACGACGTCGAAAAGGGCGGCACGCTCGAGAACTGGATCAACAAGCTGAACGGCAGCACCATGGAGCCGGTGCACGACGATCCACTGCCGACAGGCGCCGCCACGGCCGGCCTGATCGTAGACGAGGAATGATGCATGTATGAGCACCTGCAGGGCCTGACGGTCGAGCAGCTGAAAACCAACATGCTGTCCGTGCAATGGCGGATCCGCAATCTCTATTACATTCTCGACAAGAACGGTCAGACGGTTCTGTTCGTGCCGAACGAGGCGCAGGAAAAGCTGCTCGCCCGCATGTGGCACCGAAACATCGTGCCGAAAGCACGTCAGCGCGGGTTCTCGACGCTGATCCAGCTGCTGATCCTCGATGCCTGCCTGTTCAACGATAACCAGCGCGCCGCAATCATCGCCCAGGACGAGAACACGGCGATCAAGATCATGCGCAACAAGATCGAGTTTGCGTATAACCGGTTGCCGCCGTGGGTGCGCGAGGCGCGCCCGATCATCGTCGACAACGTGACCGAGAAGAGCTTTTCGAACGGCTCATCCATTCAGGTTGCGATCTCTGCCCGTGGTGACACGCTCAACTGGCTGCACGTCTCGGAATTCGGGATCATCTGCTACGAGCGCCCCAAGCAAGCCGAGAAGATTGTTACCGGCGCGCTCGCCGCTGCAGCGCAGGGTGTGATCTTCATCGAGAGCACGGCCAAGGGCCGCGATGGCGCCTATTACCGCATGGTCATGGATGCGCTCTCCAATGCGCAGCTGGGCAAGCGGCTCAACAAGCTGGAATACCGGCTGCACTTCGCGTCCTGGCACGATGCGGACGAATACGAGATCGACCCGGAAGGCGTCGTGATCAGCGCCAAGG
>Ga0194138_10001209_pt1 | contig 12393 bp, 10 predicted proteins | sample TARM_MetaG_T2_14_FD_134022 | JGI IMG/M metagenome (GOLD analysis project Ga0194138, IMG submission 134022) | Freshwater microbial communities from Pennsylvania, USA, analyzing microbe dynamics in response to fracking - TARM_MetaG_T2_14 (version 2) | ecosystem: Environmental > Aquatic >...
AAAACTCGCTATTCCAGGTTTCTAGCCGATTCTAGCAGAACTTCGGCTAGATTAGCTCGGTTTCTAGCCGATCCTAGCAGAACTTCGGCTAGATTAGCTCGGTTTCTAGCCGATCCTCGCAGAACTTCGGCTAGATTAGCTCGGTTTCTAGCCGATTCTAGCAGAACTTCGGCTAGATTAGCTCGGTTTCTAGCCGATTCTCGCAGAACTTCGGCTAGATTAGCTCGGTTTCTAGCCGATTCTAGCAGAACTTCGGCTAGATTAGCTCGGTTTCTAGCCGATCCTCGCAGAACTTCGGCTAGATTAGCTCGGTTTCTAGCCGATTCTCGCAGAACTTCGGCTAGATTAGCTCGGTTTCTAGCCGATTCTCGCGAAACTTCGGCTAGATTAGCTCGGTTTCTAGCAGTACAAAGTTTGTTAAAGCACCCACACCCGTATCATCCCATGCCAAAAAAAACTCAGGCAGCCATAGCCACCCGAGTTCAAATCAAATCTTGTATTCAATTAGTTGGCCTTACGTCCGCGGTAAATTAAGTAACCAGCAGCACCAATTAATAATACTGCTACGCCACCAATCCACCATGCATTTGTTTCACCAGTGTTTGGTAATGTTTCTTGATTTTCTGATTCAACATCCGTTGATTTTGAAACTGAAACACTTGTACTTTCTGATTCAGAGCTTGTTTCTGAACTTTCATCTGTTGATGGCTCCGATTCAAAAACTTCTGGATATAGATCACGTAAGTATTGTTCAGCTGCTGAGTAATCTACTTCACCTTCTGCAGAGAAGTTCGCAAATAATAAGTGAACAAATTGCATTTGATCCACTTGTGCTTGTGTTAAAGCTGTATTACCCACTAAATCACTTTTTGCTTGAATAACTAAATCTCTGAACAAGTCTGGATATGTTTCTAGTGCGCGTTGGAATGGATACGTTATATCGTTACCACCCGTATCAATTGATTCACGACTCCAAGTTAAGAAATCACCTGAAGGAATTTGATTCGCAATATCCATCGTCATCGGTGTCGCACTTACACTACTTTCACGTAATAAATTCGCTACTGAATTTACTTGTTCATCAGTGAAGTTATCAGGATAGTAAGTAATCAACATGCGTCTGAATCCATTTACGTTGCCTTCTGTTAAATCTGTTACATCAAAGACAAATGTATCTAAGACTGATTGTAATGTTTCATCACCTAAAGCAGCGACTTGTTCATTCGTTAAATCAGTTTGTGATACTAAAGCTTCTTTGAAACTATCTAATTCTGTTGCTTCATCTTCAGATTCTGATTCAGATTCACTCTCTGATTCGCTAGATTCTTCATCAGCACTTACTTCATATTTGGCTTGCATGACAGCGGCTAACTCTTCCAAATCTTCCGATCCACCTGCTTGTAAATAAGAGAAGTATTCTTCCCATAATAGTGTGACATCTGGTACAGCAGCTAGGCCCTCTTCATTTAAGCCATATGACTCATTTAAAGCTGTACGGAAACGATTTGCTTCATCCGCAAATACTTCTGGGTAATCTTCTGTTGAACGGTTGAAGATATATTCGACACCGTTGTCGCTTGTATTAATCACTTTGTCATAAGATAATAAAGCTTCGTTCGGAATTTCAGTTGCTTGAGCTTGTAACATCGGTGTTTCAGCGACTGCTGCTGCACGAATTTTATCGGCAACACCTTGAATTTGCTCTTCAGTAAATAAATCTGGTCGTTCGCTCACTAACATATCTTGAATCGCTAAAGCTGATTCTGCGCTAAAGTTGTTAGCGACTGCTACTGGTAAGTAAGTGTTTAAGGTTGCTTCATCGAAATCAGTTAAACCAGGTTCAGTTAAGAATGAATATTCAACTAAAGAAGCTTTCATCTTGTCTAAATCTGATAGAATTACATCTTCAGATGATTCAATCACTTCTGTTGAGTCTTCTTCTGTAGATTCCTCTTCTGAGTTTTCTTCAACGGGTACTTCACTCGTTGCTTCCTCTGAAGACTCTTCTACCGTTTCTTCGCCGGTTTCTTCTGAATTTTCTACTTCTTCAGAACCACTATCTTCTGTACTTTCTTCTGGCGTTTCTTGTGAACTTTCCTCAGCACTTTCAGCTGCTGCAGCTTCACGTTGCTCACGACGTTCGATGTATTCTTTAACAGCCGTCTCAATTTCAGGTAAGATAGCGGCAACTGTTGCGTCGACATCTTTACCGTTAGCATTGAATTCAGCTTGATATAAAGCTAATGTTGCGCTTGGTAACGCCATATTTAAATCAGAGAACGTATAGCTAGAAGCTGCGGCAATTGCTTCAGCCGCACGACGGTATGCATCGTACTGTTCACCTGTTAATAAACTTAATTCAGGGTAGTTCGCTGCAAGCTCGTCATAAATTGCTTTATATAATTCACCATCATTGGCGCCTGTTGCTAAAGCATTGTTATAGTAAAGCAATAAATCTTCATCTTTAACATTTAATAATTGTTCCAAGTTAACTGGCTCTAAACCAGCTACCATATTCTTAATTTCAGCAACTAAGGTTGCTTCTTCTGCTGTTAATTCTTCTGCTGTTAATTCTTCTGCTGTTAATTCTTCTGCTGTTAATTCTTGGGCATGTACAATCGCTGGCGTTGTGCCTAATGCATCTCCAAGCCAAATTGCATTCGTATTAACTGCTCCTAATGCTAATGCACTCGCAGACACGAATAATAGTTTTTTCAATTTCATGTTACTTCCCCCTCTTAATTAATTCTTATTATACGTCATAATTGTGAAATTTATTTGACTTTCATGTGTCAAAACAAACAAATTTACATCCAAAATATTAACAGAAAGCGCTTGATTTTTCTACGCGCAAATCGCTTTTGTGTCATATTTTGTCAGGTTTGGTGGCTTGAGTCATTTTACTTGTCAGAATGTTCTAATTTTTCCTAAAAAGTCACTATTATTGTGGTAGTTATGCTATTATATTACATGTGTCAGAAGTGCTTGACACCTTCTATAAGCACTCAAGGAGGATAAATAATGTTAAACGTATCAAACGTAAGTTTACAGTTCCCGGACCGTAAGCTATTTGATGATGTAAATATAATGTTTTCACCAGGAAACTGTTATGGTGTAATTGGAGCAAACGGAGCTGGAAAGTCGACTTTCTTAAAAATCTTGTCTGGAGAAATTTCTCCCTCAACAGGTAATGTCTCAATGGATCCAAACGAACGCTTAGCAGTCCTAAGTCAAAACCACTATGGCTTCGAAGACCACAGCGTCATCGAAACAGTCATGATGGGTCATAAAGAATTGTACGAAATCATGAAAGAAAAAGATGCCATCTATATGAAAGAAGATTTCACAGATGAAGATGGTATTCGTGCCGGCGAATTAGAGGGTCTTTTCGCTGAAATGGGCGGTTGGGAAGCTGAATCTGAAGCAAGTAACATGCTACAAGGTTTAGGTATTTCAACAGATATGCACTTTAACTTAATGCGTGAATTAATTGAAGCTGATAAGATTAAAGTTTTACTTGCTCAAGCTTTATTCGGTAAACCCGATAACTTATTATTGGATGAGCCGACAAACGGTTTAGACTCACAAGCAATTAGCTGGTTAAGTGAATTTATTATTAACTTCCCTAACACAGTCATTGTTGTTTCCCATGACCGTCACTTCTTAAATAATGTTTGTACGCACATGGCAGATGTTGACTTTGGTAAGATTAAATTGTACACAGGTAACTATGACTTCTGGTTACAATCTAGTCAATTAGCAGCTAAATTAGCGGCCGATCAAAACGCGAAGAAAGAGGAGAAAATTAAAGAATTACAAGACTTTATTGCTCGTTTCTCTGCTAACGCGTCTAAATCTAAACAAGCGACTTCTCGTAAGAAGACTTTAGATAAAATTACGTTGGATGATATTCAACCATCGTCACGTCGTTATCCATTCGTTGGCTTCTCACCGGAGCGTGAGATTGGGAATGACTTATTAAGTGTTAGCGGCTTATCTAAAACAGTTGATGGCGTGAAAGTATTAGACAATATTACATTCACTTTAGACCGTGATGATAAAGTTGCTTTTACAAGTCGTAATGACATTTCGATTTCAACTTTCTTTGATATTATTACAGGTAAAATCGAGCCAGATAGTGGATCATTTGAATGGGGAGTAACAACTTCTCAAACTTACCTACCCCGTAACTCAGGTGATGAGTTTGATGGTGTTGATTTAAACATCGTTGATTGGTTACGTCAATACGCTTCAAAAGAAGAAAGCGACAATACTTTCCTAAGAAGTTTCTTAGGTCGTATGCTTTTCTCGGGTGATGACGTGATGAAGAAAGTTAATGTGCTTTCAGGGGGAGAAAAAGTTCGTTGTATCTTATCTAAAATGATGCTTTCTAAAGCGAACGTTTTAGTTCTAGACCAACCTACAAACCATTTAGATTTAGAGTCAATTACTGCTCTAAACGAAGGCTTAATCAATTTAAAGGCGCTCTTCTAATTGCATCACATGACTACGAAGTTTTAAATACGACGGTTAACCGTGTGATTGAATTAACACCTAACGGTTCATTCGACCGCATCAATACAACTTATGAAGAATTCTTAGATAACAAAGATACACAAAATCGTATCGAAGAATTGTACAACGCTTAAGCTAATTCATAAGTTTTATCACACATTTTAATTAACACTAATACCCCCTATAAAAGGAGAATGTTCTGTGGAAGTTTTTGATTATGAAGATATCCAACTGATTCCAAATAAATGTATCGTGAGTAGCCGTTCTGAGTGTAATACACAGGTTCAGTTTGGTTCTCGCACTTTTAGAATTCCTGTTGTACCTGCAAATATGCAAACTGTTATTAATGAAGAGTTAGCAATCTGGTTTGCAGAAAATGATTACTTCTATATCATGCACCGTTTCGACGAAGCTGCTCGTATACCATTTGTTAAAATGATGCACGAGCGTGGTCTATTTGCCTCGATTAGTGTAGGAATTAAGGACTACGAATATAACTTTGTTCGTCAGTTAGCTGAAGAAAATATAATTCCAGAATACATTACAATTGATGTTGCACATGGCCACTCAGAAGATGTTCTAGATATGGTACGTTTCATCAAAGAAATGATACCACAAACTTTCCTAATTGCAGGTAATGTTGGTACACCAGAAGGTGTACGTGAACTTGAAAATGCTGGTGCTGACGCAACGAAAGTTGGCGTAGGTCCTGGTCGTGTATGTATTACTAAATTAAAAACTGGTTTCGGAACTGGTGGTTGGCAATTAGCGGCCATTCGTTCATGCGCTAAAGCGGCCCGCAAGCCAATTATCGCAGATGGCGGAATACGTCATCATGGCGATATCGCTAAATCAATTCGTTTTGGTGCTTCGATGGTAATGATTGGCTCTTTATTAGCCGCTCACGAAGAAAGTCCTGGTCGTACACGTGTCATCGATGGACGCACATACAAAGAATACTTCGGTAGTGCTTCTGAATACCAAAAAGGTGAACACAAAAACGTGGAAGGCAAGATTGAAATGATTGCTGCTCGTGGAAATCTTTCAGACACCTTAGTTGAAATGGAACAAGATTTGCAATCTTCTATTTCATATGCAGGCGGTCGCGATCTGGAAGCAATACGCAAAGTTGACTATGTTGTTGTACGTAATAGCATTTTCAACGGAGACCGTTAAACTTAACCAAATATAATTTTAGCACGACAGATTAATCTGTCGTGTTATTTTTGTTTAGTGATCCTCTATTTTACCAGCAGAAACCTATTGTTTTATTAAGTAAGTAACTACAAGAAAATGATATTTTCATTTTTAAACGTTCGTCTTTTTTCTAGATGGAGGCAAGCTTTAGTCGCTTACTCCCTATCTCATTACATTCTAACTTAACAAATACGCCTTTTCATGTATATAATAGACTTAAGACATTTTAGAAAGAAGAGTGAACACAATGGGACGTAAATGGATGAATATTCGCGAAAAAAAAGCGAAAACCGATCAGAATACTTCAAGAATTTACGCTAAATTTGGAATTGAAATTTATGCTGCAGCGAAATCTGGCGACCCTGATCCCGACTCAAACCAAAAACTAAAATTTGTTGTCGACCGTGCGAAAACTTATAATGTACCTCGTCATGTTATTGAAAAAGCGATCGATAAAGCCAAGGGCGGCGACGATGAAACTTTCCAAGAATTACGTTATGAAGGTTTTGGTCCTAATGGATCGATGATTATCGTAGATGCCTTAACTAATAACGTTAACCGTACAGCCGGTAATGTACGTGCTGCTTATGGTAAAAATGGGGGTAACATGGGGGTGAGTGGTTCAGTTAGTTATTTATTTGAATCAACAGCAGTATTTGTCTTCAATGGTGAAGATGCTGATGAAATCATGATGGGCTTACTTGAAGCTGAAGTTGATGTTCGTGAAGTGCTTCAAGAAGAGGAACAAATTATTGTTTATGGTGAACCAACTGAGTTCCATTCAATTAAAGAAGCATTAGAAAACATGGGAATCACAGAATTTGAGGTCGCTGAAATTGAAATGTTAGCACAAAATGAAGTAACATTAACTGGAGACGACTTACGTTTATTCGAACGTTTAATCGATGCTTTAGAAGATGACGACGACGTTCAAAAAGTTTATCACAACGTAGACCTAGAAGACTAATATAATCACGAAAAACAAATCCGCTTAGTTGCTGGTAGGAGGAGACGACATGACTTTACCCGATTTTTCTCTAATTAGAAGTAATGGAGAACCCTATACATTTAATCAGTATAATAATCACGTTATACTGATAGTGAATACCGCAACAGAATGCGGCTTTGCCAAACAATTTGATGGCTTAGAAAATCTTTATCAAGAATTTAAAGACCAAAAATTTGTTGTCCTTGGTTTTCCAAGTAACCAATTCAATAAGCAAGAACCGGTCAGCAATGAAGATATGTTAGAAACTTGCCTAGTTAACTTTGGTGTGACTTTCCCATTGAACGAAAAAATTAATGTCAATGGTCCTGGTGCCTCACCACTCTTTCAATGGTTGAAGCAAGAAAAACGTGGCATTCTGAATTCTGAAATCAAATGGAATTTCACGAAGTTTTTAATTAATCGTGAGGGCGAGGTAGTCAAACGTTATCCACCGACTACAGAACCTAAATCAATTGTTAAAGACATCGAAAAATTACTCTAATCAATTAACGCTGCTAAATCTGTTAAATCGGATTTATCAGCTTTTTTTAATAGATAAGCGTTGTTAAATTAATAGTTTCCTAAAATCCCGCACTCCTAACGAGGCGGGATTTTAGGAAATTAGCATAAAACGGATAATCCGTAATAAAAAATCCCCAGTCTTCATGAGACCGGAGATCATATTTTGGCTTATTCATTTGTTTTTTCGTGTACTGATTTAACTTCATAGCCGCGTGCTTTAATCGCCGCTTCTAATTCATCTGTTTCAGTCGTCGAAACATGCAAGACTAAGCGAATGTTTTTTTCGTGGTGATAAACAATCATATGGGTTAAGTTTACATCTGTTTCAACTAGAGCGTCACCGACTTCTTCGATAACACCTTTACGGTCACCAACAAGTTCAACAACCAAGCTTGATCCTGGTGTATCGTATCCGGAAACATCTACGAAAGCCTTGAAAATATCTTTATCGGTAATAATCCCCACTAACTGGCTACCTTCAGTGACAACCAATACGCCAATGTTGTTTGCGCGCATAATTGAAGCCGCTTCTTCGACCATGTTATCAGGTCCAATTGTCATGACTTTTTTCACCATGATATCTTTAGCCGTGGTTTTCTCTAATAAGTAATTCACTTCATGAGCACTAAAACTTGTTGCACCTGATGGTGAGTTTTTAGAGATCACTTCTTTTGTAATTAATCCGACTAATTGACCATTTTCAAGGACAGGCAGACGATTGATGTCATGTTGCTTTAATAAGTCGCTCGCCTTTACAACACTTGTGTCAGGTGTAATCGTAATTAAATTTGTTGACATATAATCTTTAATATACATTCACTAACCTCCTAAGTATGCTTTTTGAACATCATCACTTTCCAATAGTTCTGCTCCAGTACCTGATAAAACAATTTCACCGGTCTCCAGAACGTAACCGCGATTTGCAATCGTTAATGCCATTTTAGCATTTTGTTCGATTAAAAGCACTGTTGTTCCTTGTTTTTGAATATCAACAATGATATTAAAAATTTCCTTAATGAAAATTGGTGCTAGACCCATGGAGGGTTCGTCCAATAGTAACAACTTCGGTTTTGACATCAAAGCGCGTCCCATTGCCAACATTTGTTGTTCCCCACCAGATAATGTTGCCGCATCTTGATTTTTTCTTTCTTCAAGAATTGGAAATCGTTGATAAACAGCTTTGGCATCTTCAAGAATACCTTCTTTATCATTTCGCAAGAAAGCACCTAATTCCAAGTTTTCTTTAACAGTTAAACCTTTAAATACGTGGCGCCCTTCTGGTACATGAGAAATTCCTGTTTCAACTATTTTCTTTGGAACCAATTTTAATAAATCGTGATCGCCGTAAGTGATTGAACCCTGTGATGGTTTAACCAAACCTGAAATCGTTCGAAGGATTGTTGATTTACCAGCACCATTGGCGCCGATTAAAGCAACGATTTCACCTGTATTTACTTCAAAGTTAACGGATTTTACGGCGTTAATCATTCCATAGTTTACTTTTAAATCTTCAACTTTAAGCACTAATCAACACCTCCTAAATAAGCACGAATAACGTCAGGGTTTTGCTTCACTTCTTCAGCAGTCCCGTGAGCAATTAAACGGCCATACTCCAATACATAAATTCTTTGACAAATCTGCATAACTAAAGACATATCATGTTCAATCAAAACGATGGTTAAATCGAATTGTTCACGGATTTGCGCAATTAAATCGGTTAATTCTGCTGTTTCTGCTGGGTTCATTCCGGCAGCTGGCTCATCTAAGAATAAAATCTTAGGTTGAGTTGCTAAGGCACGTACAATTTCTAAACGACGTTGCTGACCGTATGATAAATTTCGGGCTTTATCATCCGCAATACCATCTAAATTAAAAATTTTCAGTAGCTCTAGCGCTTTTTCACGCATCTCTGCATTCGTTCTGTAATGTGCCGCTAAACGTAGAATACTTGAGAATACTGAGTTGCCTTTTTCACGGTGCATTGCGACCATTACGTTTTCGATAACTGACTGATCTTTAAATAATCGAATATTCTGGAAAGTTCTGGCTAAACCTAATTCATTAATTTTATCAGGTTTAACATTGTTTAACTTCGTCATTCCATTGTCAGTTAATAATTCGATAGTTCCTTCTGTTGGAACATAAACACCTGTTAATAGGTTAAAAAACGTTGTTTTACCGGCTCCGTTAGGTCCAATTAACCCTACTAACTCATTCTCCTCTAAGTGGATAGAAACGTTTGAAACGGCTGCTAATCCACCGAAGTTTTTAGTTAAGTTTTTAACTTCTAATAAACTCATGAAACAGCCTCCTTATCTTTCCCAAGTGCTTTTGTTACAAGTGAACCTAAACGTAGTTCACGTGTCCCTAATAAACCACCTGGTCTGAAAATCATGATCAATACTAAAGCAATCGCATAGATTACCATACGTAATTGTCCATAATCTTGTAAGAATACATTTAATAGTCCTAATAAAATGGCTGCAACAAATGAGCCTGTAAAACTACCAATACCACCGAATACAACGATGATTAGCACATCAATTGAACGCTCGAATGTATAATCACCTGGCGTTACAATTCCTAAGAAAGTTGCTTGTAGTGAACCGCCAATGCTGGCTGTAATCGCACCTAAAACAAAGGCTGATACTTTATACAAAGTAACATTAACCCCCATCGATTCAGCCGCAATTTCATCTTGTTGAATCGCCATTGTCGCGCGACCGGCACTACTATAAACAAAGTTTAAGATAAAGATAGTTGTGATAACCATAAAGATGTATACGTTAATCCAATTTGATACTAATGGAATCCCGCTGATACCAGCAGGTCCATTCGTTAAATCACGCATGTTATTAATGATTACACGAACAATTTCAGCTACCCCTAGAGTAGCAATTGCCAAATAATCACCTTTTAATCGTAACGTTGGAATACCTACAATTAAAGCTAATATAATTGAAAGTCCTACACCGACAGCCATCCCTACATAAAGACCCGTTGTATTGGTTTCCATAGCTTTAGTGAATATAGCGGCTGAATAAGCTCCAATCGCAATAAAACCCGCATGTCCTAAAGAGAATTGGCCTGCTACACCTAAAACTAAGTTAAGTCCAACCGCATAAATAATGTTAATCATAATAGTGACAAGCGTTATCTGATAAAATCGATTGATAATACCAGCTTGTACTAACGCATATAAAGCTAGGAAGCCTAAAACAGCTGCAGCTAGCCACACCATGTTACGAATATGAAATCTATTCATTTTTGCCACCTACACTTTCTCTTTGACATTCTTGCCGAATAAACCAGATGGCTTAATCAATAGAATGACAATCAGTAAGGCATATACAGCCGCATCTTTGTACATTGAACCACCCATAAATGTAACGATTGTTTCAAGAAGACCAATCAGATATCCACCTATCATGGCTCCTGGGATACTTCCAACTCCACCCACTACGGCTGCCACAAAGGCCTTTAGACCTGGTGTCGTACCCATTGTTGCCGAAATAGAATTATAATAAACACCTACTAATACACCTGCAACACCTGCTAAGGCTGATCCAAGCGCGAATGTAAAGGAGATGACACGGTTGACATCAATCCCCATTAATTCAGCTGCCTCTGAGTCAACAGCTACAGCACGCATTGCTTTACCCATTTTTGTATATTTAACAATTGCATTTAGTACAATCATTAAAATAACGGTTGTAATGAATACAAACACTTGTTTCATATTAATGACAATTCCAAAGACTCTAAATGGCATAACCGGAATTGTTGATGGAAATGCTCTAACTTCAGGTCCTAAGAAGTAAATCATTACGTTCTGTAAGAAAAATGAAACCCCAATGGCTGTAATTAACGCAGCTACTCGTGTTGATTTACGTAAGGGCTTGTATGCCACTTTCTCAATCACCACTCCTAAAATAGCGCAGAATACTCCTGCTAAGAGCATTGCCAGAAAAACATTGACGTTTAAAACACTTACTAGAAAATAACCAAAAAACGCTCCTACCATATAAATGTCACCGTGAGCAAAATTTATTAAGCGAATCGTACCATATACCATTGTATAGCCGAGCGCGATCAGAGCATAAATACTTCCTAACGAAATCCCGTTAACAAGTTGTTGCATGAATAATTGCATAGTTAAAATCCTTTCCTACCATATTTTGCCTACTTTAAAAAAGTATATAACACACTTTCTAATAATTCAACCGTTATTTTAAATAAATTCTAATATTATCATTGTTATTTAAGAATAGCAAGTGGAATGAAAGCCTTTTTATAAGGTTTTCTGCTTATTATTAGTTTTTGTTTTAAATTAAAATAAGATTAGAAAACACTCATTTAATTGCAGGTTTCCTGACACAATAAGCAACGAATGCTGTGAAAGTTGCTCTCCCACAGCACTACTTTTGCTTTATTATCTAACTATTTTTTTTGAAACTGGATTTCACCCTGTAAATTTGTGAATGATTTTTTCACATTTTGCCATCTAGTTTTAATTATTCTGCTGATACTTCTTCAGCGGAAGCAATTTCACCGTTCTCTAATTTCAACATTAAAGCTGGTTTAATTGGATTATGATTATCATCAAATGAGAAAGTTCCTGTGATACCTTCAAAGTTTTCAATCTCTCCGATTGCTTGCGTAATGGCTTCTTTATCCGTAGAGCCTGCGATTTCAATCGCATCTAGCAATAAGTTCGCTGCATCGTAACCTAACGCTGCAAATGTATCGGGTTGTTTGCCAAATTTTGCTGAAAAATCGTCAATAAATTGTTGTGTCTTAGGATCGTCGTTCCCTTCGTAGAAATGCGTTGTAAAGTAAATATCTGATGCATTCTCTGCGCCTGCTAATTCAATTAATGTTTTACTATGATAACCGTCTCCCCCAATAATCGGTTGAGTAATGCCTAATTCACGTGCTTGTTTAATGATTAGACCCGTTTCTGTATAGTAACCAGGAATATACAAGATATCAAAGTCTTGGCCTAATAAAGATGTCAAAATCGCAGAGAAATCTGTATCGCCTGAAGTATAAGATTCTGTTTTAATAATACTACCACCATTGGCTTCAAATCTTTCCGTAAAGCTATCTGCTAAGCCTAAAGAGTAATCTAATGCTTGGTCGGTAATAATAATCGCTGAGGTTGCTTCAAG
>Ga0194138_10001210_pt1 | contig 12392 bp, 14 predicted proteins | sample TARM_MetaG_T2_14_FD_134022 | JGI IMG/M metagenome (GOLD analysis project Ga0194138, IMG submission 134022) | Freshwater microbial communities from Pennsylvania, USA, analyzing microbe dynamics in response to fracking - TARM_MetaG_T2_14 (version 2) | ecosystem: Environmental > Aquatic >...
GCGCGCGGCGAAGCCACGCCGCGCACGCTGACGATGATGGGCGGTCCTATCGACGCGCGCATGAGCCCCACCCAGGTCAACGACCTGGCCACGCACAACCCGCTGTCGTGGTTCGAGAACACGTTGATCCACGCGGTGCCGCCACCGTACCCGGGTCAGGGCCGTCCGGTGTATCCGGGCTTTCTGCAGCATGCCGGGTTCCTGTCGATGCACCCGAGCCGGCACTTCCGGTCGCACCGGGATTTCTTCAACGACCTGGTCAAGGGCGACATGCAGGACGCGCAGGCGCACCGCGCGTTCTACGACGAGTACAACGCCGTGCTCGACATGCCGGCCGAGTTCTACCTAGACACCATCCGCATCGTGTTCCAGCAGTTCCTGCTGCCGCGCGGGGAATGGGACGTGCGCGGCGAGCACGTGGACCCGTCGGCGATCCGCAAGACCGCCTTGCTCACCATCGAAGGAGAGCTGGACGACATCGCGGGACTGGGCCAAACCCGCGCCGCGCACGACCTGTGCGCCGGGATCGCGAAGAAGCACCACCGCCACCATACCGTCGAAGGCGCCGGCCATTACGGCATCTTCAGTGGCAAGCGCTGGCGCGACTCGGTGTACCCGCAGGTACGCGACTTCATCGCCGCCTATCACGGCTGAGCCGCCGTTCGGCGCAATGCCGGCACGGCCGCGTGCCGGGCAAACCCCGGCCACGGCCACCATCGCCGGTACTGGCCCACCACGCTCCCGCATGGCCCACGGCACGGGACCGATGCCCCATGCCGCGGGCGCGTCCGCTCACACCACCGGGTCGCGCACCAGCAGGTGCTTGGCCAGCCAGCCGTGCAGGCGGCCGATGGCACGCGCCAGGTGCAGGGTAGCGAACAACAGCACGATGCCGGCGGCAGTCCACAAAGGCAGCATCCACGGCGCGTCGGTGGTTACGTTCCAGTCAACGAACATGATGTTGAACCGATCCGGGAAGAAGAACCCCAACACGGCTGCCGACAGGCCGACGCCAGTGGCCAGCAAGGTCACCGCGATGGAAAAGTACGCCGTGCCCAGCGGCAGCATCAGCAGGAAATACAGCATCGTGGTCCAGGTGCGGCCGTCGGTGAACATCTCGCCGATCCGCTTGAGCCAGGGCTTGTCGCGCTGGCTGTAGAGCGGGCGACGCGGCATGCGCACGCCGAGCAGGGTTTCCACGATGCGCCCCTCCACCAGCGACAGCAGGCGGGTGGAGGCCAGGAACAAGAGCAGCAGCGGCACGCCGACGATCAGGATCAGCAGGCCCAGCGAGAGGCTCAAGCCGACCACCGTCCAGGTGAAGTAGACGATGCCGGTGCCCAGCGACAACAGCATGTAGAACAGCGCGCCGTAGGTGTGCGGGTCGGCGGCGATGCCGAAGAAGCGGCCGACCCACGACGTGCGCTTCGGCGGCGCCGGCGTGCGCAGCGCGCGGTTCACCGTCACTTCGGCTTGGCGATAGATGTCGGCCACCTCGTCCGGCGCGCCGTAGCTGCCGGCCACCTCGGCGATCACCACGGCCTCGGACTTGCCGGGCTGGGCGGCCATTTCCGAACGCAGGTAGTCCTCCGCATCGTAGAGCGCATCCTGGATCATCGCCGGGTCGGCATCGGCCAGCGCCGCGCGCAACTCTGCCAGGTATTCCGGGATGGTGGCGGGCAGGCCGCTCTTGTCCGGGGACGGGCCGGCCTGCGGGCCGGGCGTGGCGTGTTCGTTCACTAGTGCGCTCATTGGGGTATCCCCGACAGGACGGAATCGACGGAATCGCGGGTCGCGCGCCAGGCGGCGGACCAATCGCGCAGGACCTCGCGTCCTGCGCCGGTGATGCGGTAGTAGCGGCGCGGCGGGCCGGTCATCGACGGTTCGACGAAACTCTCCAGCAGCCCCGCCCCTTCGAGATTGCGCAGCACCGGGTACAACGCGCTCTGCTTGCCGCTGAGCACGCCGTCCAGCCCTTCCAGCCGCTTGGCGATCAGGTAGCCGTACAGCGGCTCGTCGGCACCGGCCAGCACCGCCAGCAGCACCAGCGACACCGTGCCGGCACTGAGCTCCTTCTGGAATTTGCGCAGTTGGGCTTCTTCGTCACCCATGGCGGCACTCGGCATCTAGGTTGAAGTGAATACTAGTGATGACTTCACACTAGTCCATGTGCCATAGGTCACCCATCGTCGATCCCGCCGCCGGGTATGCCCGGGCCCGCCGATGCCGGCACAATCGGCAGGCCTTTCCATCCTCGGGGAACCCGCCATGCCGTTGCGCCGCCTGCTGCTCGCCAGCGCCCTCCTGCTTGCCGCCACGGCCCAGGCCACCACGCCGGCCAAGCCGTATCGCAGCCCGAAGCAGATCATCGACGCATCCTCGCCGGCCGACTGGCGTCCGATCGACCCGGCGCGCACGCTGTACATGGACCTGCCGGCCGGACGCGTGGTGATCGAGCTGGCCCCGGATTTCGCGCCCGAGCACGTCGCCCAGATCCGCACGCTGGCGCACGAACACTTCTGGGACGGCACCAGCGTGTACCGCGTGCAGGACAACTTCGTCGCCCAGTTCGGCGATGCCGACGCGGACGAACCGGGCAAGGCCCGGCCACTGGGCTCGGCCAAGCGCCACCTGCCGGCCGAATTCCGGCGCAACGGCAAAGGCTTGCGCTTCGACGCGCTGCCCGACGTGGACGGCTGGGCCGGGCAAGCAGGTTTTGTCGACGGCTTCCCCGCCGCGCGCGACCCGGCCACCGGACAAGTCTGGTTGACTCACTGCTACGGCATGGTCGGTGCCGGCCGCAACAATGCCGACGACAGCAGCCTGGGCACCGAGCTGTATGCGGTGATCGGGCAGGCGCCGCGCCAGATCGACCACAACATCACCGTGGTCGGCCGCGTGGTGCAAGGCATCCAGTACCTGAGTTCGCTGCCGCGCGGGCCCGAGCCGATGGGCTTCTACGAAGACCCGGCCCAGCGCACGCCGATCGAGTCCATCACCCTGGCCAGCGACCTGCCGCCGGCGCAGCAACTCAAGCTGGAAGCCCTGCGCACCGACACGCAGACCTTCCGCGACGCAGTGGAAGCCCGCCGCAACCGCGTGGACGACTTCTACAAGCAGCCCGCCGGCCACGTGGACCTGTGCGGCGTGCCGCTGCCGGTGCGCTCGCGCCCCGGCAGCTGAGCAAGTCGTCATGCAACTGCCAACCCTCCCGGCCTGAACCGGCCGGGCTCAGCGCGCCTTCTGGCTGAACGCGACACTGCCGAGAATCAAGGCACCGGCCAGCAACATCGTCCAGGTCAGCGGCTCGCCGAGGATGGCCAAGGCGAGCAAGGCGCCGAACACCGGGATCAGGCAGGTGATGGTGGAAGCCCGGGCCATACCTACGGGCAGGATCAGCCGGTAATACATCAGGCAGGCCAGCCCCGTGCAGACCACGCCCAACGCGGCGGCGCTGGCCCAGGCCGGCGCCGACAGCGTCTGTGCCGGCCAATGGGAGATGGCCATCGGCGCCAACAGCACGGCGCCGCAGCTCAGCGTGGCGGCGGCCGATCCGGCCGGCGGCAGGTCGGCCATGTGCCGTTTCACCAAGTTGTAGCCGATGCATCGAACTTGAAACCTCGCATGCCCTGGCACGCTTCGATGAAGACGGCCCGGACCTGGCGCTCCGCCACGGGCCGGACCACTGGCCCGGGCTGAACGTCGTGCCATGGATGGAGGACGAACTGTTCCCGGTGGCATCGCCCGCACTGCCGGGCATGTCAGGCATCGGCGATGTCCGCGACATCCCGCGCCTGCCGCCGGTCGAGGACATGTGCAAACAGGGCTGGCGCAACTGGTTCGGCCATGCCGGCCTGCGCGGGCAACCGCTCGGGCCGATGCACAGCTTCAACGACAGCACCGAGGCGATGCGCGCGGCCGTCCACGGGCTGGGTGAGGTGCTGGCGTGCAAGCACATCGCCCTGCCCTACATGCACCGCTACGAACTGGTGCGCCTGCCCGGCCCGGCGATGAAAGCACGCTTCGGCTACTACATCATGCACTCGGCCCGCCGTGCGCCCGGCCTCGCGGCACGCACTTTCATCGACTGGCTGCCGCGCGAGGCTCCGGACGAGCACCCACCCATCCCGCCACTGCCGGCCCAACTGCAAGAGCTGCCCGCGGCCGAAGCTCCCCGGCCGCATCGTCGCCCGCGCACATTGGCAACGGGCTGAAACATGCCGCGCCCGCCCGTGCCCCACGCAGGGCTTCCGGCCGGGCGTCGATGCACGCACGTCCAGCATGCCGCGCCCGCGTGGCCGCTCGCGGCCGCGCCACCCGGTTGCCGCGATCGTCATCGCCGGCAACCGGCCGTCGGCACCGCAGGAACCCTCAGACCAGCGTCTTCAGCGCGGAACGGTCGAAGTCGCGCAGGTCGGCGGTATCGCCGGCGCGGATCTTGGAAACCCAGTGCGGGTCGGCCAGGATCGCCCGGCCCACCGCGATCAGGTCGAACTCCTCGCGCTCCATGCGCCGCACCAGTTCCTCCAGCCCCACCGCATGCGAATGCTCGCCGGCGAAGGCGCCGAGGAAATCGCCGGACAAGCCCACCGAACCGACCGAAATGGTCGGCGCGCCGGTCAGCTTCTTCGCCCAGCCGGCGAAGTTCAGCCCCTGCTCGCCGTCCACCTCCGGGAATTCCGGCTCCCAGAACCGCCGCTGCGAGCAGTGCAGGAGGTCCGCGCCGGCCTCGACCAGCGGCACCAGCCACTGCGCCATCTCGTCGGGCGTGACGGCAAGCCGCGCGCCGTACTGCTGCTGCTTCCACTGGCTGATGCGCAGGATGACCGGGAACTCCGGCCCGACCGCCGCGCGCACGGCCTTGAGCACCTCGGCGGCAAAGCGCGAACGCTCGCGCAGCGTCGCCCCGCCCCAGGCATCGGTGCGGCGGTTGGTCACCGCCCAGAAAAACTGGTCGATCAGGTAACCGTGGGCGCCGTGGATTTCGGCCACGTCGAAGCCCAGCCGCTTCGCGTCGGCGGCGGCGCGGGCGAAGGCGGCGATGGTGTCGGCGATGTCCTCCTCGCTCATCGCCACGCCGTTGGCATCGTCCGGGCCATTGAGGCCGGACGGGCTTTCCACCGGCACCGGTGGTGCCCAGCCGCTGCTGCCGCGCGTGGCGCCGGTATGCCACAGCTGCGGCCCCATCCGGCCACCGGCCGCATGCACTTGGTCGATCACTCGCTGCCAGCCGGCCAACGCCGCCGGCCCATGGAAGAACGGAATGGCCGGCTCGTTGCGCGCGGCCGGACGGTCGATCACCGTGCCTTCGGACAGGATCAGGCCGACGCCGTCCTCGGCGCGTCGGCGGTAATACGAGGCAACGTTTTCGCCGGGCACGCCATCGGGCGAGAAGCAGCGCGTCATCGGCGCCATCACGATGCGGTCGGACAGTTCGAGCGACTTGAAGCGGAACGGGCGGAACAGGACGTCGGTGGAAACGGTCATGCGGCGGGCTCTGATTGCGTGATCGTGCAAGCGTGGGCGCCGAACTGCGCCGAATCAATGCACCCGGCATCACCATGGGCAGAATGCAGCGATCCGGCACATGCCCCCGCCGGATGCCACAATCCACCAACCCGACGCGAGGACACCACCATGCCCCTGCTGCACCTGCGCATCACCGGCACCGAAGACGACGTGCGCCTGCTCACCGACCTGCTCAACGACGTGGACGGCATCGAACGCATCGAAGAGATCGCCGATCTGATGCCGCACATGGACGACGAGGATTCCAGCTCGGCCGGCCTCAGCGACGACATCGGCCCGGGCACGCACGAGCTGGAAATCGAAGTGCCGCACGCGGCGATGCTGGACAAGCTGCGCGACATCATCGAGGCCGCCTCCGAACGCTACGGGCTGGTGCTGGAAATCGACGACGACGACGTCTGAGCGGCGGCGGCACGGCCTGCCGCGGCGACCTCAGAGGCTGGCGCCGTCGAACTCGACGATCTTCAGCGCTGCCAAGTCCACCTCGGGCAGGCAGCGCACGTTGATGGCCACCATCGGCCCCTGCGGGCTTTCGCCCTCGCTGTGGGTGGCGATGCCGCAGGTCGGGCAGAAATGGTGTTTCAACGCATGCTTGTGGAAGGTGTAGGTGGCCAGGTCACCCTCCGCCATCGACAGCGCGAAGGCCTCGCGCGGCGCGAACCACAGCAGACCGCCGCGACGGCGGCACATCGAACAATTGCAGTCGCAGGCTTCGATGATCGGCACCTCGGTGGCAACCTCGAAGCGGATGCGGCCGCAATGGCAACTTCCCTGATAGTGCATGACGATCTTCCTGTGACGAGGCGGCAAGGGTAATCGATCGGCACGCCGATGCCGCGCGCCCCGCCCCGGCCGCATCGGGAACACGACCCGCAAACGCGGCCGTGCCCGGAAAAATCGCAGGCGGGACGGTACGTGCCGCCCCGCCTGCATCCCTCCCCCGGGAAGAACCGGGCCGGTTTCGATCAGGCCGTCATCAGCACCTTCATCGCCTTCTCGCGCGCGGCATTGCCGAACACCTCGTAGGCCTGTTCGATCTCGCCCAGCTTGAAGCGGTGCGTGACCAGCTTCTGCGGCTGCACCTTGCCGGCCTGCACCGTCTGCAACAGCATCGGCGTGCTGTAGGTGCTGACCAAGCCGGTGGTCAGGGTGATGTTGCGGATCCACAGCTTTTCCAGCGCCAGCGACACCGGCTTGCCGTGCACGCCGACGTTGGCGATGTGTCCACCCGCGGCGATGATCTGCTGGCAGGTGTCGAACGTGGCCGGGATGCCCACCGCTTCCACCGACACGTCCACGCCCTTGCCGCCGGTCATCGCCATCACCTTCTCGACGGCCTTGCCGTCGCGCGCATCGATCACGTCGGTGGCGCCGAACTGCTTCGAGACTTCCAGTCGCTCCGGGTCCATGTCGATCATGATCACCCGCGCAGGCGAGTAGAACTGCGCGGTCAGCAACACCGCCATGCCGATCGGGCCGGCGCCGACCACTGCCACGGTGTCGCCCGGCTTGACCTGCCCGGCCAGCACGCCGATCTCGAAGCCGGTCGGCAGGATGTCGCTGAGCATCACCAGCGCTTCCGGGTCGGCACTTTCGGGCACCGGGTACAGGCTGTTGTCGGCATGCGGGATGCGCACGTATTCGGCCTGGGTGCCATCGATCAGGTGGCCGAGGATCCAGCCGCCGTCGGTGCAGTGCGCGTACAACTGCTTCTTGCAGTATTCGCACTTGCCGCATGAGGTGACGCAGGAAATCAGCACCTTGTCGCCGGGCTTGAAATTGGCCACCGCCGAACCGACCGCCTCGACCACGCCGACGCCCTCGTGGCCCAGCGTGAGGCCTTCCGGCACTTCGGGCACGTCACCCTTCAGGATGTGCAGGTCGGTGCCGCAGATGGTGGTGTGGGTGACGCGCACGACGGCGTCGGTGGGTTTCAGTACGGCGGGCTTGTCCTTGTCCGCCCAAGCCTTCTTGCCCGGGCCACGGTAAACGAGTGCTTTCATTTCACGGTCTCCGTTGTTGAGTGCCTACTATCGCCATGGATGCGCTGCAGCAACTTGATCGAAATCAAATCCTCCGAATCGGTGGTTTCAACAGCTTCGCTTGCGTATTGGCTGAGGATCGCCCGCCCCCTGCAGGCCTCATCGGCGGTTCATTGCAGGCGTGCCAGAGCCGACCCTAGCATGGGCATGCGTTCTGGCATCGTCGACCTCGCAAGCGCGGCCGTGGCCATGGCGGTGAACCGGTATGCGACGGTGGCCACCACGGCCTGCACAAACCACCGCGAAGACAGGAATGGCGCAAGGTCGATGATCGCCACGTGCTGATCTCGGTTGCCACCGGCATCATTGCCGGCGTGATCGAAGCCAGCCACTGATCCCGCATCCGTGCGTTCACGTTCGTCTTGCACGGGCCTCCTGCCATCCTCGAGCCACAGGCAGGAGGCTCGCCTTGCATCCAGCGCAGGAAAGCTGCCAGCGCGGCCGACACGGAATGCCAAACGCGTGACAACATCGGCTGCCATGCCTGCACTTGCATCGCCCGGATTCGGCAGCTGCGCTTGCATCACCCGCTGCGGGTGATGTCCCCGGCACTGCCTGCCGCCGTCGCCGCGTCGGCATGCCCCGCCCCCATGATGAAAAGCGGCTGCCCGCCTCAACCGCCGAAGGAAGGGAGGCGGCTCCAGCCACGGGAAACCGCAAGACGCCGCCTTGCCCGCCACCGGACATGCGGACGTCGAAGAACCCGCTCCGCCCGAATCACTCTGCGGCCGGGTCTTTTGGCCGGGCCGCGACGAAACCGCCGGTCTGGCGCGTCCACAGCCGCGCATACAGGCCGCCGTGGGCAATCAGTTCGGCATGGCTGCCGGTTTCGACGATACGGCCGCCGTCCATCACCACCAGCCGGTCCATCCGCGCGATGGTCGAAAGCCGGTGCGCGATGGCGATCACCGTCTTGCCGGCCATCAGCGTTTCCAGGCTGTCCTGGATCGCGGCCTCGACCTCGGAATCCAGCGCCGAGGTGGCCTCGTCGAGCACGAGGATCGGCGCGTCCTTCAGCAGCACGCGGGCAATGGCGATGCGCTGGCGCTGGCCGCCGGACAGCTTCACGCCACGCTCGCCGACATGCGCGTCGTAGCCCTGCCGGCCCTCGCTGTCCACCAGCGTGTCGATGAAGGCATCGGCCCGCGCCTTGCGGACGGCCTCGCGGATCTGTTCATCGGTGGCGTCGGGGCGGCCGTACAGCAGATTGTCGCGGATCGAGCGGTGCAGCAGCGCGGTGTCCTGGGTGACCACGCCGATCTGCCGGCGCAGGCTTTGCTGGGTGACTGCGGCGATGTCCTGGCCATCGATCAGGATGCGCCCGCGCTCCAGGTCGTAAAGCCGCAGCATCAGGTTGACCAGTGTGGATTTGCCTGCGCCGGACGGGCCGACCAGGCCGATCTTCTCGCCGCCGCGGATGGCCAGGTCCAGCCCGGCGATCACCCCGCCCGCCTTGCCGTAGTGGAAATGGATGTCCTCGAAGCGCACCGCGCCGGCGTCCACGCGCAGCGGTACGGCATCGGCACGGTCCTGCACGGTCAGCGGCTGGGAAACGGTCTGGATGCCGTCCTGCACCGTGCCCACGTCCTCGAAGATGCCGTTGACCGTGTGCATGATCCAGCCGGACATGTTCTGGATGCGGATCACCAGCCCGGTGGCCAGCGTGATCGCGCCGACGCTCACCTGGCCGCGGCCCCACAGCCACAGCGACAGCGCGCAGGTGCCGACGATCAGCAGGCCGTTGAGCACGATCAGCGAGGTATCCATCGCCGTGGTCACCCGCGTCTGCGCGCGGTGCTTCTCCGCCAGCTCGGCGATGGAATCGCGCACGTAGCCTTGCTCGCGCCCGGCATCGGCAAACAGCTTGAGCGTGGGGATGTTGGTGTAACCGTCGACGATGCGGCCCATCGTTCTGGAGCGCGCATCCGAGGCACGCCACGCGCTTTCCTTCATGCGCGGCACGAAGTGGAACATCATCGCCACGTAGGCGGCCACCCACAGCAGCAGCGGCAGCACCAGCCATGTGTCGGCCTTGGCGAACAGCCAGACCGCGCTGCCGACGTAGACGAGGATGTACCAGAGTCCGTCGACCATCTGCACGGTGGACTGGCGCAACGATGCCCCGGTCTGCATCACCCGGTTGGCGATGCGCCCGGCGAAATCGTTCTGGAAAAACGCCAGGCTCTGGCGCACCACGTGGTTGTGCATCAGCCAGCGCAGGCGGTTGCTCAGCCCCGGCACCAGCGCCTGGTTGATCAACAGGTTGTCCAGCCAGGTCAGCAGCGGGCGCAACAGCAGCACCACGGCCGCCATCCACAGCAGGTCGGTGGCGTGCTCGCTGAAGAAAGCCGGCCCGGAGGCATCGATCATGTCGACGATGCGGCCGAGGTAATCGAACATTGCCACTTCGACCACCGCCAGCAACAGCCCGGCCAGCAGCGTCGCCGCGAACAGCGGCCACACCGGCCGCAGATAGAACAAGTAGAACTTCACCACCGTGCGCGGCGGCGTGCGCGCGTCCGGCTCGGGGAATACGTCGATCAGCGATTCGAACCAGCGGAACATGCGCAAGACGGGAAGCAGCCTGGGCCGGCAGTATCCCACCGCCGACGCCCTGCCCACCATGCGCGGCAACCTGCGTCAGCGCGATGGCATCCGGCGCTCGTACCAGCCTTGCGTGAGGTTCACCATGCGGACCACTGACAGCATCACCGGCACTTCGACCAGCACGCCGACGACGGTGGCCAACGCCGCCCCGGAATGCAGCCCGAACAAGCCCACCGCCGTGGCAACGGCCAGTTCGAAGAAATTGCTGGCCCCGATCAATGCCGATGGCCCGGCCACGCAGTGCGCCACCCCGAGCCGACGGTTGAGCAGGTAGGCCAGGCCCGCATTCAAATACACCTGCACCACGATCGGCACCGCCAGCAGCGCGATCACACGCGGTTGCGCCACGATCTGTTCGCCCTGGAAACCGAACAACAGCACCAGCATCGACAGCAGGGCCGCCAGCGATACCGGGCCCAGCCGGGCCTGCCATGCGTCCAGCCGGGCCTGACCTCCGTGGCCCAGCGCGTGGCGTCGCAGCAAGCCGGCCACGACCACCGGCACCAGGATGTAGAGCAGCACCGACAATGCCAGCGTGCCCCACGGCACCGTGATTGACGACAAGCCCAGCAGCAGGCCCACCAGCGGCGCGAATGCCGGCACCATGATCGCGTCGTTCAGGGCCACCTGGCTGAGCGTGAACGCGGCATCGCCGCGGCACAGCCGGCTCCACACGAACACCATCGCCGTGCAGGGCGCCGCGGCCAGCAGGATCAACCCGGCGATGTAGCCATCCACCTGGCCCGCCGGCAACCACGGTGCAAACAGGCCGCGCAGGAACAGCGTGCCCAGTACCGCCATCGAGAACGGCTTGACCGCCCAATTGACCAGCAAGGTCACGCCGATGCCGCGCCATTGGGCGCCCACCCCGCGCAGGGCGCCGAAATCCACCTTCATCAACATCGGCACGATCATCAGCCAGATCAGCCCGGCGACCGGCAGGTTGATGTTGGCCACCTGCATTGCCCCCAGCGCCGCAAAGGCGCGCGGGAACAGATGCCCCAGCACGGTGCCCGCCGCAATGCAGCCCAGCACCCATGCGGTGAGGTAACGCTCGAACAGGCCGAGGCCCGGTATCGCCGCACTCATCGGCCCACGCCCCCCCCATCAGGCAAGGCGGCAATCGCATCCAGTGCCGCCTTCAACGCCAGCGGGTCGTCCCATGTGGCATCGGGTACGGCCAGCAGTGCGCGGATGCGCGCGCCGACGATCGCGTGGGCCTGCTCGAATGCCGCCCGGCGTCCGGCAGCGTCGGCAACGGCCGGATCGGGTTGGCCCCAATGCGTGCGCACGAAATCGCCGAACACCACCGGGCAAGCCTCTGCCGCCGCCGCATCGCATACGGTCACCACCGCATCCAGCACCGGCGCATCGGCGGCTGCAAACACGTCCCACGACTTGCTGTGCAGCCCCTCGGTGGAGATGCCCGACGCCCGCAATTGGGCCAACGCCGCCGGGTTCACCTGCCCGGCGGGATGGCTGCCGGCGCTGAAGGCCTGAAACCTCGGCGCCCCCCATGCCCGCAGCGTGGCCTCGGCCAGAATGCTGCGCGCCGAATTGCCGGTACACAGGAACAGGATGCGGCGCGGCATGGCATGTCTCCGATTCAGCAGCAATCGCTGCCGTTCGTGAAGCACTGCGTGCCGGGCGTGCCGGCGCAGCAGTTGCGGGTCAGGTATTCGATCAGGGCGTTCATGCCGGCGAAATTTGCGCGGTAGCAAACGAAACGCCCGCGCTGCTCGCTGTCGACCAACCCCGCCAGCGCCAGCTCGCGCAGGTGGAAAGACAGCGTGGCCGCCGGCACGTCCAGCGCTTCGGCGATCTCGCCCGCCACCCGTCCCTCCGTACCGGCCTCCACCAACAGGCGAAACGCGGCCAGGCGGGTGGCGTGGGCAAGTGCGGCCAGGGAGGCCAGTGCTACTTTCGTTTCCATTTTTCCAAAATAATGGAAACGAAGAGGCATGACAAGAGCGAAGACCATGCCGCCGGTCTTGCACTCCATCGACAGGTCCTGTCGCCATGCGGAATCCGGCCCTGACCAAGCCGGTTGGCGGCGCCCGCAAACTGGCAGACGCCGCTTGCCGTCGTCACCGATTGGCGTTGTGCGAAACGCCGACGACGCGCGGCTCGTCGCAGACGGTCGCCCGCCATGCGGCTCTCGATCACGCCCTTGAGGTTCTTCTGCGGTGATGTTGCGTGCGGACCGCGCCAGAC
>Ga0194138_10001211_pt1 | contig 12377 bp, 12 predicted proteins | sample TARM_MetaG_T2_14_FD_134022 | JGI IMG/M metagenome (GOLD analysis project Ga0194138, IMG submission 134022) | Freshwater microbial communities from Pennsylvania, USA, analyzing microbe dynamics in response to fracking - TARM_MetaG_T2_14 (version 2) | ecosystem: Environmental > Aquatic >...
CCTGGGCGGCCGGCGAGGCCTTGAGGTGGCGGAAGGCCTCCATGATGTCCATGGGCAAGGGGAAGAAGATGGTCGAGGCGTTCTTGTTGCTCATGTCGCTCATGGTCTGCAGGTAGCGCAGCTGCAGGGCCGCCGAGTTCTCGGCCATGACGTTGGCCGCCTCGACCAGCTTGCGCGAGGCCTGCAGTTCGCCCTCGGCGTGGATCACCTTGGCGCGCCGCTCGCGCTCGGCCTCGGCCTGGCGGGCGATGGCGCGGATCATGCTCTCGTCCAGATCGACGTGCTTGATCTCCACGTTGGCCACCTTGATGCCCCACTCCTCGGTCTGGGCGTCGATGATCTCCTGGATATCGTTGTTGAGCTTGTCGCGCTCGGAGAGCATCTCGTCCAGATCATGCTTGCCGAGCACCGAACGCAGGGTGGTCTGGGCCAGCTGGCTGGTCGCCACGGTGAAGTTCTCCACCTGGATGATCGCCCTCTCCGGATCGACCACCCGGAAGTAGAGCACGGCGTTGACCTTCACGGTGACGTTGTCCTGGGAGATCACATCCTGCTCCGGCACGTCCATGGTGATAACCCGCAGGTCGACCACCTCCATCTTCTGGATCCCGGGGATCACGATGATCAGGCCGGGGCCCTTGACCCCCTGGAAGCGGCCAAGGAAGAAGATCACCCCGCGCTTGTACTCGGGCAGGATGCGGATCGAGGCCGCGATCAGCATGAACAGCAGCACGACCGGGACGAGATAGGGAATCAACATGGTGCTTCTCCTTGCTCAGGGTGAAACCTTGGACGCGCCGAACGCGTCGCCTCAGTGGCGTTCTTCCAGGGGTTCGACCTCGACGGTCAGGCCGTCGATGCTCGCCACCCGTACCCTCTGGCCCTTGACCAGCGGCCGGGCGCTGCGGGCATTCCAGCGCTCGCCCATCAGGCGCACGTGGCCGGTGCCCTCGAAGTCCTCGAGCACCCGGGCCTCGCTGCCCACCAGCTCCTCCTGCCCCCCCTTGGCCGGGCGCCGGCGAATGCTCATGAAGCGGGTCATCACCCACAGCATCAGGACCGCGGCCAGCAGGGCGATGCCGCCGATCATCGGCAGCGAGATACTCAGGTTGTCTGCATCCATCAGAATCACCGATCCGATCACGAAGGCGACGATGCCGCCCATTCCCAATATGCCGAAACTGGGCATCAGGGCCTCGCCCACGATCAGCGCCAGGCCGACCAGGATCAGCGCCAGGCCGGCGCAGTTGACCGGCAGCACCTGGAAGGCGAAGAGTGCCAGCAGCAGGCAGATGATGCCGATGGTGCCCGGCACCAGGCTGCCCGGATTGGAGAGTTCGAAGATCAGCCCGTAGAAGCCGATAATCATCAGGAAGTAGGCGACGTTGGGGTTGGTGATCACCGACAACAGCTGGGTGCGCCAGTCGGGATCGAAGCGCTCGATGACCAGGTCGGCGGTCGCAAGGGTCAGTTCGCCGCGCTCCATCACCACCGTGCGACCGTCGATCTGCTCGAGCAGGTCCTCGATGTCGCTGGCCACCACGTCGATGACGTTCTTCTCCAGCGCCTCCCGGGAGGTAAGGTTGACCGCCTCGCGCACTGCCTCCTCGGCCCAGTCGGCGTTGCGGCCGTGGCGCTCGGCCAGGCCACGGATGTAGTAGACCGCGTCCTCGAGCACCTTGCGCTCCATGGCGGTCTCGCCACGGCGCGGCCCATCGGCGGCGCGACTGCGCTCCTCGGCCTCCTCGCCGGTGGCCTCGGCGTCGGGAACGGCCTCCTCGTCGCTGGCGCCCTCACCGTTGGTATCGACCTCTTCCTCACGCTCCTCGGCACGGGCACCGCCACGCTCGTCGTCATCGTCATCGTCGCCGCCGATCCCCGGAAATCCCCCCCCCATCTGCACCGGCGTGGCGGACCCCAGGTGGGTGGAGGGCGCCATGGCCGCCACGTGGCTGCCGTAGAGCAGGTAGGTGCCGGCGCTGGCCGCCCGGGCGCCGCTCGGCGACACGTAGATGGCCACCGGCACCGGCGAGGTAAGCATGGCGCGGATCATGTCGCGCATGGAGGCGTCGAGGCCGCCGGGGGTGTCCATCTGCACCACCACGATCTCGGCATTGCCCTCGGCGGCCCGGCGCAGGCCGCGCTGGAAGTAGTCGCTGGTGGCGGGGCCGATGGCCCCCTCGACGGTCATCACCAGCGCCGTGCGCTCGTTCTGCTGGGCCTGGACCACCGATTGGAAGAGCGCCAGCAGCACGCCCAGCGCCAGGCAGGCGAGGCTGAACAGGAGGAAGCGGCGCCCCACCAGGGCGGCATGAACTCGGCTCATGGTGATCTTCCCTGCGCGATCCGTATAGTGGGTGTGAGTCTCCAAGCGATCCCGGGTTCAGAAAACGGGTCCAGACCCGGGGTGCCACCGCTGCCGATATCAGCGTAGATGCTGACTCGCGAATATGTAAGGAAGGCCGGCCTGGCCCGACCTTGATGAGACGCCGAACCCCCGACACCGAGGAACGACATGCCGGATTCCGTCTCCTGCCCGGACGCTCGACTCGACGCACAGGCTGCCCTGGCCAGTGCCCTGGCTCGCGCCGGCCTTGCGGCCGACATCCGCAGGATGCACCCGATGGCCGATACCGGCCTGGCCCATACCCATGTGTGGCTTTCGCGCGACACCATCGACTGGGTGGCACGGCTGCCCAAGCAGAGTCAGATGGGGCTGCCGGCCGATGAGAACCTTGCCTACCAGGCGGCCTGCTTCGCCCGCACCAGCCCGAGCGGCCATACGCCGGCGCTGCACGGCGTGCTGCCCCCCGCGCCGGACCTGCCCCGGGGCGGGCTGCTGGTCAGCGCGGTCCATGGCCGGCCGGCCCGCCTGCCCGAGGATCTGCCGGCCATCGCCGAGGCGCTGGCTGCCATCCACGGCCTGGAGGTGCCCGCCGAGACGGAGCGCGCACCGCTCCGCTCGCCTGCCGACCCCTGGCGCGCCATGCGCGAGGAGGTGGCGCGCCAGGCGGCATGGCTGGGAGACGCCGGCCTCTCCAGCGAGGCACGCGCGCGGATCGAGGAGGCGCTCGCCGCCCTGCCGAGCGTCTGCCGCCGGGAGCCGGCACGGCACCGCGGCTGATCAGCTTCGATGCCCACCCCGGCAACTTCCTGGTCACCGACTCGGGACGCGCGGTGCTGGTGGACCTGGAGAAGTGCCGCTACGGCCTGCCGGGGTTCGACCTGGCCCACGCCACCCTCTATACCTCCACCACCTGGGACCTGCACAGCCGCGCCGTGCTGACCCTCGAGGAGGTGGCCGGCTTCTATCGCCAGTGGCGAAGCACGGCCGGCCTGGCCGGCGATACCGCCTCGCTGCTGGCCTGCCGCCGGGCCATGTGGCTCTGGTCGCCCATGTGCGCGAGCGGGTCGACCATTACCTCTCGCCGGCAGTGATCGACCGCGTGCGAAGTGAACTGGATGACCTCCAGGTTGCCCTGGGGGACTGATGCCCCTCCCGACCCACCCGACAAGGACTGCCCGAATGCCGATCCGCCCCCTTGCCCTGCTGCCCGCCCTTGCCCTGATGCTCACCGGTCCTCTCCAGGCGGCCCCGGACCCCGCCGACTGGGAGGCGGTGCTGGATGAGGCCCGGGGCCAGACCGTCTACTGGAACGCCTGGGCGGGTGACGACCGCACCAACCGCTACCTCGAGTGGGTGGCCGGGCGGGTGGCCGATGAGCACGACCTCACCCTGGTGCACGTCAAGCTCGACGACACCAGTGCCGCGGTCTCGCGGGTGCTGGCCGAGCGTAGCGCCGGCAACCTCGATAACGGCAGCATCGACCTCATCTGGATCAACGGCGAGAACTTCGCCGCCATGAAGGCGGCCGACCTGCTCCATGGCCCTTTCGCCGAGCGGCTGCCCCACTTCGCCCTGACCTACCCCGAGCACAACCCGGAGGTGGTGACCGACTTCACCCTGCCCACCGAGGGGTACGAGTCGCCCTGGGGCAAGGCACAGATCACCTTCTACTACGATGGCAACGAATTTAGCGGAGACGGTACTATGGCCGAGGAACCGCCGCGCAGCATCGCGGCGCTGCTGGCATGGGCCGAGGCCAACCCCGGACAGTTCACCTATCCGCGCATCCCCGACTTCACCGGCAGCACCTTCCTCAAGCAGGCGCTGATCGCCCTGGCCGAGGACACGGCCCCCCTCTACGCCCCGGCGGAAGAGAGCGACTTTGCCGCCGTTACCGCACCGCTCTGGGACTACCTGGATGCCCTGCACCCGCACCTGTGGCGCAGCGGCCGACAGTTTCCTGCCACCGGGCCGGAATTGCGCCGGCTGATGAGCGATGGCGAACTGTCGCTGGCCTTCACCTTCTATCCCTCGGAGCCTGCCGCCGCCGTGGCCGACTTCGAGCTGCCCGACAGCGTGCGCAGCTACGTGCTGGACGAGGGCACCCTGGGCAACGTGCACTTCGTGGCCATCCCCTTCAACTCGCCCCACAAGGCCGGCGCCATGGTGGTGGCCAACTTCCTGCTCTCCCCGGAGGCCCAGGCCCACAAGCAGGACCTGGCGGTGTGGGGCGATCGCACCGTGCTCGACGTCGCGCGTCTGCCCGAGGCGGACCGCACGCGCTTCGCCATCGACGAGGAGAACCCGGCCATGCTGCCCGCCGGCGCCCTGGAGCAGACGCTCCCCGAGCCCCATCCGAGCTGGATGACGGCGCTGCAGGATGCCTGGCGTGAGCGCTACGTCGGCCGCTGATCGGCAAGTCGCAGCATGCTCCGATTCGCCCCCTGGCTGATCACCACCCTGCTGGTGGGGCCGATCCTGGCCGGCCTGGCCATGGCCGTGCTGCCCGCCTTCGGCTACCTGCCGGCGCTGGGCGGCACCGACTTCAGCCTAAGCCCCTGGCAGGCGCTGTTCGCCCAGCCGGGGCTTTGGCGCTCGGTGGCGATCAGCTTCGCCAGCGGCCTGGTCACCACCGCCATCTCCCTGGCGGTGGTGCTGCTGTTCCTGGCCGGGGCCTTCGGCAGCCGGCTGGACCGCTGGATACGGCGCCTGATCTCGCCGCTGCTGTCGCTGCCCCACGCCGCGGCGGCATTCGGGTTGGCCTTCTTGATCGCTCCCTCGGGGCTGCTCGCGCGGCTGGTGTCGCCCGAGCTCACCAGCTGGGAGCGCCCGCCGGACCTGCTCATCGTGAACGATCCCTGGGGGCTTGCGCTGATGGCGGGGCTCGTCATCAAGGAGATTCCCTTCCTGCTGCTGATGAGTCTGGCCGCCCTGCACCAGTTGGACGCCGAGCGGCGCGTGGCCATGGCTCGCTCGCTGGGTTATCGCCCGGCCATCGCCTGGCTGAAGGTGGTGGCGCCCTCGCTCTACCCGCTGATCCGCCTGCCGGCCTTCGCGGTGATCGCCTACGCCTCCTCGGTGGTCGACGTGGCCATGATCCTCGGCCCCACCCTGCCGCCCACGCTGGCCGTCTCGGTACTGACCTGGTTCAACGACCCGGACCTGTCGCGGCGCTTCATGGCCTCGGCCGGCGCCCTGCTGCAGCTCGGGGTCACCGCCGCGGCGCTGGCCAGCTGGTGGGGACTCGAGTGCCTGGTGCGGCGCCTGGGCCGGGGCTGGGTGACGGGTGGTCAGCGCCACGCCGGCGAGCGGGCGCTGCGCCTGGCCGGAAAGGGGCTGATCCTGCTGGCGGCGGTGACCGCCCTGGTGGGCATCGCCGGCCTGGCGATCCACTCCCTGGCCGGCTTCTGGCGCTTTCCCGACGCCCTGCCCCAGGCCTTCACCTGGCAGCACTGGCAGCGCGCCCTGCCCTCCCTGGGCGGGCCGGTCACGGCCACCCTGACCATCGCCACCGCCTCGACGCTGCTCGCCCTGGGGCTCGCCCTGGCGGCGCTGGAGAACGAGCAGCGCAGCGGGCGCCACCCGGCCCAGGGGCGGCTGGCGTCGGCGCTGACCCTGCTCTACCTGCCGCTGATCGTGCCGCAGATCGCCTTCCTGTTCGGCCTGGTGGTGGTGGAGGCGCTGGGCACCCGTCCCACCCGCTGGCTGGTGATCTTCGGCCACCTGCTGTTCGTGCTGCCCTATGTCTTCCTGTCGCTGTCCGAGGCCTATCGGCGCTTCGATCCGCGCTGGATGCGGGTGGCGCTAACCCTCGGCGCCACGCCCAACGGCGCCTTCTGGCACGTGCGCCTGCCGATGCTGCTGGCGCCGCTGCTCACCGCCATGGCGGTGGGCCTGGCGGTCAGCATCGGCCAGTATCTGCCCACCCTGCTGCTGGGAGCCGGGCGGGTGCCCACCGTGACCACCGAGGCGGTGGCCCTGGCCGCCGGCGGCAACCGCCGCCTGATCGGCGTCTGGGCACTGATGCAGGCCAGCCTGCCGCTGATCGGCTTTGTGATCGCCGTGGGCCTGCCGCGGCTGCTCTGGACCCACCGACGCGGCATGCGAGGATCCCCATGACCCTTTCCCCTCCCGAATCCGGTCCCATGCTTGATGGCTCGCTGATCGACGACCTGGTGTTCGACAAGGTGCAGATTGCCCTGCAGGGCAGGATGCTGCTGGCGCTCGATACCCGCATCGCCCCCGGCGAGGTGCTCACCGTGATGGGGCCCTCCGGCTCGGGCAAGTCGACGCTGCTGGCCTTCGCCGCCGGCTTCCTGACGCCGGCCTTCACGGCCGGGGGACGGGTGTGCCTGGCCGGGCGGGAGATCACCGCGTTGCCGGCGGAGCAGCGCGGTATCGGGCTGCTGTTCCAGGACCCGCTGCTCTTTCCGCACCTCTCGGTGGCCGGCAATCTGCGCTTCGGCCTACCGCGGGCAGTGAGCGACAAGGCCGCCAGAGTCGAGGCGGCCCTCGCCCAGATCGGCCTGGCGGGTTTCGGCGAGCGCGACCCGGCCACCCTCTCGGGCGGCCAGCAGTCACGGGTGGCGCTGATGCGGCTGCTGCTCTCCGCGCCCCGGGCGGTGCTGCTCGACGAGCCCTTCTCGACGCTCGACACGGCGCTGCGCCACGAGATACGCGAGCTGGTGTTCGGCCGGCTGCGGGAGGCGGGGCTGCCGAGCCTGCTGGTCACCCACGATCACGCCGATGCCGAGGCGGCCGGCGGGCGGATCATCACCCTCGCCTGACCCCTGGCCGATCGGCCTCGGAGGCCTCGGGGGGGCGCCACGGCTGCAGCAGCATGCGGTCGAGCCTCAGCTCGCCGGGGTCGCGGAACTGCTCGAGGCCGATGGTCATGCCCAGATGCCCCTGTTCGGGCTGGTCTCGGTAGGTGCCGAACAGGCGATCCCACCAGGGCAGATTGAAGCCGAAGTTGCTGTCGGTCTCGTGGCGCAGCCAGGAGTGGTGGACCCGATGCATGTCGGGGGTCACCACCACCAGGCGCAGCCAGCGGTCGAGTCGGCGCGGCAGGCGCACATTGCCGTGGTTGAACATCGAGGTGGCGTTGAGGATCACCTCGAAGAGCAGCACCGCCAGGGCGGGCGCCCCCAGCACCACCACGGCGGCGACCTTGATCGCCATCGAGAGCAGGATCTCCAGGGGATGAAAGCGCAGTCCCGAGGTGACGTCGAGCTCGAGATCGGCGTGGTGCATGCGGTGCAGCCGCCACAGCCAGGGCACCGCGTGGAAGAGCCGATGCTGGAAGTAGATCAGGGCATCGAGGGCCACCACGCAGAGCGGCACCGCCAGCCACAGTGGCACCTGAAGCCAGTGGACGAGGCCCCATCCCTGCTGCTCCGCCGTCAGCGCCACCCCCACCGCCGCCAGCTCCCAGCCCGCCATCAGCAGCAGCACGCCGGCGAAGGCCGCGAAGCGAATCCAGGGTTCATTGAGCATCAGGAAGTCCTGCATGGCGTCAGCCTCTCTCCCCGCGCCGCCAGGCGAAGTAGCGCGCCAGCCAGCCCAGCAGGCGCTCGGGCTTGTGGGCATTCTTCCACACCCCGGCGGTCGCCTTCACCGCCTCGCTGCGGGTGGGATAGGGATGAATGGTGGACAGCAGGCGATTGAGTCCGATCCCGCGTGTCATCGCCAGGGTGAAGGTGGCGAGCATCTCGCCCGCCCCTTCCCCGACGATAGTGGCCCCGAGGAGGCGATCGCTGCCGGGGGGGGTGAGCACCTTGACGAAGCCCTGGCTCTCACCGTCGGCCAGGGCGCGGTCGAGCTCTGCCAGATCGTAGCGAGTGACCTCGTAAGCCACGCCCTGTTCGCGGGCCTCGCGCTCGTTGAGCCCCACCCGTGCCACCTCCGGGGTGGTGAAGGTGACCGCCGGCAGCGCCCGATAGCTGACCCGAAAGCGCCGGACCTCCCCGAACAGGGCGTTGACCGTGGCATGCCAGGCCTGATGGGCGCCGGCGTGGGTCAGCTGGTAGGGCCCTGCCACGTCGCCGCAGGCCCAGACGTTGGGCAGCACGCTGCGCAACGTCTCGTCCACGTCCAGGGTGCCGTTGGCGCGGGTCTCGACGCCCAGCGCCTCGAGGCCCATGCCGGTGACGTTGGCCTCGCGCCCCACGGCCACCAGCAGATGGGTAAAGGGCAGTCGTTCACGCTGCCCTTCGCCGTTCGCCACCTCGAGTGCCGCGCCCGTCGCGCCGGTCACCACCTCCAGCGCCCGATGGCCCAGCAGGACCCTGACGCCATCCTCGCCCATGGCGCTCAGCAGCGCCTCGGCGACCTCCGGATCCTCCCGGGGCAGCAGCTGGCTTGCCGATTCCACCAGGGTCACCCGGCTGCCCAGCAGGGCGAAGCTCTGGCCCAGCTCGCAGCCGATCGGCCCGCCGCCGAGCACCAGCAGGTGCTCCGGCAGCGCCTCGAGCCGCCACAGGGTGTCCGAGGTCAGCACCTCGATCGCGTCGATGCCCGGCAGCTCGGGCACCCGGGGCCGTGCGCCGCTGGCGATGATCACATGGCGGGTGGTCAGGGTGCGCGGCCCTTCCGGTGTCGCCACCTGCACCTCCCAGGGAGTGGCCAGGCTCGCCTCCCCCTTGAGCACCTCCACCCCCAGGCCGGTGTAGCGCTCGACGCTGTCGTGGGGCGCAATCGCCTCGATGGCGCCCTGCACATGGCCTATCACGGCGGCGAACTCCACGCAAGGCTCGGCGACGCGGACGCCATACCGGCCCGCCCGCCGCACCTCCCGGACCGAGCGCGCGGCCCGGATCAGCGCCTTGGAGGGCACACAGCCGGTGTTGAGGCAGTCGCCCCCCATGCGCTCGCGCTCCACCAGGGTCACCCGGGCGCGCACGGCCGCGGCGATGTAGCTCGCCACCAGCCCCGCGGCGCCGGCGCCGATCACCACGATATCGCGATCGAAGCGCGCCGGCCTGGCGTGCCGCCTGGCCAGGGCGCGGCGCTTGACCAGGGCCGTAAGCGCCCTGGCCAGCCAGGGAAAGAGGCCGATCAGCGCAAAGGAGACCAGCAGCGAGGGCGAGAGGATGTCGCCCAGGGTCTGCAGTGCCCCGAGTTCGCGGCCGGCGTTCACGAACACCGCCGTGCCCGGCAGCATGCCCACCTGGCTGACCCAGTAGAAGGTGGTCAGCCGCATCCGCGTCAGGCCCATCACCAGGTTGATCACGAAGAAGGGGAAGAGCGGGATCAGGCGCAGCGTGAAGAGGTAGAGCGCCCCCTCCCGGCGGATGCCGGCGTTGATGCGCTCGAGAACCCCGGCGTAGCGGCGCTCCAGGGGGCCGCGCAGCAGGGTGCGCGCGATCAGCGCCGCCAGGGTGGCCCCCAGGGCACTGGCGAAGGAGACGATCACAAGCCCCCAGCCCAGCCCGAACAGGGCACCGCTCAGCACCGTCATCAGGGTCGCGCCCGGCAGGGAGAGCGCGGCCATCGCCACATAGAGCAGGAAGAAGCCCCCGATCACGGTGACCGGCTCCCGCGCCAGCCAGGCCTGGAAGCGGGCCTGCTCGGCCTGCAGGGCCTCGAGGGCCAGGTAGTCGCTGGCCCCCGAGAGGAAGAAGGCCGCGACGGCAGCCGCCACCAGCAGCAACAGCAACAGGCGTCGTGATCTCATCTGGACTCCTCGGTCATCTGAACGGGTATGCTAGCCCCTTGGGTCGCCAGGGTCCCGGCTTCCTTACAGGGACCCGCTGCCAGCGGGTCGTCCGAACTGCTGCTCGAGAGAATCCCCCATGACCCCCCCCCACGCTCAGCCTCATCATCCCGGTGCTCGACGAGGCTGCCACCATCGCGGCCACCCTCGGCTCGCTTCAGCCGCTGCGGGCCCGCGGCGTGGAGGTGATCGTGGTGGACGGCGGCAGTCGCGACGGGACCGCCAGCCTGGCCGCTCCGCTCTGCACTCGGGTGGTCGAGGCCCCCCGCGGCCGCGCCCGGCAGATGAACGCGGGGGCGGCCGTGGCCGGCGGCGAGGCGCTGCTCTTCCTGCACGCCGATACCCGCCTGCCCGCAGAGGCCGACCGGCTGATCGCGGCGGCGCTGGCAGGCGGCCACCGCTGGGGGCGCTTCGCCATCCGGCTCGAGGGGCGCCATCCCCTGCTGCCGGTCATCGCCACCGCCATGAACTTGCGCTCACGGCTGACCGGCATCGCCACCGGCGACCAGGCGCTGTTCATGACCCGCGAGGCCTTTGCGGCGGTGGGCGGCTTCCCGGACCAGCCGCTGATGGAGGACATCGAGATGTCGCGTCGCCTGAAGCGCCTCTCGTCGCCCGCCTGCCTGCGCCAGCAGGTGACGAGCAACGGGCGGCGCTGGGAGCGGCAGGGGGCCTGGGCCACCATGCTGCTGATGTGGCGGCTGCGCTTTCGCTACTGGCGAGGCGAATCGCCGGAACGCCTGGCCCGGGAGTATCGCCATGTGCGCTGACGCCGCCGTTTCCCTGGCGATCCTGGCCAAGGCGCCGCTCCCGGGCCGTGCCAAGACCCGGCTGATCCCGGCGCTGGGGCCCGAGGGGGCCGCACAGCTGCATGCCCGACTGCTGCGCCACACCCTGGCGACGGCCCTGGCCGCCACCCCGGCACACCGCATCACGCTCTGGACGGCGCTGGATCACGCCCATCCGCTGTTTCTCGAGCTGGCCGAGCGCCACGCAATCACCCTGCGCCCCCAGCCCGATGGCGACCTGGGGGAGCGGATGCAACGCGCCCTGGGGGAGGCCGGCGGCCCGGCCATGGTCATCGGCAGCGACTGCCCGATGCTCACCCCGGCGCTGCTCGGCAGCTGCACCGAGGCGCTCCGGCATCATGACGTCGTCTGCCTGCCCGCCGAGGACGGCGGCTACGCGCTGCTCGGCGCTCACCACTCCGACCCGAGGCTCTTCGACACCATCCCCTGGGGCACCGGTCGCGTCATGGCCGAGACCCGCGAGCGCATCGCGGCGCTGGGCTGGCGGCTGGCCTGCCCCGCCACCGTCTGGGACGTCGATCGCCCGGAGGACCTGGCCAGGCTGTCGGCCACCTACCCCACGCTGGGGGCAGCGCCATGACCAGCTCTCCACCCCGCATGGAGCGGCTGGTCGCCGCCAGGCCTCGGCTGCTCTCCTTCGCCCGGCTGCACCTGAGAGACAACGCCCTGGCCGAGGATGCGGTGCAGGAGGCGATAATGGCCGCCATCGAGAAGGATGCCAGCTTCGCCGGACGCTCGGGCTACGAGACCTGGGTATTCGGCATCCTCAAGTACAAGATCCTCGATACGATGCGCTTCCAGAAGCAACAGGGGCGCCTGCAGCCCCTGGATGGCGAGAGCGACGACGATGCCATCGACCGGCAGTTCCAGGAAAACGGCCGCTGGCATGAGCATGCCCGCCCGGAAAACTTGGGAAACCCCGACAAGGTCTTCGAGAACGAGCATTTCTGGCGGGTCTTCGATGCCTGCATGATCATGCTGCCGGACAATATCGCCAGGGTCTTCTCGCTGCGGGAGCTGATGGGGCTCTCCACCGAGGAGATCTGCCGGGCACTCGATATCAAGGAAAACAACTGCTGGGTCATCCTGCATCGCGCGCGGCTGCGGCTGCGGGCCTGCCTGCAGCAGGGCTGGCTGAAGGAGGAAATGGCATGATGATGTGCAAGGAGGCAACCCGCCTGATGTCGCTCAAGCAGGATCGCCGATTAACGTTCCAGGAAAGCCTGTCTCTGCGCTTTCATCTGACGATGTGCGGTGCCTGCCGGCAGTGCGACCGTCAGTTCTCTCTGCTGCACCGAGCGGGTGCAGGTTTGGAGAGCCGGCTGGCCAACGCCAGCGGGGATGACGCCTCCCGCCAGGCTGGACCGGGCCGTTCGGAGTAGGCCTCAGCTGAGCCGCTCGGCCAGACACCACCAGCCACTCGAAAAAAGAGCGCCGCGGGGTCTCCCCCGCGGCGCTCTTCCTGTCAGCGTCCGTGATTGGCAGCTGCCGCTTGCTGTCAGGCGCG
>Ga0194138_10001212_pt1 | contig 12365 bp, 11 predicted proteins | sample TARM_MetaG_T2_14_FD_134022 | JGI IMG/M metagenome (GOLD analysis project Ga0194138, IMG submission 134022) | Freshwater microbial communities from Pennsylvania, USA, analyzing microbe dynamics in response to fracking - TARM_MetaG_T2_14 (version 2) | ecosystem: Environmental > Aquatic >...
ACCTGGACCTGACCTACAACCCAGATTTTGCGCAGGTGGAAGTGGATCAGCAAGTGACCAATATCGACCGTTTCGAACTGTTCTTTCCTGAAAAGCGACAGTTTTTCCTCGAAAACAGCGATCTTTTTTCAGGGTTTGGCTACCACACGGTAACACCATTTTTTTCGCGCAGGATTGGTTTAGATGCACCGGTTTTGGCAGGTGCACGGTTGAGCGGAAAACTGGGCAACGACTGGCGCATTGGGTTCATGAACATGGCAACCCGCGAAACCCGCGAACACCTGGCCCGTAATTTCACCGTGGCTTCGGTACAGAAAAAAGTTTTTGCCCGCTCCAATTTCGGGTTCATCTTTGTGAATAAAGAATACCTGAATCAACCCGATAACTCCAATTTATTTAACCGCGTTGCCGGCTTCGATTACAACCTGGCCAGCAAAAACAATTTCTGGGAAGGCAAATTTTTCTATCACCGCTCATTCCAGCCCGGCAATCCCGACAAGCAATATTCACAGGGAGCTCGCCTCGGGTACAAGACAAAAAATATCCAGGTAGAACTTTCGCAAACATCGGTAGGAGAAAATTACCGCGCCGAAACAGGTTATGTTCCCCGGACAGGATACAATTTTTTAGGACCTGAAATCCGCTATCTTTTTGTTCCAAATAAAAAAGTAGTAAGCCACGGCATTGAAGTTGAACTGGAAAATTATTTCGATCCGGAATACAAAAAAATTGAACACATTTACACCTACAGCTACATGTTTGAATTCCAAAACCGTTCAAATCTGGAGTTTGGTTACCAGGATTCGCATGTGAAACTTCAAAAAGATTTCGATCCCACTCACATCAACGGACATTCGCTGGCAGCAGGTAGCAGTTATCGTTTTGGCAGGGCTTTTATTAATTACATGTCACCATCAAAAAACCTGTTCAACTGGCAGGCCGAAGCAGCCAAAGGAACATTTTACAATGGCAATATTCAATACATAGAGGGGCAGCTCGGCTACCGTTTCCAACCCTATGTAAACATGACCATGAATTTTAACTACACCGACATGGATTTGCCACAGCCGTTTGAGCATACCAAATTATGGCTGCTGGGTCCCAAGCTCGATGTTACTTTTTCTAGAAATATTTTCTGGACCACGTTTGTACAGTACAACGAGCAACTGGACAACATGAATATAAACATGCGGTTTCAGTGGCGTTACCAGCCTGTTTCGGACATTTACCTGGTATATACCGACAATTACATTCCCGGAAGCTGGACATCGCGAAACCGGGCGCTGGTATTGAAAGTTACTTATTGGTTAAATTAGGCAACTAATTTCTCAACCGAAAACCGATTTTGTTCTGTTTTACCAAAATGTTAAACCGGATGGGGCTATCTTTAAATCTTTTAAACCTCGATAAATTCGATTATCTTTGCGCTTCTTAAAAACAAATCGTATTTTATTTGTTTAAATAGTAACGTTATAAACGCAATATAAAATGAAAGTAACTGTAGTTGGAGCTGGAAATGTTGGAGCAACCTGCGCACAGATAGTTGCCGAAAAAAACATTGTTCAGGAAGTAGTTTTAGTCGATATTAAAGAAGGAGTATCGGAAGGAAAAAGTTTGGATTTATGGCAAACAGCCCCGGTTAATTATTATGACACCCGGCTAATTGGTTCAACCAATGACTATTCAAAAACAACTGACTCTGATGTAGTTGTAATCACATCAGGAGTTCCGCGTAAACCCGGAATGAGCCGCGATGACCTTATTTCAATTAACGCCGGTATTGTTAAAAGCGTTACCGAAAATGTTGTAAAATATTCTCCGAAAGCAAAAATTATTATCGTTTCCAATCCGCTCGACGTAATGACATACGCTGCTTTCGTTACGGCCAAAAAGCCTAAAAACGAAGTAATGGGAATGGCCGGAATTCTGGACACTGCCCGTTACCGTGCTTTCCTTGCCGAAGCGCTGGATGTTTCACCACGCGATATTCAGGCATTGCTGATGGGCGGCCACGGCGACACCATGGTTCCGCTACCCCGCTATACAACAGTTTCTGGCATTCCGGTAACCGAATTAATTGACAAAGAAAAACTGGATGCCATAGTTGATCGAACCAAGAAAGGTGGCGGCGAACTGGTTAACCTCATGGGAACTTCAGCATGGTACGCACCAGGTTCGGCAGCTGCACAAATGGTAGAAGCCATTGTAATGGACCAAAAACGCATTTTCCCCTGTTGTGTAAAACTGGATGGCGAATATGGCCTCAACGATATGTTCGTTGGTTCTCCGGTTAAACTTGGCAAAAACGGTGTGGAAGAAATTCTGGAAGTGGCTTTAAACGAGGAAGAAAAAGAGATGCTGCACAGCTCAGCAAAAGCAGTTAAAGGTGTTATGGATGTGTTGGACGAAATGAACATCCTGTAAAAAATATAACAGATTACTGATAGTTGGAACGGCTGTTTTACAAAGCAGCCGTTTTTTTTGTTTATTTTTGAAAAATGAAGATTACTGTTCCCCTGCAAATAATCGAATTGGAAGACGATAATTATCACCTCGTTGTTTCCTCGGTGCTTCCCGACGGAAATGAAGGATTCTGGGTGGTTGATACCGGTGCTTCGAAAACGGTGTTCGATAAAACCCTCTCGGAATACTTCTCAATTGACAACCAGGGCCCAGAAGAAGTGCACACCGCTGGAATTGGCGAAAATCCAATTGAAACCGAAACAGGCCGGCTCCAATCGTTTTTGCTGGGTAAAATGAAAGTGGAAAACCTGCGGGTGGCGCTGCTCGATTTATCGCACATCAACACCTTTTATTCAAAAGCAACAAACCGGAAAATCTGCGGGTTAATCGGAAGTGATTTTCTGTTGAAACACCAGGCAACAATTGATTACAAAAAAAAAATGCTCCGATTGAAATTATAAACTTTTCATTTTTGCAAACCTGAACAATTTGGGTATATTTGCTGCGCTCAAAATGAAGGCTTTGGAATTAAATATCAGGATATCGAAAAAGGCACTTGCCAAAATTGCAGTTTTTGCTGCATTGATTGCGGTTGCTGTACTTTTCGACGAATATTTTGAGAACCATCCGGTAGAGATGGATGAAATGGAAGAAACGACCGACACTTCAACAGAGTTTGGCGTAGTTTACCTCTTCAACCCTGTTAATTCCTGCGGTGCCAACACATCATTTCAAAAACCCCCGTCGCGCAAACTATTTGAGCATTCGCACAACAAACACATTCAGCAATACCACCAGGTTAGAAACTACCAGGTGCTAAAAGCTGAAAGCAAAAAACCACACACCCCCTTGATTTTTTCATACCACCATCTCACGTTCAGGCATTACTACTTTACTTTCCCTGACGACGATCCGCTGCTGTCATAACCAGATTTGGTACATTCGTTATACCTGAAATAGCGAATTCCAGCAACACTTGCAAAAGTGATTCTCAACTTTTTTTCAGGAAAAAATTTCAAAAAAATAAAACAATTTAAAATTTAATTTTCATGCAAAACAAAGGTGCTATTTTAACACTTGCCATCTTGCTTGCCGCCGTTTGCCTTTACCAGCTATCGTTTACCTGGAAAGCCCAACAAGTGGAAAAAGATGCTGTGGAGTATGCCCAGGGCGACCCGGACAAAGAGTATTTTTACCTGGACTCCATCTCAGGCGAAGTTGTATATAACTTTTTGGGCCTGAAAGAATTTACCTACAAAGATGTGAAACAACTCGAGCTTAACCTCGGCCTCGACCTCAAAGGAGGTATGAACGTAACGCTTGAAGTTTCAGTTGAAGATTTAATCAGATCGTTGTCAAACAACAGCACTGACTCCACGTTCAATGCTGCTATAGCCCGTGCCAACGAATTGCAGGAAGATAGCCAGGAAGATTTTGTAACCCTTTTCGGTGAGGCATTTGAAGAAATCGATCCCAACGCGCGGCTGGCATCAATTTTCCTGACACTCGAACTTCGCGACCGAATTAACATCAATTCAACCAACGAAGAAGTGCTCGATGTTATCCGCGAAGAAACCAATGCTGCCATCGACAATGCTTTTAACATTATCCGCACACGTATCGACCGTTTTGGAGTGGCGCAGCCCAACATTCAGCAGCTACAGACAAAAGGCCGCATTTTGGTTGAACTCCCCGGGGTGAAAGACCAGAACAGGGTTCGCGATCTGCTTCAGGGAACGGCCATGCTCGAATTCTGGGAAACCTACGAAAACCAGGAAGTTTACCAGTACCTGCTGCAAGCCAATGAACGGTTAAAAGACCTGGAATCGATTGAAAGCGATACAGCAGAAACTGAAGCCGAACAGGTTGATGAAGTCGACGAGACTGCTGAAACAGCAGAAGAAGTTGCGGAAGCTGATACCGCTGAAACAGAAAGCTCATTACTCGATGAACTTTCAGAAGGTGCAGCAGATGACACTACAGGAGCTGGAATGGATAACCTTGAAAATTTCAGGGAAGAATATCCGCTTTTCGCTCTCTTAAACCCAAGCACCGACCAGCAGGGGCAACTGTTCCCCGGCCCGGCTGTGGGAATTGCTCATTTTAAAGATACGGCAAGGGTGAACGACATACTGGCCCGTGAACAAATTAAAAACATTTTCCCGCGGGATTTGATGTTCCGCTGGACAGCCAACCCGGTTGACGAAGCAGGAAATTATTTCCGCTTAATCGCATTAAAAGTAACTACCCGCGACGGTGAACCACCACTTGATGGCGACGTTATTACCGATGCCCGCCAGGATTACGACCAGTTTGGTTCAAACCCGCAAGTGTCGATGACCATGAACAGCGAAGGTGCCAAGATCTGGCAACGGATGACCAAAGAAAACATTGGCAAATCAATTGCTATCGTGCTCGACGGCTACGTTCGCTCATTCCCAACCGTTCAAAATGAAATTTCAGGCGGTCGTTCAAGCATTACCGGGCTCGAAAGCATTGAAGAAGCAAAAGACCTTGCCAACATTCTGAAGTCGGGTAAAATGCCCGCCCCGGCACGTATTATCCAGGAAGAAATTGTTGGGCCTTCATTGGGCCAGGAAGCCATTAACAGCGGTTTCTATTCGTTCCTGATTGCATTTATCCTGGTACTGATTTACATGTTCTTCTTTTACAGCCGCAATGCCGGCCTGACAGCCAATGTGGCACTGATAGCCAACATGTTCTTTATTATTGGAATACTCGCATCGCTGGGTGCTACATTAACACTGCCCGGTATTGCCGGTATTGTGCTTACAATAGGTATGTCGGTTGATGCCAACGTGCTTATTTACGAAAGGGTACAGGAAGAACTCAGGGCCGGGAAAGGACTTAAGCTGGCTATTTCTGATGGGTATAAAAATGCGTATTCCGCAATTATCGACGGCCAGGTAACTACCCTGCTCACCGGTATTGTGCTTTATGTATTCGGGTCAGGACCGATTAAAGGTTTTGCAACTACCCTGATTATCGGTATTATCACCTCACTTTTCAGTGCCATATTCTTAACAAGAATTATTTTTGACTATAGACTGAAAAAGAACAAAAAGATTTTATTCAGTTCAAAATTCACCGAAAACTGGTTGCGTAATACCTCCATTAAATTCCTGGAAAAAAGAAAAATTGCATATATCGTTTCCGGTGCACTGATTATTTTGTCCATTGGTTCGCTCGCCGTTCGCGGATTAAATTACGGCATCGACTTTAAAGGAGGCCGCACCTATGTGGTACGCTTCGACCAGGATGTGCAGGTGAACGATGTCCAAACTGCCCTGGGTAACGTTTATGGCGAAATTCCCGAAGTAAAAACCTTTGGTGCCGACAATCAGGTTCGAATCACTACTGATTACAAGATTGATGACGACAGTAAAAACGTTGATAACGAAGTGGAAGAGTTGTTAATGCAGGGGCTTCAGGAAGAAGGACTGATTGACAGCAACGTAACACTTGAACAGTTTACATCTGATTACCAGATGAGTTCGCAAAAAGTTGGCCCGTCAATTTCTGACGATATCCGAAAAGATGCTGTTATTGCCATCAGCCTTGCCCTCGTTATCATCTTTTTATACATTCTTGTCAGGTTTACCAACTGGCAGTATGGCCTGGGAGCAATTGTCGCCCTCGCCCACGACTCCATAATTGTGCTCGGTATTTTCTCGCTGCTGTATAATATTTTGCCGTTCTCGCTTGAAATTGACCAGGCATTTATTGCGGCAATTCTTACTGTTTTGGGTTACTCCATTAACGACACGGTGGTAGTTTTCGACCGCATCAGGGAATACATGAAACTGCACCCGAAGCGGCACCGGGAACAAAATGTTGACGAGGCTGTGAACAGTACGTTACGCCGTACTTTTAGTACATCGCTTTCAACGTTTGTGGTGCTGCTCGCCATATTCCTCTTTGGAGGGGCAACCATTCGCGGGTTCACATTCGCGCTTCTCGTGGGAGTTGTTGTAGGTACCTACTCATCGTTATTTGTAGCTACGCCAATTTCGTACGAGTTCCAAAAGAAAGTGGCAAAAGTTGTCAGCAAGCGTAAAAAATAATGCTTTGAAGTAATACGAATAAAGTGAATAGCCTTGCATTTTGCAGGGCTATTACTTTTTTAAGCCATCATTAAAAATTGATGGTTCCAATTTGTATATTTGTGAGCTAAATAAAAAAGTAGAATGAACCACATATTATTCATTAGCGGAGGGGAACTTGTTTTGGTAATGCTGCTGGCATTGCTTTTTTTTGGTGCAAAAGCAATTCCCGATATTGCCAAAACCCTGGGAAAGGGAATGCTCGAATTTAAAAAGGCAACCAATGAGATAAAGCGCGAAATCAACGAAAACACTTCTGATATCAAAAAGGATTTCAACGAAATTAAAGACAACGTTAAAAAGAAAACCGATGAAGTGAAGCACGAATTTGACGAGCAAACTTCTGACGTGGAAAAAAACATTCAGAAAATATCGGAAGATGTAAAAGAAAAAGCCAACGAGGCTACTGAAAAAGTGGGTAAAGAAACCACCAAATTAGGAAAGAAAATAGAAGAATCCGCTGATGATAATGCCAAAAACAAAAAAGATGATGACAAAAAAGGCATTAAAGATTACACAGAGGATTAATTAAACCCGGGATTATGGTTTTGCTTTCAGCCCTGGCAATGTTGGTTTGTTTTGTTTTACTGGCCCGCATTGTCGATTTATTTTTCATTGCTTCCTTAGACAAAATTTCCACCGATCTTCGTCTTTCAAGCGATGCCGCCGGCGCAACGCTTATGGCTGTTGGCTCCAGCGCCCCGGAACTGTTCGTAGCCCTGTTTTCAGTATTAAAACCCGGAGAACACCAGGCCATTGGCATTGGCAGTATTGTGGGCAGCGCCATTTTTAACCTGCTTGCCATTGTTGGGGCAGCAGCCCTGGTACGAAAAACCAGGTTAAACTGGCAGCCCGCAGCCCGCGATTTCTTTTTTTACTCCATTTCAGTGCTGCTGTTGATCCTGTTTATCTGGGACGGAAATTTTACCATGAATGAAGCCATTATCCTATTGGGTGTTTATGTGGTTTATGTAGTTGCCGTGATATACTGGAAAAAAGTATTGCCCTATAACGATCTCGAGTACGATGAGCCGAAAGCAAAAATTAACAAAAAAGGAATTATCGGAGTTTTCGACCGGCTGATTTCACGCATTTTCCCTGACGAAAAACATTACTACCTGGTTTTTCTCATGTCGGTTCTTTTTATTGCAGGATTGAGCTGGGCGCTGGTTGATCTGGCAGTTTTTGTGTCAGCAGCTATGAATATCCCCGAATCGATTATTGCACTTACGGTGCTTGCTGTGGGCACTTCTGTCCCCGACCTCTTTTCTTCTTTAATAGTTGCACGGCAGGGACGCGGCGATATGGCCGTAAGCAATGCCATTGGTTCCAATATTTTTGATATACTCGTGGGACTTGGTTTACCACTGGGCATTTTTATCCTGCTTTACGGCGGAACGGTAGAATCTGGCGGAGACATTACACGTTCGGCTGTCATCTTGTTCGGCTCAGTTGTTTTACTCCTGCTGCTGCTGATTTTCAGCAAGTGGAAACTTGGGAAATTATCAGGTGGTATCCTGATTGGAATTTATATTTTATACATCATTCAGGAAATACTTTTTGTTTAAAATTGAAGTTATTAAATAAAATATTTGGCCGTTGATAAAAGCAAAAAACATAAAAAAATCGTTTGGGAACCTCGAAGTGTTGAAAAATATCCACCTGGAAATTCCGCGGGGAAAAATTTATTCGGTGGTGGGTGCCAGCGGTGCAGGCAAAACCACTTTGCTGCAAATTTTGGGAACACTGAGCAAGCCCGACAGCGGCGAAATTTTTTATAACGACAAAAATGTGTCTGCACTTCCTGAAAAAAAACTTGCTGAATTCCGGAACAAGGAAATCGGTTTTGTATTTCAGTTTCACCACCTGTTGCCGGAGTTTACGGCCCTCGAAAATGTTTGTATCCCGGCTTTTATCGCCGGACTTTCAAAACGGGATGCCGAGAAGGAAGCGATGAAACTGATTGATTACCTGGGATTAATCGAACGAATCCACCATAAACCTTCAGAATTGTCGGGTGGTGAAAAACAGCGGGTAGCAGTGGCGCGCGCCTTAATCAACAAACCCGCCGTTGTTTTGGCCGACGAGCCCTCGGGCAACCTCGATTCGGCCAACCGAAACGAATTGCACGACCTGCTCTTTAACCTGCGCGACGATTTCGGGCAAACCTTTGTAATTGTTACCCACGACGATCAGTTTGCTGAACGTTCCGACAAAATTATCCACCTAAAAGACGGAGTGATTGAAGGATGGGAAAACGGGACTACAGAATGACTGAAGGGAGGTTTGATCTCAAAAAATTTCTCGACGAAAAGGCAGAAAAATACAACCGCCCGTTATTCACAGAAACCGATCCTGTGAAGTATGACTTTGCACTTTTCGGACTGGGCATTTTTGAAAAATTTTAAACATGGCACATAACAACTGGTTTCAGTTTAAGCAATTTAAAATTATTCAGGAAAAAGCAGCCATGAAAGTCGGTACCGACGGGGTTCTGCTCGGTGCCTGGGTGAATATTTCCGGTGCAAATACAATGCTGGATGTGGGAACCGGCACCGGCATTATTGACTTGATGCTGGCACAACGCTCCCGGGCAAATATTACCGGGATCGAAATCGAAAAAAATGCAGCAGGCGAAGCAGCTGAAAATGCCCGTAATTCGCCCTGGCCAAACCGGATTTCTATTCACCACAAATCTTTTCAGGAATTTGCGGCTACAAGTCAAAATCAATTTGATTGCATTGTTTCCAATCCGCCATTTTTCGAAAACAATAAAAAACCGGACGACAGTAACCTGGCCATGGCGCGGCACAGCGATTTACTTTCGTTTACCGATTTGGCCGAAGGAGCCAAAAAACTGTTAACAGCAAAAGGAAAACTGGCATTGATTTTACCGGCAGATAGTGCCCCAAAATTCATTGAAACGGCAAAACACCATGGGTTATACCTTTCATTTTTAACGGAGGTAAAACCCAACCCACAAAAACCGGCCAACCGCAGCCTCATGGAATTTACACAAAAACCACAACAGCCTGAAAAAACCAGCTTAAGTATTCGGAATGATGAGGGCAAAGATTTTTCACCGCAATACAAAATGCTGACTCACGACTTCTACCTGAAATTTTAAGCTACCTGTTTAATATTTTGGCTTTCAGGGGTAAACTGAAATTAAAAAATGTTTTACGAACAATTGTGTTATTAATGGGTTAATTCTCTATAATTACCGACCATATTTCAGACAAAAAAGTATTTTATTCCCGGTAGATATTATTTTTGCAGACTTTAAACGAAAAAAAGAACATTTTAACAGAAAAATACGGCATGACATTTACTATGAAACCAGAAGTACAAATTGACACCAATTACTACAGAGTACTGGATATTCGCAATTTAACAGAATCAACATTTGTGTTGCAGCTCCCCAAAAGCAGGTTCAAATTTGAAGCGGGCCAACACATTTCGCTTTCAATAAAAGGAGATTATCAAAGTCGGGAGTACTCCATATACAGCGCTGAGGAAGGAGAACACCTCGAAATTTTAGTGAAAGAAGTTGAGGGTGGTTACTTTTCGCCTAAACTGAAGTACCTGAAAAAAGGTGATATGGTAGAAATTCATGGCCCGTTTGGAAAATTCTCGCTCGACAATAAAAGGCGCGATACCCACAAACATGTATTTATTGCCAGCGGAACAGGCATTGCTCCTTTTCACAGCATGATCCTCAGTAATCCCGGTTTAAACTACCAGATGATTCACGGCGTGCGCTTTGCAACCGAAGCTTACGAAAAAGAACATTACGACAGCGACAAATTTGTTTTGTGCACTTCGCGCGATGATTCAGGTGATTTCCAGGGACGTGTTACCAATTACCTGGAACAAAACCAATTTGATGAAAACACCAGCTTTTACCTCTGCGGCAACAGCGACATGATTTTCGATGCCATGGAAATCCTGAAAGGAAAAGGGTTTAATCGCGACAACGTAAATGTGGAAGTGTATTTTTGAAAGATGTCGGAAGTCCGGGAAAAGTCCGTAAATAAAAGCTGTCATTCCCGCGAAAGCGGGAATCTCATAACCTATAGCAGAGCCCCGCTTTCGCGGGGATGATGGCTGAAGCCATCACTTTGAATCCACTTTTTCACCGTAAGCGAGATCGCCGGCATCGCCGAGCCCGGGCACGATGTACGATTTAGATGTCATGCTCTCGTCAACAGCGCCCAACCATAGTGTTACATTGTCTGCTTTAATGATTTCTTTAACGTACTCCACTCCTTGCTGACTGGCAATAATTGCCACTAGGTGAACATGTTTTGGTGTGCCTTTGCTGAATAGCGCTTCGTAACCTATTTCCATCGATTTTCCCGAGGCCAGCATGGGGTCGGAAAGAATAACCACTTTCTCGTCGAGCGATGGCGAGGCCATGTATTCAAATTCGATTTCGAAACCGCCATTCTCCGTGTATTTTCTATAAGCGGAAATAAAACAATTCTCAGCGCGGTCCAGAATTTTCAGCAACCCGTTGTGCATGGCCAAACCGGCACGTAAAATGGTAGCCAACACAGGTTGTTTTTTTAACACCGGAACTTTTGCAGTTCCCAGCGGCGTTTTAATATCTGAGGTATCATATTCCAGCTCCTTACTGATTTCGTAGGCAAACAATTCGCCAAGGCGGTATAAATTTTCCCTGAACCGCAGCGGATCTTTCTGGATGGATTCGTCCCTGATTTCTGCCAGGTACTGGTCGAATATGGTTTGGTTGTTTCCAAAAATTTTTATTTCCATTTATCAAATAATTTGTATTTACGTAAAAACAACATCTCCCTCTCCATCCTGAAAAGAAAAATTTTTTTCTGCAAAAATAGGATCCAATTCTTTTGAATAGCCAGCAAACCGGGTAATATTTTTTCGAAACCACCACATTTTTCCTGTTTTTTCAAGGGCATTTCTCAGGTGGGGATAAAAAACTACCAGGCTGGTTGATTTAATCCGGGCTAAATGGGCCCAAAGAACGTGTGCCACATCGTTCAGCACGCCTTCTTTATAGTAGATAAACGGCACGGAAGCATGGTTGTCGCGAACCGATAACAGCAGCAATGCTACAGTTTCAGGTCCCTTTTTCACCTCCAGGAATTCCTGACTGAAATTTTCAACCCGGTAAGTGAAAGGGTACGAAAATTCCGGGTCTTTTTTGTTATACGTAACCCAGGGATTTTCCACTATCCAGTTTAATTTCGCACTGTCTTGCAATAAAAAACTATCCCCGGAATGTTGTTTTACAAATTCTGCCAGATTATCACCTATAGTGATCCTCGAATTTATTGAATATTTTTCAGGTAAGTGTCTTTTTAACAGGGATGAAACACGGAGGGAAATCAAAGCATTCAAAATTTTATCGAATACCGAAAAAGGGTAGGATAAAAACCGTTTTTTTTTGTTTTTTAGCAACCACTCACCCGAGTAAAAGCGAAGAAAAAAACGGGAGCCTTTAACCGGTGGACAAAACGTAAACAATCCTGTTTTTTCGAGAATGGATTGGGTGTGGGCTGTGGCATCGGTAACAAACATTCGCTGCCGGCAAATCCGAAGAGCATGCAAGAGCACCGGGAGACCAAACTTACGCCCATACTCTGGATGAACCCACCATCCTGAATTGGAAAACACACGCTCTTCTGATCCTGGAATTTTATGCGGAAGCAATCCCGCAAATGCCAGCAATGTGTCGTTAGTGGCAACAAAAACCAGTGCCACATCATCTTTTTCGGCATGCGGATTTTTGAATTG
>Ga0194138_10001215_pt1 | contig 12352 bp, 14 predicted proteins | sample TARM_MetaG_T2_14_FD_134022 | JGI IMG/M metagenome (GOLD analysis project Ga0194138, IMG submission 134022) | Freshwater microbial communities from Pennsylvania, USA, analyzing microbe dynamics in response to fracking - TARM_MetaG_T2_14 (version 2) | ecosystem: Environmental > Aquatic >...
CACGTGCTGCTCTCCGCCGAGGCGCGCGCCGACTGGCAGCAGTGGTGGCGCCAGTTCGAGGACCCGCACCTGGATGCCCTGGTGGCCCGGGCGGTGGACGACAACCTGGAGCTGCGTCTGCAGTTGGCGCGGATCCAGGAGTCCCGGGCGCGCCTGGGACTGGCCCGCGCCGAGCAGCTGCCCACGGTGGGCGCCCAGGCCGAGGCGGCCCGGGAGCGCACCCCGGGCACTCTGTCGCCCTTCGGCGAAAGCACCGACACCACCTTCTCCCTGGCCGGCGTGCTCGACTATGAGCTCGACCTCTGGGGGCGCCTGGCCCGGGAGCGGGAGGCCTCCGAGGCGCTGCTCGAGCAGAGCTTGTTCGCCCACGATGCGGTGCGCCTCAACGTGATCGGCGATGTGGTGGCCACCTACTTCGACCTGCGCAGTGCCCAGCGTCAGCTGCGCATCACCGAAGCCACGGCGGAGTCCCGCGAGGAGACCTTCCGCCTCGAGCAGCTGCGCTTCGATGTGGGCGAGAGCGACGAGCTGGCGCTGCGCCAGGCGCAGTCGGAGCTGGAGTCGACCTTGGCCCAGCTGCCGGGTCAGCGGCAGCGGGTACGGGTGCTGGAAGGCGCCCTGGCGCTGCTGGTGGGTATGAGCCCTGCCGAGCTGATGGGCGAGCTGGATTACGGCGACACCGATCTGGAGGCGATCTCCCTGCCCGATGGCGTGCCGGCGGTGCTGCCCTCGGAGCTGCTGGCACGTCGCCCTGATATCCGTTCGGCGGAGGCGGGGCTGATCGCCGCCAACGCCGGTATCGGCGTGGCCGAGGCAAGCCGCCTGCCGCGCTTCAACCTGGGGGGGCTCTTGGGCAGTGCCGCCGGGGATGCCGGGGATCTGTTCACCTCGGCGGCCGGCACCTGGGGGCTCTCCGCCACGGTGATGGGACCGCTGTTCGACTTCGGACGCAGCGCGTCGCGCATCGAGACCGCCGAGGCCCTGGCCGAGCAGGCCGAGGTGCAGTACCGCGCCACCGTGGCCCAGGCCTTCAACGAGGTGCGCAATGCCCTGGTCACCTACGAGGCCAGCGGCGAGCGCGTCGAGGCGATCCGCCGCCAGGTGACCGCTTTCGAGCGCACCCTGGAGCTTGCTGAGGTGCGCTACCGGGAGGGCTTCGTGGGCTTCATCGAGCTGCTCGATGCCCAGCGCGCCCTGCTGGCCGCCGAGCTCGCGCTCTCCGAGGCGATGCGCGATCGCCTCACCGCCACCGCCACGCTGTTCAAGGCGCTGGGCGGCGGCTGGCAGGTCGACGGCTGAGGCGCCGAAAGGCCAAGGGAACGAGGGTCGGCCCGGGAACAGGCCGACCCCCACCAACTCAAGGGAGACATCTCATGGCGACCCGAATCACCGCCACCCGGCGCGACGACGGCATCATGGTGCTGAAGATCAGCTGCCCGGAGCGGCGCAACATCCTCGACGAGGCGAGCTACGCGCAGCTGATCGAGGGGCTTGCCGCGGCCGAGGCGGACGACAGCGTGAAGGTGCTGATCCTCACCGGCACCGAGAACTGCTTCACGGCGGGCAACGACCTGGCCAACTACAAGGCCCTGGCCGAGGCCGATAGCGTCACGGCGATCACCTTCCTGCGCCGCCTGCACGCCTTTCCCAAGCCGGCCATCGCGGCCGCGGAGGGGATCGCCATGGGGCTTGGGGTCTCGATGCTGCTGCACTGCGACTTCGCCTATGCGGGGCACTCGACCCGCTTCCAGCTGCCCTTCACCCGCTTCGCCCTGAGCCCGCTGGGAGGCACCACCTGGCTGCTGCCGCAGCTGGCGGGGCACAAGGCGGCGGCGCAGATGCTGCTGCTGGGGCAGGCCTTTTCCGCGGGCGAGGCGCGGGAGATCGGCCTGGTGACCGATACCGCGCCGGATGGCCGAGCCCTGGAGCAGGCCTTCGACTGCGCTACCCGCCTGCTGGCCAAGCCCCATGAGGCACTGCTGGCCACCAAGGCGCTGATGCGCGAGGGGCAGGCCGAGGCGGTCAAGGCGGCGCTGGATCGCGAGGAGCAGGCGCTGCTGGCGCGCTGTCGCACCCCCGAGGCCCAGGGGGCCATCGATGCCTTCTACGCGAGAAGGCGCCATCCGTGACGTGACAGGAAGGGAAGGGCGCCGGGCCGAATCAGGCCTGGCGTCTGAACAGCCCGAGCTGGGTCTCCACCAGCAGGTTGCCCTGTTCCACGATGGAGAACTGCTCGTGGTTGCGCAGCCAGTCGTGGAAGAGCCCGCCGAGCATCGACTGCAGCAGCTTGGCGGCGAGCTCCGGGGAGAGGTCCTCGCGCAGCTGGCCCAGCCGGGCAGCGCACTGCAGGTAGTCGCGCAGGGCGCCACAGGACTCCTCGGCCATCTCGTTCTGCATGGCCAGCGGGTCGATATCGCCGAACACCTCGCAGTGGTGGATCAGGATGGCGTGGACGCGGCGGTAGCGCGGCCGCTCGAGGCGCTCGAAACCGCTGAGGCAGGCCAGGCGGATCGCCTCCAGGGGGGCGTCGGCCAGGCTCGGGTCGCCGATCTCCTCGACCAGCTCCTGGAAGGGCATGCGCACCCGGTTGAGCATGGCCTGGAAGAGGTCGGCCTTGTTCTTGAAGTGCCAGTAGACGGCCCCCCGCGTCATGCCGGCATGGCGGGCGATCTGCTCCAGGGAGGTGCGGGCCACCCCCTTCTCGAGGAACACCTCCTCGGCGGCGTCGAGCAGGGCCTCGCGGGTCGCGGCGGCCTCAGCCTTGGTCTTTCGCGCCATGGGGGCGGACTCCATCAAGCGGTGGGGGAGTGATTCTAACCGATTGCCGCGGCTTTTACATTCGTCAATGTATGGTTGGTGCGGCGGTCGTCGCCGCCCTCGCCAACCCCCTGATGACACGGGTATAAAGGAGGCCTCGCCCCGTCACAGGATGACTCGCCATGGCTCGTGCGCCCTTCGACCTCGCCGGCATACGGATTGCCCCCGGCAGTCGCACCCAGATCGATGTGCCGGTGGCCCGGCTCTACACCCATGCGCCGCTCTACATCCCGGTGGAGGTGGTGCATGGCCGCCAGGCGGGGCCGACGCTGCTGGTGTGCGGGGGGATCCACGGTGACGAGATCAACAGCGTGGAGATCGTGCGCCGGCTGCTGCGTTCCAAGCAGATCCAGGGCCTGCGCGGCACTCTGGTCGCCGCGCCCATCGTAAACGTCTTCGGCTTCGTGCAGCACAGTCGCTACCTCCCCGACCGGCGCGACCTGAACCGCTGCTTCCCGGGCAGCGAGTCGGGCTCCCTGGGCGGGCGTGTGGCGGCGCTGTTTCGCGAGCAGATCGTCGATCATGCCACCCATATCATCGACCTGCACACCGGCGCGATCCACCGTACCAACCTGCCACAGATCCGTGCCCAGCTGGAGAGCGGCAGCGAGACCGAGCGCATGGCCAACGCCTTCGGCGCACCGGTGATCCTCAACGCCGAGCTGCGCGAGGGAAGCCTGCGCCACTATGCTCAGACGCGCGGCATCCCGGTGCTCACCTACGAGGCCGGCGAGGCGCTACGCTTCGATGAGTGGGCGATCACTCCCGGGGTGCGCGGAGTGCTGCGGGTGATGCGCCGGCTCGGCATGCTGACCGGCGAACACCGCCGGCGCGCGCCGCCGGCGGCGGAGGTCGCCAACGGCTCGAGCTGGGCGCGGGCGCCCATCGACGGCATCCTGCGCCCCCAGGTGCGCCTGGGCGACCGGGTGGCCAAGGGCGAGCTGCTGGGGCGGGTCGCCGACCCCTTCGGCAACGCGGAAGGGGAGGTGCGCTCCATGGCCGACGGCATCGTCATCGGCATGAGCCGGCTGCCGCTGGCCAACGAGGGCGAGGCGCTCTTCCATATCGCCCGTTTCGATGCCATCGAGGAGGCCGAAAGCGCCATCGAGGATTTCCACTCCAGCCTCGCGCCGCCCCCTGACCCGCTCTATTGAGGAGACAGGCTCATGTTCGATCTCAGCTCCCAGCAGAGGGACACGCAGCGCGCTTCCGGCGGCGTGTCGGGAGAGCTCAATCACCACTACTGGATGCCGTTCAGCGCCAACCGTGACTTCCATGCCCACCCGCGGGTGATCACCGGGGCGGAGGGGCGCTACTTCATCGACGATCGCGGTCGACGCCTCTTCGATTCGCTCTCCGGGCTCTGGACCTGCGGGGCAGGGCACAACCGGGCGGAGATCCAGCAGGCGGTGGCTGAGCAGCTCGGCACCCTGGACTATGCGCCGGGCTTCCAGGTAGCCCATCCGCTGGCCTTCCGGCTGGCCGAGAAGGTGGCGAGCCTCATGCCGGACGGCCTCGATCACGTCTTCTTCACCGATTCCGGCTCCGAATCTGCCGACACGGCGGTGAAGATGGCCAAGGCCTACTGGCGCCTCAAGGGCCGCCCCGAGAAGACGCGGCTGATCGGCCGCGCCAAGGGCTACCACGGGGTCAACGTGGGCGGCACCAGCCTCGGTGGCATCGGCGGCAACCGCAAGCATTATGGCCAGCTGATGGAGGTCAGCCACCTGCCGCATACCCTGCAGCCGGGGCTGGCCTTCACCCGCGGCCAGGCCGAGAGCGGCGCCGAGCTGGCCGATGCGCTGCTCGACCAGATCGCCTTGCATGACGCCTCCAATATCGCCGCGGTGATCGTCGAGCCGATGTCCGGCTCTGCCGGGGTGATCGTGCCGCCGAAGGGCTATCTCGAGCGGCTGCGGGCGATCTGCGATGCCCATGACATCCTGCTGATCTTCGACGAGGTGATCACCGCTTTCGGACGCAGCGGGGCGCGCACCGGCGCCGAGGCGTTCGGTGTGACCCCGGACATGATGACCATCGCCAAGCAGCTCACCAACGGCGCGGTGCCCATGGGGGCCGTGATCGCCTCGAGCGAGATCTTCGATACCTTCATGCTCGCCGGCGGGCCCCGGCACGCCATCGAGTTTCCTCACGGCTACACCTACAGCGCCCACCCGGTGGCCTGCGCCGCTGCCCTCGCGGCCCTGGCGCTCTTCGAGCGCGAGGCGTTCCCCGCCCAGGTGCGCGCCATCGCCCCGGCCTTCGAGGCGAAGCTGCATGCGCTGAAGGGGCGGCCCCATGTGGTGGATATCCGCAACTACGGCCTTGCCGGCGCCATACAGCTGGCGCCGCGGGAAGGAGACCCCACCATCCGGCCGCGGGACGCCCATATGGCGCTGTGGGAGGCGGGCTTCTACGTGCGCTATGGCGGCGACACCCTGCAGTTCGGCCCCCCCTTCGGCAGCACCGACGAGGAGCTGGAGCGGCTCTTCGATGCGGTGGCGGGGGTGTTGGACCGGCTTGAGTAAAACGGGCCTCGCCGCCGCCTTCAGCCTGAAACGACGACCGGGGCCATGATGGCCCCGGTCGTCGTTGTGGCGTTGCGTTGTCGTTCAGGCAGCGGCGCTCTCGCGCTCTGGGACCAGGCTCAGGGCGTCGTCGAAGACCCGCAGGCAGGCGCCGTCGAGGTGGCCGTTCTCGGAGAGGTGGCGGCGGAAGCGGCGTCCGCCGGGCTGGCCCTGGAAGAGACCCAGCAGGTGGCGGGTGATGTGGTTGAGCTTGGCGCCCTCCTCGAGGCGCCGGGCGATGTAGGGGCGAAACGCCCGCGCCGCCGCGTGTCGGCTCAGTGCCGGCCCCGGCTCGCCGTAGAAGGTCTCGTCCACTCCGGCCAGCAGCCAGGGGTTCTGGTAGGCCTCGCGGCCCACCATCACGCTGTCCACCTGCTCGAGCTGTGCGCAACACTCATCGAGGGTCCTGATGCCGCCGTTGATGCCGATATGCAGCTCGGGGCGGCTCGCCTTGAGGCGGTGTACCCGGGGGTAGTTGAGCGGCGGGATATCGCGGTTCTCCTTCGGCGAGAGCCCCTGCAGCCAGGCCTTGCGGGCGTGTACGATGAAGGTATCGCAGCCGGCGTCGGCCACCGTGGCGATGAAGCGCGTAAGGTCGGCATCCTCGTCCTGGTCGTCGATGCCGATGCGGCACTTGACCGTGACCGGGATCGACACCGCCTCGCGCATGGCGCGCACCGCCGCGGCCACCTTCTCGGGATGGCCCATCAGGCAGGCGCCGATCAGGTTGTTCTGCACCCGGTCGCTGGGGCAGCCCACGTTGAGGTTGACCTCGTCATAGCCCCAGGCCTCGGCGATGGCGGCGCACTCGGCCAGCTCGCCGGCGTCGCTGCCGCCCAGCTGCAGGGCCAGCGGATGCTCCACCGCATCGAAGCCCAGGAAGCGCTCCCGCGGGCTGCCATGCAGGATGGCTCCGGTGGTGACCATCTCGGTATAGAGCAGGGCGTGGCGGGTCAGGGTCCGGGCGAAGGCGCGGTAGTCGCGGGTCGTCCAATCCATCATCGGCGCGACGGAGAAAGTCCTGTCGAGTGTAGGGCGCGGGGTGTCAGTATCCATGCGGGTTGTGGCGGTTGCCTTGTCTGTCATAACTGTACATATTTACAGTAGTGGAGCCCCGTTTTTCGCCATTGCTTGGTACATTTTTGGCACACGGGGCCATGGCGATTTGGTACATCGGAGGGGCTCGCGTGGCGACGATCCGGAAGCGTCGGAAAAAGGACGGCAGTTTCTCATACCTGGCCCAGATCCGCATTGCGCGGCGTGGCCAACCAGACCACTCGGAGTCGCGGACGTTCCCCAGGAAGGCCATGGCCGAGGAGTGGGCCAAGCGCCGCGAGCTCGAGCTCAGCGCGCCGGGTGGGATCCTGTCGGCGCAGTGGCGGGGAGTGACCCTGGACAACGCCATGGAGCGCTACCTGCACGAATTCGCCCAGGACGCCGGCCGCTCCAAGCGGGCGACGATCGAGCAGCTGCAGCGCTTCCCGATCGCCCGGGTCCAGATCACCGAGCTGACCAGCCAGCAGATCATCGAGCACGGGGTGATGCGCCGGAGCAGCGGCATCAAGCCGGCGACCATCAACCAGGACATCGTCTGGCTGGGCATCATCCTGAAGACGGCCGTGGCCGCCTGGAAGATGCCGGTGAACCTCAGCGAGTTCGAGGCGGCCAAGCTGCTGCTGCGTTCCAAGGGTTTGATCGGGAAGTCGAAGTCGCGAGATCGGCGGCCGGCGCCGGCGGAGATCGAGAGGCTGCGGGCCTACTTCCAGCGCTCCCAGCGGATCCGGCCGAGCGCGATCATTCCCATGGAAGACATCATGGACTTCGCCATCGCCTCCTCGAGGCGGCGCGAGGAGATCACCCGGCTGCTGTGGTCTGACCTGGACGAGAAGGCCTCGACCTGCTGGGTGCGCGATGCCAAGCACCCGCGGCAGAAGTGGGGCAACCACAAGCGCTTCAAGCTCACTGCCGATGCCATGGCGATCATCCGCCGGCAGCCGCGGGCCCAGGGAGAGGAGCGGATCTTCCCCTTCCGGCCGGCGTCGATCGGTACGCGGTGGCAGGCGGCGACCGCGGCCTGTGGCATTGAGGACCTGCGCTTTCACGACCTGCGCCATGAGGCGACGTCGCGGCTGTTCGAGGCGGGCTATGAAATCGTGGAGGTGCAGCAGATCACGCTGCATGAGAGCTGGGACGTGCTGAAGCGCTACACGCACCTGCGGCCTGAGAAGCTTCAGCTGCGATAGCTGGTCTTATACCGTTACCGGCGGTGGCGAGAGAGCCGCCTTGAAGGGCGGCTTCCCTCACGGCTGCTCCTCACCCGTTGCCGTTGCCTCATCCTCCTGGGCGAACACCCAGCACTTCACCGAGCCGCCGAACAGCGCGCTGCGTACGGTGCGGTAGTCGATGAACAGTGGCGCTTCGCTGGCCCGCAGGCAGCGGCGCAGCAGTGCCGCCGCTGGGATTGGGGTCCCATGCTTGGCCGCCAGGCGCCGCAGGTGGGGCAGACTGATCGCCAGGCGTGCAGGGTCGCGGCTGTGATTGAGTTCCTCGCCCTTGGCCATCAGGTCGGTGACGGCCCCCCAGAACGCAGCGATGCGCGACTTCTCCACCAGGTCAGGGCCGACCAGGGCCTCCAGCGGCGGCGCCGGCATGTTACCGGCCGCGCAGTTGTGCACCATGGCTGCGTGCAGCGCCTCACGTACCTCGGGCCGGTGCTCGCGGCGGATCTTGTCGATCAGGCGGATAGCAGCTTCCTGGTGCTGGGTGATGCGTTTGTTCTCCTCGAGGCGCTGCTTCTCGGCCTGATCGATCAGGCTGTAGCTGCCTTTGCTCAGCAACTCGGGCAGCATCTCATCAAACACCCAGCTTTCGAAGCGCTCGGCGGCGGGCAGGCGGCTGCGAGTGATCAGACGGAGGACATTGCCCTGATCGATGATAGTGACTTGCTGGCAGCCACCTTGAGTAAGGGTGTCGCGTTTCGCGACACCCTTTGGTCGACAATGCTTGCTGATCGCATCTCGATCATTGGCGTAGCCCAAGGCACTGCATACGTCCTTGGCAACCATCCACGGCTTGCCGTCGATCACGGTTGACCGAATCAGGCTGTCGTCGAAGTTGAAGGGGATCAGGTTGCTCATGGGTTATCTCCGGCGCGGATGGGTGACGAGGAAGCGGGGCAGCGGTTCGGCGCTGATCGCTGTATCGAGGGGCTCGAGCACCAGGGAAAGAAAGCCGGTTAGCTCGGCGATGCTGATGTCTGCCTCGCGGTCGCCCGGGCTGGTGCTGAGGGCGCTTTGCAGGGTGGCCAGGGCCATGCGGGCGTTGTGCAGGCGGTGGTGCTGCTCGGGGGTGAGCACGACGTGATCGAAGAAGGGATCAGGGGTGTGAGCGCGTAGCGGGGTCATGGTGGATCTCCTTGTGTGATAGGAGTCCGCCAACTCGCTGCTAATCGAGGGAGGCGGACCGCACGCGGGTTAGCAGACCGGCACACAAGGAAACCGGCGCACCCGAAGGTGCCCCACGCACGGCCCGCCATAACTACCCGGCCGGCACAAAAAAAGCGCCGACGAGGTAAGGGGGCGCTGTGCGCCTTGTGTCTTTCGGGCTGCTAAACCCGGCCACGGAATTTGCCATGGCGAGGGTGAGACTAGCCCAGGGTGCATAGCGGTGCAAGAGGCTCACTGATGCACCCGCTTCCACAATTCGTGCGCCTCGGCCCGCCTTTCATCCAGGTACCTGGCAAGATCCACTGCACTCACCAGCCAGGGGGACTTCTGCGAGTCGCCGGCGCGGTAGGCGGGTACCGGCAGGGCCTGGGCGCCGGCGCGTGCGCTGGCGGTGCGGGGGCTGATGCCGAAGTAGCGGGGGGCGACTTCATCGAGCGGGATCTCCGCGCGGCCGTCGAACTCAGCGAGCAGACCGAAGTAGGTGTTCATGGCTGGCCTCCTTGGCGGGTATTCCAGAGGTGAAAGCGCTGGCGGATGCTGCGAAGCATGGCTGCGGCGGTGGGGTTGTGGTCGAGCTCGGCGCGGCTGTGGATCTGGCAGGCGGCGCAGAGCCAGTCGCGGGCGTCCTGCTCGCTGTGGGTGCCGTCCGGCAGTTGGGCTGCGGTGAGGCCCTGCTTGTGGCGCCGGCGGCGGTCCAGGTAGAGCTGGAAGGCGCGATCCTGGCAGAGCAGGGCGGCCTGCCGGGCCAGCCGGCCGCCTTTGGGAGCCGGCTGAATCATGGGCGGCACTCCTTGGCTTCTTTGGCGAGGGTCTCGAAGGCATCGGCGGCGGTCATGGTGTGGAAGCTGATGGCGACGGTCTGCGTTCCGATGCGGCTGGCGACACCCTTGGCGAGCACCTGCTGGCAGCGCTGTACCTGGGCGGCGTGGTGGATGCGAGCATCGGCGCCGGCTTCGCGCAGGAAGGCCCGGGCCAGTTCCAGGTTGGGCGTGGCCAGGCTCAGGGCCCCGAGGGCCCTGATGATGGCGTAGTCGCGCGGGTCGATGGCGGTGGCGGCAGTCATGACAGCGGCCCCTTCTCCAGTTGCTTGAGCGCCCGCCGGGCGGCTGTGGCGAACACCTTGCGGTGGCTGAGCTTTGCGGCCTGCAGCACCTCGAGGCGCAGGATGGCGCCGCTGGCTACCTCCAGGGTGTAGTCGGCGCCGTGCTGGGTGTGCATCAGCTCCAGGCTCGTGCGGGCGTCGTCGGCGCTGGTGTGGATCAGCTGGGTGATGCGATCGCGGGTCACGGGGTGCATGGTCTCGTCCTCGTGGTGGCTTAGCGGCGGTGCCGGGCGCGCTGCTCGCGGATGCCCTGGCACTCGATGCAGGTGGTGGCCCAGGGCGCAGCGTGGCGGCGGGCGGTGGGGATCTCGGCGCCGCAGTCTTCGCACCAGGGGTCGTTGGCCGGCACCTGGGGCGTCAGGCGGGTGGAGAGTGCGCCCTCCAGGCGCATCTCCATCAGCTCGTTGGCGAGGTCGGCGTTGTCAGCCATGGGTGGCGCCCTCCTGGTTGGCCGCGCCGCTGCGTTCGGCGGCTTGGCGGATCCGCTGAAGCCGCGCGCTCTTCTCCGCGGGCGTTTCCTCGGGCAGCAGCTCGTAGAGGGCGCGGTGGCGAGGCTCGGCCTGCTCGGTGATCAGGATCTCGCCGGCGGCCTCGTCCAACTGCAGGTGCAGCCAGACATCCCCGGCCTTGATCGGCATGGCGGCCAGCTCGCGGATCTCCTCGGTGGAGAGCTGCTTGATGACCTCCTGGGCGGCCTGCTTGGCCTGCTCGAGCTGCTCCAGGGAACGCTCGAGGGATTGGCGGTCGGTCTCCACGCGGTCGACCTTGCTGGCGATCGCTTGTAGTGCGTCGTACAGGGTTTCGTTACGAAGGCTCATGGGTGACTCCTTGCGGGTTGCGGGGTGAGGCATCTGGCGGGCTGCCGGGGTGTGGCGGCCCATGTTCAGCAGCGGAGCTGCCTGTTCGAGGGGGTGGGTGCGGGGGTGCATGGCGCGCTCCTGTGGTGGTCGGGCTCAGCCCTGGAAGATCCAGCACTTCACGCTGGCCCCGCCCATGCGGATCTGGGAGCGGACGGTGCGGTTGGCGTCGAGGAACTTGCGGGTCTTGCTGCCGCGCAGGTAGCGCTTGAGCTCGCGCATTTCGGGCACGCGCAGCTTGTAATCGGCGCACTTGCGCTCGAAGTCCTTGAGGTTGATGGCGATGTTCGGGGCGTGCTTGCCGTAGTGGTTGAGCAGCGGCTCTTCGGTGAGGCCCTCGAGGTAGTCGTAGGCCTCCCAGAAATCCGCCACGAGCGGGTGGTCGGCGTTGATGGCCTGCTGGCGATCCCGAGCCATCTGCCAGATCAGCCCGGCGGCCTGGTCGATCACCTGGGCGCTGAACAGGCCCAGCCCCTCGGGGCCCAGGCAATCCACCAGGGCCATCAGCTGGCCGTGGCACTTGGCGATGCGCAGCACCTTGATCTCGGGGTCTTCGGCCAGGCGGTTGGCGTACTGCTTGGCGAGGCCGGGCTCGCGGCGGCCATGGCTGCCCGGCTTGCCGGTGATCAGATCCAGCAGGGCGGCCTCGCGGGTGGCCACTTCCAGGGCGAACTGGCTGACCTGCTCGATCTCGGCCTTCTCCAGGGCCTCGGCCAGCTCCTTGGTGTGGGCGTTCTGCCCCTCGCGGGTGAAGTGCAGGTGGCAGATGCGGGTCTGGATGGCTTCGCCGGCCTGCACGGTGGCGTTCTGGCTGATGACGATGGAGCCCCGGAAGGGCGGTTCGTAGGTCTCGTTGCCGCTGCTCTTCACGCCCCGGGCGCGGATGCTGCGGCCGTTGAAGGCGGTCTTGAGCTCGTCCCAGTCGAACTGCTTCTGCTTGGCGCCGCCTTCCTGCTCACGGTCGGACTCGATCAGCACCACCGGCAGGTTGGCGACCTGGGCGAAGTTGCGCGCCCTGGCCGGCATGGTGGCCTTGGAGGGGTCGAAGCCCTCGTAGTCGCGGCGGCCCACCAGCTTCCAGAGGAACTCGATCAGGGTGGACTTGCCGGCACCGGCCTCGCCGACGATCTCCAGGAAGGGGAAGCTGCCCATCTCGGCGCGGATCTGCTCGGCCAGCAGACTGCCCAGCCAGAAGGCCAGCGCGACCACGCCCTTGACCCCGAAGGCGCCGAGCAGCTGGCGGGTCCACTCGGTGTGGTAGTCCTTGCGGTTGGGGTTGATGTGCAGGGCGACGGACTGGCTCAGTGTTTTCAGCTGCAGGCGGTGGCCGAGCTCGAAGTAGTCCTCGCTGTTGATCTTGTGCAGCTTGCCGCCGGCCACGGCCAGGTCGCCGAACACGTAGGCGCCGTGCTCCTTGCTGTAGCCGATGAAGTCGATGGTTTCGACGGTCTTGATGCTGCCGATCTGGTCTTGCAGCAGGGTATCCAGGTGCTGGCTGGTACCCGTCCACACCGCGCCCGGGGCCACGCCCAGCAGGCGCTTCTTGAACTCGCTGGCACTGGC
>Ga0194138_10001217_pt1 | contig 12344 bp, 12 predicted proteins | sample TARM_MetaG_T2_14_FD_134022 | JGI IMG/M metagenome (GOLD analysis project Ga0194138, IMG submission 134022) | Freshwater microbial communities from Pennsylvania, USA, analyzing microbe dynamics in response to fracking - TARM_MetaG_T2_14 (version 2) | ecosystem: Environmental > Aquatic >...
CCGCGACCGTCGCGGCGGACGCACCCGCCCGGCGTAAGCTCCGGCTGCCCAAGCTCTCCGGCCTCGGCACGTGGGTGGCGCTCGGCTGGACCGTCCTCATCGTGCTGGGCGCCCTGATCGTCGACGTCCTGCCCCTGGGGGAGGCGCGCGACCCCGCGCTCGCGCTCATGACGCCGTCCCTGCTCCCGCCGGACCTGGCGTCGGACCACCCGCTGGGCACCGACCGTCAGGGTCTCGACATCCTCGGCGGCCTGCTCTACGGCGCCAGGGTCTCCATCACCGTGGGTATCGGCGGCGTCGTCATCGGTGGTCTGATCGGCGGCGCGCTCGGTCTCATAGCCGGCTACAAGGGCGGCTGGGCCGACCGCGTCGTGTCCATAATCAGTGACGTGCTGCTCGCGTTCCCGTCCCTGATCCTGCTCATCGCGATCATCACGGTCCTCGAGCCGACACTGCTCAACGTCACGCTCGCCCTGGGTGTCATGGTGGTGCCCTCGTACGCGCGTCTCGTGCGCGCCAACGCCATGAGCTTCGCCGGCCGCGAGTTCGTCACGGCCGCCCGCTCGCTCGGCGCCGGCGAGATCCGCATCATGTTGCGCGAGGTGGCCCCGAACATCGTGGCGCCCGTGCTGTCCTACAGTTTCATGCTGGTCGCGGTGCTCATCGTGGCCGAGGCGTCGCTGAGCTACCTGGGACTGAGCATTCCCCGCCCCGAACCGACCTGGGGCAACATGATCAGCGCCGGCCAGCCCGACTTCGAGCGGTATCCCTACCTCGTAGGTATCCCGGCGTTCGTGCTGTTCCTCACCGTCCTGAGCTTCAACCAGCTGGGCGAGGCGGCCGGCCGCAAGTGGAGCCCCGGCGCGGCCAAGATCTGATCCGAACGGCCGGCCCGCCGGGGTCGGCCGACGCGGCCGTGACGCAGTCGGTCGAGGATGAAGGCGTAGAGGAGTGGGTCCGATGGAGCGGACGAACGAAGTCCCGGACGACGCCGGGGCGAACGGCGCCTCCCAGAGCAGGGACGCCAAGACGGCGATGATCGAGATCGCCGAGAAGCTGATCGGGGAACGCGGCCTCGACCGCGTGTCGATGCGCGACGTCGCGACGGCCGCCGGGCAACGGAACAACTCGGCGGTGCAGTACCACTTCGGGGGCCGGGACGGGCTCATCCGCCAGGTGCTGCGGCGCAGGCTGACCGCCCTGGACTCGGTGCGGCAGCAGCGGCTCGCCGAGATCGACGAGCACGGCCTGGGCACGGACCTCGCCTCGCTGGTGCGGGTCCTGTTCGAGCCGATCGTCGAGCTGCTGCGGGCGTCGCCGGACGCCACCCACTACGCGCGCTTCCTGCAGCGGGTGGGTCCGGTGATGGGCCCGGAGGCGCCGGAGGTGCGGCTGCGCACGGCTACCGACGACGTGGTGGTGCGCCTCATCGACGTGTGCTCACACCTGCCGCGGCGGGTGGCGTTCGAGCGGATCGATCTGGCCACGCAGATGTTCACCGGCGCGCTGGCGGTCTACGAGGACCGTCGCGACGCCAGGAGCACCGTGGTCAACACCGACTTCGAGGAGGTCGTGGCCCACCTCTACGACATGATCGAGGCGGCGCTGCGGGCCGGGCAGGGTTCGGCCGGGCAGGGTGCGGCCGGGCAGGGTTCGGCCGCCCACGGCTCACATGTCGCGAACGCAGCGGAAGCCGAGGATGGCGGTCGCTGACCCGGCCGTGTTGGCCGACCGCGCCGCCACCCGGTAGCGGTAGCAGTACGAGTCGTGGCACAGGTAGGACCCGCCATTTGGCGGCCCCCGGGGTGCCGCCAGTCCGCCCCGCGCACGGCCACCCACCACGGCGTGGTGTCGAGCCGGTGGAGGACGTCGGCGGGGTCGGCCTCGACGGCGAGGTGGAACACCGGGGACACACCCATCCGCTCGGCCTCGGTGACATACCCCGTGTCCTTGCAGAAGGTGGCGAACTGCGCGTTCGACACCGCGCACTCGTCCATCCGGAACGAGCGGACGCTCACCTCGTGCACCGGTAGTTCGCCGTCGTCACGGTCGTTCCTCCACGCTCACACCGGTGACCACCTCGGACAGCAGTGCGGCCATCCGGTCGTCCACGTCCGCGCGGTCGGCGGGCGCGATCTCCAGGACGTCGAGGACCTGCTCGCGCAGCACGGGCCAGGCGTAGACCACCGTGAGCGCGAGGGCGAGCTGCAGGTCCCCGGTGGGCGGCGGATCGGTCATGCGGGCCACCGCGCGGGCGGGGCGGGTCGAGGCGTCGAGGAGCGGGCGCGCCACCGAGTCGGGGTCCAGCGACAGCCACACCAGGAGCCGGCTGAAATCCGGGTTGGCGGTAGCCCCGGTCAGCATCGAACGGATGGCCCGGCCGGCGTCGTCGTGCTCGGCCACCCGGGCGGTACCGTGGCGCAGCCCGTCCTCGAGCACGGCGGCCAGCAGGTCGTCCTTGTTGCCGATGTGCCGGTGGATGAGGCCGAGGTTGACCCCCGCCGCCTCGGCCACGAGGCGCAGTGGCGCGCGCGGCCCGCGGGCGGCGAAGACCCGTCGGGCCGTGCCCAGGACGGCGTGGCGGACGGCGTCACGGCCGACGGGGCGGTCCGGAGCGGGTCGTTCCATGGACGTAACTGTAGACGAGCGTCTGCAGTCGTGGCAGGCGCGGCTGTAGACAGTTGTCTACGGCGGCGGTCGCTCCCGCCCACCGCCCGCGCTCCGCGGCCACGAGAGGAACCCCCATGCGGGTCACCATCGGCGATCACCAGATCGAGTTCGGTCCCAAGCGCCTCCGGCTTCGTGCCGACGACGCGCCGCCCGCCACCTACGAACACATGGGCGTGCGGCCGGTCACGCCGTTCATCGGCGCCGACATCGAGGGCGTGGATCTCGCCGCCCCGACGCCCCAGCAGATCGCCGAGCTCAAGACGGCGCTCCTCGAACGCAAGGTCCTCTTCTTCCGCGACCAGAAGCACCTCACCGCCCACCAGCACCGCGACTTCGCCGCCCACTGGGGCGAGCTGGAGGTCCACCCGATCCTCGACCAGGGCGAGATCCCGGAGGTCGTCCGGTTCGACCGCGGCCAGGACAACCCGGGTATGGAGAACATCTGGCACGTCGACGTGACCTGGAAGGACCGCCCGCCCATGGGCTCGGTGCTCCGTGCGATCGAGGTGCCCGACGCCGGCGGCGACACCCTCTGGTCGGACATGGGCAACGCCTACGACGCCCTGCCCGACGACATCAAGGAGCGGAGCGACGGGCTCACCGCCACCCATGACTTCACCCCGTCGTTCGGGCTCGGCATGACGCCCGAGAAGCTGGTGGCGATGCAGGAGGCCTACCCACCGCAGCACCACCCCGTGGTCCGGACGCACCCGGAGACCGGCCGCAAGCTGCTGTTCGTCAACAGCCTGTTCACCACCGAGATCGACGGCGTGGACCCGGTCGAGGGGCGCGAGTTGCTGCGGCGACTACTGGACCAGGTGAAGATGCCCAACTTCCAGGTCCGCCTGCGCTGGGCTCCCGGCACGGTCGCGTTCTGGGATAACCGCGCCACGCAGCACTACGCGTGTAGCGACTACTTCCCGCACCGACGCGTGATGGAGCGCGTGGCGATCGTCGGGGGCGCGCCGGCGTGAACGGGTGCCCAAACGACTCGACCCCCGACCGTCATGTCCTGCCGGTCCGCCGACTCACGCCGCACCGCGACGGTGCCGGATACACGCAGTGAGCAGCGCGGACGCGCGGCCGTACGCCCGCCGGCTCAGACGCGACCGCGCAGGAGCTTGCAGAAGTACACGACGGGCTGGACGAACCGGTCGAACGCGTACGTGATCCGCCGTGGCACGGTGACGTCGATCCCGCGCACCGAGGGGGCCGGCCGACCGTCCCGGTCGTGCTCGTCGAGCACCAACCGGTTCCTGCTCACGGCGACGGGGATGACCGTGTAGCCGTCGTATTCCTTCAGCGCCCCACCGTCGCGGGCGGCGCGCAGGTTGTCGGCCACCACCCCGACCTGGTCGCGCAGCGCACCGCCCGACGGGCGGGTGCCGACCGTCGCGGCGTCCCCCAGGCCCCACACCGTGTCGACGCGCGTGTGCCGCAGGGTGCGCGGGTCGACGTCGACCAGGGCGGGGACGTCGTCGGTGGCGAGCCCCGAGTCGGCGACGAACCGGGGCGCACGGGTGTGCGGGGTGACGTAGGCCAGGTGGACGTCCTCGATGGCCGCGGGCGTCGGGCCGTGCACCGACACCGTGCGGGCGTGGTGGTCCACGGAGTCGACGCGCGACTGCTCGTGAACGGTGATGCCGTACTGCTCGATGAACGGGCGCAGCCTCCGGTCGGCGTGCTCGAGCCCGAGGAGCCCGCGGAACGGGGTCACGAGATGCACGTCGAACCGGTCTAGGACGCCCTCGCGCCGCCAGCGGTCACATGCCAGGAACATCGCCTTGAGCACGGTCCCGCCGCAGGAGGCGGGTTCCGGCGGCACCGAGAACACCACCGTGCCCTCACGGACGCGGACCAGGGCGGCGCACGCCCGGCCGGCGTACTCGGGTACGTGCGCGGATACCGCCCACCCGTCGACGTAACCCTCCTGCAGTCCCGGGATCGCGTCCCAGTGCGGGGTCAGGCCGGGACACAGCACGAGGTCGCGGTAACCGACGGTGGCGCCCGTGTCGAGGGTGACCGTGCGTTCGGCCGGGTCGACGCGGGTCGCCGCCTGGGGGAGGAGCTCCACGCCGTCGGGGACGACGGTCGCCATGAGCCGTTCGTACCGGGACATGCGGGCCTGCCCGGCCGCCGCGTAGTTGAGCATCGGCCGGTACCGGTGCACGGGGCTAGGGTCGATGAGCGCGACGCTGCGCACGCCGTCGCGCCTGAGGCGGGCCGCCAGGGAGACCCCGGCGTTACCCGCCCCGACGATCACGGTGTCGAACGCGGCGGGCATCGCGTCAGAACACTTCGAACGCGTAGCCGACGAGGCCGATGACGACGAGGAGGACGACGACGGCGATGACCGCGATCCACACGTAGGCACTCTTGTTGCCCGGCTGGGGTGTCGGGCTCTGCTGTTCCGTCGGGCCCTGCTTGCTGGTGGCGCTGTCCGACTGCAACGAGGTGGAGTCGGAGTCCGGCGTGATGCCGGCAGGGGCCGCGCCGTGGCTGTCCACGTCAGGGCTCTCGCTGGGGTCGGGGTCTGACGGTCGGGCGTTGGTCATTTCGCACCTCTCGATCGACTGGAACCCACAGGTTAGGGGCTCGTCGCGTGGCCTTCCACCGGTCGGCCGCCGGTGAGCACGACGACCCCCGGACCGGCGCCGGCCGCGAGGGCGCCCAGGACCTCGGCCACCGACCAGGCGGTGATCGCGGATGTACGGCCGCCGGAGTCGGGGTCGACGGAGTTCTCGAACTGCAGCTCGTAGCGGCCCACCGGCGACTCCCACTCGACGACGTGACGGGTGCGTCCGACGTCCGGGTCGGCGACCACGATCACCTCGGTCCGGTCCAGGCCGAGGGTGGACAGCGCGAGGGCCACGGATGCGTTGGAGGTGCGCGGGAACTCGAGCGCCGCCTGGCGGGCCGAGCCGCGGAACACCCCGCGAGGCTCGGTGAGCTGCTCGTCGACGTCCAGGGCCGTGGGTCGCTTGATCGTGTAGTGGCGGACCGTGGCATCGGAGGCCCCGGCGCGGGCGGCCGCCCCGAGGACGTCGAGTCCCCCGATGGCCCCGGCCGGTACGAGCACGCGGCCGGCGCCCGGTGTTCCGGCGAGGAGGTCGCGGGGGTCGTCGTGGCGGGCGAACACGCCGCACGAGCACACGACGACGTCCGTGCCGGTGGCGGTGACCCGCGGGATCAGGTCGTCGGCGGCGTCGACCGTGCTGGCCTCGACCACCACGTCGGCCGCGTCGATGGCCGCCGCGGTCTCGCTCTCGGAGCTGCCGGAACGCAGTACGGCCCCGAGCTCCGCGCCCGGGACCCGCCCCTGCTCCAACGCCTCGATGACGGCCCCGCCGATCGCGCCGGCGCCGACCACGGCCACCTTCAGTGTCAAGCCAGGATTCGGTTGGGTCGAGGAGGGGACAGGGGGCATGCCCCGACCGTACCCAGCCCGGGGCGGACCCGCCTCGCTCCAGCCGTTCAGTCGGCCACGCCGTCAGAGGAGCCGGACCTCGTCGCCTTCCCGGATCGTGCCGGGCGAGAGCGCGCGGAGGTAGACGCCGAACTCCGCGCCGTTGTCGCGCGCGAGCGACCGGAGGACGCTGCGGTCGTGGGGCAGATCCGCCTGCGGGAGGGTCACCATCCTGCAGCGGGAGATGCGCATGACGACCTCGCAGGTCACCTCGCCGATCATCAGTCGGCGGCCGACCCAGTCGAACTCGGGATGCCCGTCGCCTCCGGGCTCGTGCGTGACGATGAGGTTCTTGCGGAACCGGCGCGGATCGATCACCGCGTCCGGCACCGCGGCCTGCAGTGACGCCATGGCGGTACAGGTCAGGAGCGACAGCGGCATCGCGTCGAAGTAGGTCCCGCGCGGGGTGGCGTAGTAGCTGAGCTCGGTCAGCAGATCTTCGGGCATTCCCGAGTATGCGGGGAACGGGTCGTCGGGCCCCAGGCCGAGCTGGGTACGCAGGTCGGCCTCGTCGACGGCGCGACGGTGGTAGTGCTCGTGATCGTCGACCGGCCGACGCGGCCATAGGGTGACGCGCCGACCCAGCGCGGCAGAGAGGGCCTCGTGGACGGTGTCGTCATCGCTGCGCATCGACGAGCCGTCCGGGAAGTCGATCTCGATGGTCGGCGTCGCGTCGTCCTGCGGCTCCTCGACGTAGCGGGCGTGGAACTGCAACAGCTCCGCCCACTTCTTGGCGCTGCGGAGCTCGCCGGCGTCCTCATCCCTGATCACCCAGCCCCGGTCGCCGGGCAGGCCCCAGCGCTCGGTCACCGCCGTCTCGTCCACGCGGTCGCCCCGCATGGACTTCACGGGGTAGCGCCACAGCTCCGAGACCGTTCCCACTCGCATGAACGCCACCTTAGTTAGCGCGACTTATCACGGTGACGGATCTGACGTTGTCCGGAGCCACGGGGACTGCCACCCTGGGGATCAGAGTCCCGGCCCGGGGCCTCCGGACGAGGGGTGCCGTACCCGGTGTGCGACAAGACGGCCCGCAGGAGGCTGTCATGGCGTGGGTCGTGCTCGGCTTGTCCGGGGTGCTCGAGGCCGTGTGGGCCACCGCGATGGGCCGTTCGGAGGGGTTCACCCGACTCTGGCCGACGGTGGTGTTCGGCCTCGCCCTGGTCGTGAGCATGGCCGGTCTGGCCTATGCCATGCGCGAGCTGCCCGTGGGCACGGCGTACGCGGTGTGGGTCGGCATCGGTGCCTCGCTGACCGTCGTCTACGCCATGGCCACCGGGGCGGAACCCGCCTCGGCGATGAAGGTGCTGTTCCTGGCCATGATCATCGGCGGTGTGGTCGGGCTCAAGGCCGTCAGTTGACCCATCGGGCATGCCCGAAGAGCGCACGATGTCGTAGTCCGGCCGTACGGTGGGTTGCACGGCACCCGAGCTCGCCGATCCGCCGAGTCCCAGAGCGGGCCGAGTCCACAAGGAAGGTTCTCCTCCTATGACCGCAATCAGCACCGTCGACCGCGGACCACGCGTGGTCGCCCGCAGCGTCACCGTGAACGCACCCGCCGAGGAACTGTTCGCCCTCGTCAACGATCCCCGGAAGCACGGGCTCGTCGACGGCTCCGGAACAGTGCGGGACAACGTCCAGGGGCCGTCGACCCTGCACGCCGGGGCCAAGTTCACCACCGCGATGCGGATGTACGGCGTGCCGTACCGCATCACCTGCACGGTCACCGAATACCGCGACACCTACCAGGAGAAGGTGATCGAGTGGGCGCATCCCGCCGGTCACCGGTGGCGTTGGGAGTTCACCCAGGTCCCGGGCGGGAAGACCGAGGTCGTGGAGAGTTTCGACAACCGGCCGTCCAAGCTCGGCAGGTTCTTCGAGATCGTGGGCGTGTCCAAGCAGAACGCGGCGGGCATCACCGAGACGCTCTCGAAGCTGGCGGCCAAGTACGAGACCGCTGGATGACCACGGAACGACCACGGATTGACCACCTACCGAGCGGATCGACGTGGGGCCGCCCGCCGGGGCGTCCGGTGATCTAGGGTGGTCCGCGACACGGGGTGCTGCCCATCCGGGCGGCTGAGATCACACCCGTCGAACCTGATCTGGGTAGTTCCAGCGAAGGAATGTCGATACGGCACCGCTGCCACCGCAACGGTGGTCCCTGTGCCGTCGCCGATCGGCCGCGCCCTGCGCTGCCGAGGAGCGGAGCCGCATCGTCACCCTCGCCGGGAACACCGGGAAGTGAGTGGCAGTGGATTTCGGTAACTTCATGCGGATCGACGAGCAGGTCGTCCTCGTCACCGGCGGCGCCCGCGGGCTCGGCGCGGACATCAGTCGCGCCTTCTCCAGAGAGGGCGCTCTCGTCGTCGTCAACTATCACCGCAGCGAGGCGGCCGCCGCCGACCTCGTCCGTGAGCTCGGCGAGGACCGCGCCGTCGCACTCCGCGCCGACGTCACCGACGACGACGAGGTGCACGCCCTCGTCGACGCCGCCCGTCGCCACTTCGGCGCGCCCGTCACCACGGTCGTCAACAACGCATTGGTCGACTTCGAGTTCAACGGTGACGCCCGCCCGCGACCCGAGACGCTGACCTGGCACGACTTCGACTCGCAACTCCGCGGCGCCGTGAAAGCCACCCTCGCCACGACCCAGGCGACGCTGCCGGGCATGCGGGAGGCCGGTTCCGGACGGATCGTGAACATCGGCACCAATCTGTTCCAGCACCCGGTCGTGCCGTACCACGACTACACCGCCGCCAAGGCCGCCGCGCTGTCGCTGACCCGGACCCTCGCCGCCGATCTGGGGCCGGACGGCATCACGGTGAACATGGTCTCCGGCGGTCTGCTGCGCACCACCGACGCGAGCGCCGCCACGCCTGCGGAGGTGTTCGACCTCATCGCCTCGGGGACGCCGCTGCGCCGCGCGATCACCCCGGCCGAACTCGCCGACGCGGTGCTGTTCTTCGCCTCCCCGTGGGCGCGCGCCGTGACCGGGCAGAACCTCATCGTGGACGGGGGACTGGTCAAGGGGTAGCCGATCCGGGCTCGAGGCTCTCGCGTGCCGACGCCGGGACCCATGACAGTTGTCACCGGTGAAGTCGTGACAGGCGGCTCTTCTGGCCGTCCTCGCAGGTGAGCGAGGGTGGAAGCATGGTTATCCACCGCTCCACCCGCCCCCGGGACCCAGGCCGCGTCGGCGCGGTGATCGACACCGACGCGCCCGCTCCCGCCCTCGAATTCCACGACCTGACCCAGACGTTCACCCGGCCTCGCGCCGAGACGGTCCACGCCCTCCGCGGCATCGACCTGCGGATCGACCCCGGCGAGGTGGTGGCGCTGCTCGGCCCCAACGGTGCCGGCAAGACCACCGCCCTCGACATCGCGCTCGGCCTCACCGAGCCGACCGGCGGGCGGGCCCGAGCGTTCGGCGCCGTCCCCAGACAGGCCGTCGCCGACGGGCGGATCGCCGCCGTCCTCCAGACCGGGGGACTGCTGTCCGACCTCACGGTCGAGGAGACCGTCCGGGCCATCGCGGCCCTGTACCGGGACCCGCTCTCCGTGGGCGAGGTACTCGACCGGGCAGGGATCGCCACGATCGGCCGCCGGAAGGTCTCCCGCTGCTCGGGCGGCGAACAGCAACGACTCCGCTTCGCCCTGGCGCTGCTGCCGGATCCCGACCTGCTCATCCTCGACGAGCCGACCGCCGCGATGGACGTGGGCACGCGCCGTGAGTTCTGGTCCACCATGCACGCCGAGGCCACGTCCGGGTCGACCGTCTTATTCGCCACCCACCACCTGGAGGAGGCCGAGGCGTTCGCCGACCGCATCGTGCTCATGGCCCGCGGCCGGATCGTGGCCGATGGCCCGGTCGAGGCGATCCGTGCGATGGCCACGGGCACCCGCGTCACCGCGGTCTGGACCCCCGGGCCCGGTGAACCCGCACCCCACGACCTGCCCGGGGTCACCGCGGTGGAACGCACACCCACCCGGGTCATCCTCACCAGCACCGACAGCGACGCCACCGCGGGCGCGCTGCTGCGCGGGACCGCCGCCCGTGACCTCACCATCAGCCCGCGGTCGCTGGACGACGCCTTCGTCGCCCTCACCGCCGCACCCGACACCACAGCCCCCGACACCACCGACCCCGACACGACCGACCCCGACCAGGAGGCCGCCCGATGAACGCCACCTACTGGGCCATCGACCTGCGCCGCACTCTGCGCGACATCACCAACATCTTCTTCATCGCCGGACTGCCGCTCATCATGTACCTGGTGTTCGGCAGCGCCCAGTCCTACCGGGACGAGCCCGTCGCACACGGCAACGTGGGCTCGGTCGTCATGATCTCCATGGCCGTCTACGGCGCCGTCACCGCCACCACCTCGATCAGCGGCGGGGCCGCTCTCGAACGCTTCCAGGGCTGGGGACGTCAACTCGGGTTGACCCCGTGGAGCAGCACCGGCTTCGTGATCACCAAGTCCGCCGTGGCCATGACGGTGGCGGCTGTGCCCGTCCTCTCCGTGGGGCTCGTCGGCGCGCTCACGGGGGCTGAAGCCACGCCGCTCGCGTGGGTGCTGGCCCTGGCCGCGGCGTGGATCGGGTCGGCGGTGTTCGCCGGGTACGGACTGACCGCCGGGATGGCGTTCCGCTCCGAATCCGCGTTGGGCGTGGCCGGTGGGAGCCTGGTCCTGTTCGCCCTGGCCGGCAACCTGTTCATCCCGCTGTCGGGGACCGCGCTGGAGCTCGCCCGGTTCACGCCGCTGTACGGGATCAACGCGCTGGCCCGCTTCCCGCTCACCGGCGGGGTGGTGACCGAGTCCGTGACCGACCCGTTGTGGCTTCCGCTGCTCAATGTGACCGCGTGGGCCCTCATACTGGGGACGACGGCAACAGTTCTGGTGCGTCGCCGTCGGGGCCGGGACTAGAGACGGCAGGGGAGGTCGGGTCGATGACGACGGGCAGCAGAACCACCTGGCGCCGGGTCCGGGACGCCCTCACCAGCCCGAATGTCCTGTTCTCCCTGATCTGGCAGGTCTTTCTGATCTACCCGGTCCTCGCCGTCGTCTATTCCGGCGCGCCCACCGCACCCACGGTGCTGGGCCTGGCCTCCGTCGCCGTCTTTTCCGCCGTCTACCTCGCCGGCTTCGCCTCGCCCGCCGTCACCCGCGACTACCCGCTACACCTGCGCAGGACGGCGCGCCCCACCCGAGATGCGTCGACGCTCGCGGCCCGTGGTGAGTCGCCGCTCGCGGCGGATGAGAACTGGCTCGACCCCCCGGCGGAGCCTCCGGCGCCGCTCGGCCTCGGCTACCTGGCCGGGCTCGTGGTGTGCGCGTTCGGCACCCTGCCCGCCGCGGGGATCAACGGCCCGACCAACTTCCTGCCGTTCATCGCCTGCTTCATCGCCGCCGCCTGGCCGCTCCGACGCAGCGTGCCCGCCGCGGTGGCGCTGATCCTCATCGGGTGTGGCGCGGCGCTGTTCGAGAGCAACGTCGCCATGCTCATCCCGTGTTTCCTGGTGATCCCGGTGGTCCTGTCGATGATCGGCACCCGCATCTCCGTGGGCATCAGCGACCGCGAAGGCCACTACCGGCGCGCGCTGGGGGTGGTGGAGGAGCGCGAGCGGATGGCCCGGGACCTCCACGACGTGCTCGGCCATACCCTCACCGCCCTGACCATCCGCGCACAGCTCGCCCGCGCCCGACTCGACTCCGACCCGGACATCACCCGCGCCGAGTTGGAGAACATCGAGATGCTCACCCGCACCGCTCTGGCGGAGATGCGGCAGACCGTGTCCGGGATGCGCGTCGCCGATCCCGCGCGCGAGCTCGCGGACCTCACCGCATCCCTCCGCGCCGCCGGGATGGACGTGCGCGTGGACGGCACCCCGGATCTCGTTCCCGCGGAGTACGCGGTGCTCGTCGCGTGGACGCTACGGGAAGCGGGCACCAACATCGCCCGACACTCCGGGGCCCGCCGCGTCACCGTCGAGTTCACCGCCGGCGGCGTGCGCGTCACCGACGACGGCCGGGGGATCGGCGCCCGCCGGGAGGCCGGCTCCGGCACTGCGGGCTCCGACACGGCGGGACGGGGGCTCGAGGGGCTCGCGGCGCGGGCCGCCGACGCCGGCGCGCGGTTCGAGGTGTGTGACCGCAGCACCGCCGTGGCCGGGGTCGGGGCGGCCGGGGTCGGGTCGGCTGGACCC
>Ga0194138_10001221_pt1 | contig 12331 bp, 10 predicted proteins | sample TARM_MetaG_T2_14_FD_134022 | JGI IMG/M metagenome (GOLD analysis project Ga0194138, IMG submission 134022) | Freshwater microbial communities from Pennsylvania, USA, analyzing microbe dynamics in response to fracking - TARM_MetaG_T2_14 (version 2) | ecosystem: Environmental > Aquatic >...
AGTCGAGACCGCTAGAAAATACGCGGTGCAAGCAGGATGAGTCCTAAGCCGCCCGAAAATATTCGAATCGTTAACGGCCCTCTTGACGTTCTGGATAAGCTGATCCTCTTCATCCAGCGACAGTGGGAGGAACCCGAGAATGGTTGGCTCATCTCCACAATCAGAGATTCTTTCCAAAACCAACTCGTTCGCAGCCTGTAGGGCTGTAGCTGCGTCCCAGTCGTTGCCTTCCATTGAGTTAGTGCTGGATTGAGTAGTCATGCCTCGCGTTGCTTCTTGATGATATAAATAGGATAGATTGTAAAAGAATATTTAGAATGACACTTCTTTTGCGGGTATTTAGGGATTTGTGCACGTCTTTTGACGTCAGCAGACTTCCCTGACAGGCCGAAATGCGCTACAACACTGCCCCAATGACAGCCGATTCGAAACAAACCGTCCTTCTCAGCCTTGTTGGAACTGCGCCCGCCGTGCTCTCGGAGACCGTCTGGGCGCTCGCGCATCAGGAGGATCCCGTCATTCCGGATAAGATTATCGCGATGACGACCTCCACGGGTGCGGCCAAGATTAAGGAGAAGCTCTTTGAGGGCGGGCATTGGAAGCGGATGTTGGAGGCGCTTGAGCAAAAGGGTCTGCCAGTGGCTGACAGACTGCGCTTTGGCCCGATCGGGGCCTCCATTCGGGTCTTTGCGGATTCGACTCAATCCCGCGAGTTAGACGATATCCGCACCGCAGAGGACAACGAGGCCGTGGCCGAGTTCTTCATGGAGACCATCCGCACCTTTGTGGAAAACGACTCGATCCGCCTGATTGTCTCCATTGCCGGTGGCCGAAAAACCACCAGCGCTTTACTCTATTCGGTCATGAGCCTGCTGGGACGGGCCGAAGACCAGATCCAGCATATTCTGGTTGACGACCACTGGACCTTTCAGCCCGATTTCATGTATCCGGGCTGTCAGGGAGTCTTTGTGGATCGAGATACCGGGAATTCGCTTTCCAGTTCCGATGCGGAGCTGCAAGTCGTCGATGTGCCCTTCGTGCCTCTACGCTACCTCTTCGAGCGCGACCTTCAGCGCTCCGCGGGCAGTTTTGTCGAGCTGATCAATCAGGTCCGCGCCCGAACGATCAATGTCACCAACGACCTGGCCGTGCAGCTCTTGACGGATTCTGGCGAGTTCAACGTCTCCGGTCAGGTGGTGAACCTCTCACCCAATGAGTTTCTGCTCTATCTCTACTTTGCCAGGCGAGTGCTCGACGGCCAGTCCCCACTGGGAGGCTACCTGGAGATTGACGACGGCTTGCAGGATCTCAATGAGGAGTATCGCCAACCCGAGAACTTCAGCCATTGGACGCACAAAGCGCTGTCGAACTACGACCCGACCGAGGATCCCCGCAAATGGGCGTCCAGTATTCGCAGAAAGCTAAAGGCCGCTGGCTTTGATAATTTCCAGGTGGAGCGCTTGGTGCCCCACAACGGCCATCTGGCAATTGAACTCCCGAAAGAGAGCGTCTCTATTGAGACCTAGCCCGCGTCAGCGAAATCAATGACGTCAGCCGACGGTCAGAAAGCTCCCTATTATTCCTCTGCCTGCTATGTTGGAGACCATGAAATCAGAAAACACATCCAACGAATCCATCACCGTCAAATGCCCGGAATGCGGCCATCAATTTCCTCTTAGTGAGGGTGTATTGAGCAGCGTCCGCGAAAGCCTGAGCCACGAGCTCCAGAGCGAAATCCAGCGCAGGGAAAAGCAGCTTACTGAGAGCAAGCAAGCTTTGGCCGCAGAGCAGGCCAAAATCCGGCAGCAACAGGAGGAACTGAAGGAGAAGGTTCAGTCCGAAGTGGACAAGGAGCTTTCCAAGCAGGTTGAAGAGGTGCGTCAAAAGGCAGAAGAGCGGGCCACACGCCGTGCTCAGGAAGCCGGAGCGCTTGAAATCAAAGCGTTGAAGGAAGATTTGGAGGCCAAGGCTGATATCCTCAAAAAGACGCAAGAGGCCGAGGCGGATCTGCGCCGGAAGCAGCGCGAGCTCCAAGGCGAGCTTGAAGCCCGTGAAAAAACTTTGGCGGGGCAGCAGGAGTCTCTGGAAAAAGAGCGTCTAGCTCTGAAGCGGCAGGAATCCGAAATGAAGCTCCGCATCGAATCGCAGGTTCAGGAAGCTTTGGACAAGAAGGAGGTCTCGATCCGTAAAGAAGCCGAGGAATTGGCCACCAAGCGCATCACCGAATCCGAGGGTCTGAAGCGCAAAGCTCTGGAGGAGGAGATTCTGGCCAAGAATGAAGCGCTGCAGAAAGCGCAAGCCCAGGAATTGGAGCTCCAAAAGGAACGCCGCAAGTTGACCGAGGAGAAGGAAGCCATGGCGCTGGAAGTGGAGCGCAAGCTCAACGAAGGGCGCGAACAGATTCGGGATGCGGTCAAAAAGCAGGCCGATGAGGAAAGCCGCCTGAAGTTTGCAGAGAAGGAAAAGCAACTCTCCGATCTGAAAGCCCAGCTCCAGGAAGCCCAGCGTAAGGCCGAGCAGGGCTCCATGCAGGCCCAGGGCGATGTCCTGGAGGTCGATTTCGAGCAGCAGCTCAAACAGACCTTCCCCATCGACAAGGTGGAGCCGGTCTCGACGGGCGTCCGCGGTGCCGATGTCACTCAGGAGGTCATCAGCAATACGGGCCGCTCCTGCGGAAAAATCATCTACGAGACCAAGCGCACCAAGAACTGGAGCAACGATTGGCCTGCCAAGCTGAAGGGCGACCTCCGCGAAGCGCGTGCCGACATCGCCATGATCGTCACGCAGGCGCTCCCCGATGGGATCGACCGTTTTGGTCAGGTCGACGGAGTCTGGGTGGCAGACTACGCCTCGGCCATCCCTCTGGCGCATGCCCTGCGGTCCACGCTGCATGAGGTGATGTTGGTTAAGGGGCACAAAGAAGGTGCTAAGGAGAAACAGGCCCTCCTGTATGACTACCTGACGGGCAACGACTTCCGCCAACGCGTCCAAGCCGTGATCGAAGCCTTCACTGCCATGCGCGAGGATCTCGATAAGGAAAAACGCTCCCTGACCCGAGCCTGGAGCAAGCGTGAGAAGCAACTCGGTATCGTCATGGACAATATGTCCGGCATGTTCGGCGACGTGCAGGCCCTCTCGGGCGGTGCCATCGAAGGCATCGCCTCTCTCGAACTCGAAGACTCAGAAGAAAGTTAAGTCATGAAAGAACCACTCGGAAGAATCCATCCTCATGGGCACGGCGGCAAGAGCGTCTATCAGCGCGCAGGCCAGGCCCATAATTCAGGAAGCGGAGTTGTTGATTTTATCTGCTACTGTATTGGATACGGGCTGCTGGGAATTTGCGGCATCGGCTTAGTCGCCTTGCTCGCCAGTGGGGGAGGTGAAATCGGTGCTGGCGGCCTGATCCTCATGGGCTTCGCTGTGGCACTGATTAATAGCTAAGCGATCCAGTGCCATTATTTGAACCCTCACTTACCGAATAGCATTGCGGGAATTTTCACCCGACTCACGTTAGAACATTATGATTACCGGAGAACTCAAATCCAAGGTCGACCGCATTTGGGACACCATGTGGGCGGGCGGCATTGCCAACCCCCTGTCTGTCATCGAGCAGCTGACCTATCTGCTCTTTATCAAGCGCCTGGATGAGATCCATACCCTGCGGGAGCGCAAGGCGGCGCGGACGGGGCAGCCCATTGAGGAGCCGATTTTTGCGGAGGATCAGGCGCATCTGCGCTGGTCGCGCTTCAAGGAGCTGGCTCCGGAGGATATGTTCAACACGGTGCGCGATCAGGTCTTTCCCTTTATCAAGACCCTCCGGTCCCACGGTGCGCCGGAGGGCGAGGAAGACTCGACCTACACCCAGCACATGAAGGACGCGCTCTTCATGATGCCGACCGCCCGTGTGCTGGCCAATGTGGTGGACCAGCTCGACAGCATCGACATGGCCGACCGCGACACCAAGGGCGACCTCTACGAATACATGCTGGGCAAGATCGCCAGCGCGGGGCAGAACGGCCAGTTCCGCACGCCCCGGCACATTATTAAATTAATGGTCGAGATGACCGCCCCCACGCCCAAGGATGTGATCTGCGATCCCGCCTGCGGCACGGCCGGCTTCCTCATCGCCGCCTCCGAGCACCTGCGCGAGCACCACGGCGACAGCATCTACAAAAACGAGGCCAGCCGCCTGCGCTTTAACTCCGGCACCTTCCACGGCTACGACTTCGACAGCACCATGCTCCGTATTGGCAGCATGAACATGCTCCTGCACGGGGTGGAAAATCCCGATATTCGCTATAAAGATTCACTATCTGAATCTGAGAATAACGATGAAGAAAAGTTTTCGTTGATTTTGGCTAATCCACCATTTTCGGGAAGTTTAGATTATGAATCTACATCGAAAGACCTACTCCAGACGGTAAAGACGAAGAAAACAGAGCTGTTGTTTCTAGCTCTGTTTGAGAAGATCTTAGAACATGGGGGTCGCGCTGCCGTCGTTGTTCCTGCTGGCGTTCTCGAATCGGACAGTAAAGCTCACACTCAATTGAGACAGAAGTTAGTTGAAGATCTAAACTTAGAGGCAGTAATAAAATTACCTCACTGGGTGTTTAAGCCTTATGCCAGTGTCGATACATCAATCTTGCTCTTCTCTAAGCGCGGGAAGACTGAACATGTGTGGTTTTATCGCGTTGATAACGATGGTTTTTTGGATGACGCACAAAAAAGCGAGGTTGCGGGTTCTGACATACCCGAGTTGCTTGAGCTTTGGAAAAATAAGTGCCTGAGGGCTAATTCAGACAATATAAGTAAGCATCGTAGTGTTCCACTAAGCGAGATTCGTCAAAATAGCTACGATTTATGCCCTCCAATGTATTTGAGCGGTCATAGCTATCCTGCAGGTGCTCAACTTGAAAAACTTGGAGATATTTTCGATATCTCCAAGGGCACTGCTGCTGCAGCTTCAGCGCTTGATGAAGGTGAGTTTCCCTTTATTACATCTGCACTTTCCCCGAGGCGTTCAAACAATTTCGCCTTTGAAGGTGAGGCAATATGCATTCCAACTGTTTCCGCGACTGGCCACGGACATGCATCAATAAAGACTATTCATCTTGTCGATGGGAAATTTGACGCTTCATCAATTACCGCAGTATTGATTCCCAAAACAAATGACATTCCAGTGCGAACAATCTTTTACTATCTACTTGCGCATAAGGAAGAGTTGCTGGTTCCACTCATGAGAGGCGCTACGAATAAATCTTTGAACGTAGATCGTCTTGCGGAACTTCAAGTTCCCATCTTGTTACCTCAATCCGAAGAGGGATCTGCGGTCGAAAGGTTGATCGAGCTCAGAGAGGAGATATCTGAAATGAAAGCGAAGATTTCCCTTCTTGAGAAATTGCACGAAGACGGTGTCACTAATCTTGGGCGTAAATAGAAATCATGCCTATTTCAGAAACCACCCCTCGACCTCCAATGCCGCTTCGCTGCCATCGTCGAATCGGTGGAAAAGCAAAAGGCCCGGCAACGCGCCCACCTCGCCGAACTCGACTTTCTCTTCGCCTCCCTGCAATCCCGCGCTTTTAATGGAGAACTGTAAAATATGAAAAGGGACATGGAACTCATACGAAAAATGCTGCTCGCTCTTGAGAGCGAAGAGCCCTCCGAAGTCGCTTGGAAGGACGTGCACGAGAACTACGCTACCGAACAATATAACTACCATAGTCACTGGTTAATCGAGGCTGGCCTTGTCAAAGGAGTTACCATAACTGATGGGCAAGACATGCCAGATGGGGCTATAATGCTTCATCTAACATGGAGTGGTTGTGACTTTTTAGATTCTATCCGCGATGCGTCCATTTGGGAAAAAACAAAAGCGAACCTACTAAAGCCAGGTGCTTCGATGACATTTGCCTTAGTGAAGGAATACGCGACACACTTGGTAAAGCAGAAGCTTGGCATGACCGATTGAAATTAGTTCTGTTGCATTACCCATGATTAATAAGATTACAGCCACCGATTTCATCCGAGTCATGAGTTTGGGCAGGAATCAGCCGTATCTCATGATTCGTCAAGATGAGGACGACACGGAAAACGAAGTCGTCGAATCCGTGGAGAAGCAAAAGACCCGGCAACGCGCTCACGTCGCCGAGCTCGACGCGTTTTTTGCCTTCCTGCAATCCCGCGCTTTTAATGGAGAACTGTAGAATGAAACGCCGTGCTTTAATTATTGGTGCTAGTCCTCAGTGTGACCCACTTAAAGGAGTCAAGCGGGATGCTGATCGTTGGAAAGGATTCTTGATTTCGAATGCCGGAGGAGCTTGGGATGAAAATACCGAGGTCAGCGTGATTTATGAGGATGTAAGCATTGATCGTGTGCTTGAAGCTAAGGATATGCTCGTAGGAGCTGATTATGGCCTGACTGTGTTTCTCGGCCATGGATATGTCGAAGATGATCAAATGGGGCTGCCGGAGACATTCTTGGTCATTAACGACGACGAAGTGCTTTCTGAAAGGCAATTAAACCCACGAACGCCGTGGTATATGTCGGTGATGGATTGTTGCCGGAAATATGAAGCTGTGGATGAGGCTGTTCATGTAAGCAAGGCGGCTTCACTAGAAGATATCGCTGCTAAACCCTACGTGCGTGAATTATTCGATAAGGCGATTTTTAGCGCAGAAAAGGGATGGGTGAAGATGTATGCCGCTGACTTACACCAATCGGCGGCGGATGAAGTTTCATTTTCGCATATTCTGATCCAAGAAGCTGAAAAATGGGCTAAGTATAATGAAGGAGTTCTAGATTCTAAGAATGGATACGATCTGGTTTCGAAGCGTTTTGAGGAAATCGACCCTCAACAAAGGCCAATCCATCGTGCTGGGCGGCGCATTCGATATTTTCCTTTAGCGATAGGCTTATCATGAGTGCATTGTTGAATAAATTAGTTCCTTCCCTCGCTGAAAGAGAGGCTAGACGTACTGCTACAGAAGAGTCGATACGTATGCTTTGGAAAGAAGAGCCTATTGATTTGGAGGAATTGATCAGTTTGGAAGATGCAGCTCGTAAGCGAGTGCTGACCTCTGTTCCGGAGAGTGAAAGAGTTCCTGTATCCGCACCTCCTGAAGCTTCCGAAGATTACCTCGTATTTATAGACCGAGATTTAGATCTCGATTATATTACAGACCAGCCTCTGCAGGGTCAAAGTGCTCTGGTAGCAGAGATTTGTTCAGTTGAGAATTTGCCATGTAAGCACCTTCCTAAGTCAGAGGTTATTGCATTTAAGCGAATCCTTGGAGGCGCTTTGACCTGTGCCATCGAAGGTTCTGATGAGCAAGCAAGGGTTCAGGTAAAAAAGGCAAAAGACTACCTGAGTAAGCGAGTGACTGAGCGCTCTAGGCAATGGAACCTACTGTGTTGTTTACCTGTGGTGTCTCTGATGGCTTGGCTCGCCTATAAGCATCCTGGACTGCTGGATCTATCTGTGGGCGACAGCCAGTATTCTTCATGGCTTATTGCCGCTTTTTTTGGAACGCTAGGAGCATTTGTCTCGATGGTCCAAAAGAGTGGTTCAAGGGAACTTGATTCGGCCTCTGGTTTTTGGCTGCACCTCATAGAGACTTATATTCGATTCTTCTCCGGTGCAATATCAGGTGTTGTGCTGGTTGCGCTTTGTTCGTCGGCACTAGCACCTGAGGTTTTTGAAGCGGTATTGCCATCGGCTGCTGGGACACAGGTATTAGGATTTATCGCAGGTTTCAGTGATCGGCTGATTCCGTCAATCGTATCGAAATATCAACCAGAAAGGGAATCAGAATGAGTCGTTTTGCGTTAATTATAGAGTCGTCAGATGTTAAAGGTTATTCGGATCTTCCGGGGGCGAGAGACGATGCCCGGAACTGGGTGAATTATCTCAAAAGTAATTTGGGCGGCAGTTGGGGTGATTCTGAGATACAAGTGCTCCACAAGCCATACAGCAGTGATGTAACGGACTACTTAGACAGACACAAAAATGACTACTGTTTTGTGACTTTCTCTGGGCATGGTTGCCATAGTGAAAAGCAAAACCAGACCTATGCTGTTTTAAATGAACATCGCACCAAATGCCCAATCGAAATCCTTAAACCTAGGGGTAGTAAGGGGGCTCTTGTCTTTGATGCGTGCAGGTGGACTGAGTGGGAAAAACAGGTGATGCTTGAAAAGAAAGCTTCAGTTAGAACGCTCACAGCTGCTAATGCGGCACGTGAAATCCGTGTGGAACATAAGGCGATTAACTTTTCTGGAGCGGTGTCGCGAAATGAGGGCTACAGATGGTTGAGTAACTTGAATGCTTCAGTGTCTGGTGTTCTTGTGATGTATTCTTGTGCCATCGGCGAAGATGCTGACGAGTTTGAAATCGAAGATCCGGCAGATGGAGGAGTTTACACGACGAGCCTGATGGGAGCGGCAAGGGCATGGGCAGGAAACTATTCTACAGCTAATGTATACTCTACAAAAGATGCTCACGATGATGCCGTTTCCTATATGGCAATAGCCTACCCTCAACAGCACCCCGTATACGAACCCGGATACTTAAAGTTCCCATTCGCCGTGAAATCATAATGTCTCATGCCACAAAACAGATGTCTCTGGAGATCGAACGTCTCAGCCTCCCGGCTTTGATTTTCGAGAAGGCGGTTCCTGGTTGGGGGCGTGTAATGCATCAGTTACAAGAGGCGCAGGAGGTTTCGTGCTCTGCGGGCACATTGCTTCCTAATCGGCGCAAGTATTTGGCTTGGGAATATGAATGTAAGGAAGGCCATAAATATTTGCTCACAACAAAAAGAGCGGATCGAAAATTGGATGGTTATCGCGGCATTCTATTTAAAGACGGTGAGGATCTGACATGGTTGCGGCACGATACAATCGAAGCTTTCGAGCAGGAGCTAGGGTCCCGTGTTTGTCTTACGATCTGTGACTCTTGGTCGAATCAGTTTATCTATCGGCAACAAACAAATGCCGCTGAGCCGGATGGTCTCAGACCACCGCAAATCGGGGCACTGCATGCGATTTCTGCTCACTGGTCACTCTCCAACGAACCAGCTACGATTGTCATGCCAACAGGGACGGGTAAGACTGAAACAATGTTGTCGGCTCTTATCGAATCACAGTCGAAGTGCATGTTGGTGGTGGTTCCCAGTGTTGCGCTAAAAGGCCAGACAGCAAACAAGTTCGTGTCTCTGGGAATGCTTCCAGAGCTTGGGGTGGTGCCTCATAGCATCACCAAGCCGGTTGTAGGGATCATCGACCATCAGATTACCAGCGAAGACCAGTTGAAGATATTTGAGCAGTGCAACGTCGTCGTTGCTGTCGTGAATTCATTCTCCAGCAAGAAAACCGAAACCTTGCTGTCTGAAATCGCCGACTGCTGCAGTCATCTGGTGCTCGATGAGGCGCACCATGTTGCCGCAGCATCCTGGAATCGACTGAAAACGGCATTTTCAGAAAAGAATAAGCCGGTTTTCCAGTTTACGGCGACCCCCTTCCGCGAGGACCATTCACCGCTTGGGGGCAAGGTGATCTATAATTATCCGCTTGGTCGAGCGCAGGACGAGGGATACTTTTTACCGATTAAATTTCAGGGGGTTTTTGAGGTCGAGACTGATGTCGCAGATCGCCGTATTGCGGAAACTGCTGTTGCTCAATTGAGAGCCGATCTGGAACTTGGGTATGATCACAGACTGTTGGCCCGATGCCAGAGGATCTCACGCGCAGAGAAAGTCCTTGAAATCTATAGATCAGTCGCGCCCGAATTAAATCCAACATTAGTGCACAGCCAAAAAGGTTCCGTGGATCAACATATCGAAGACCTACGCTCAGGAGCCTGTAAGATAGTGGTGACCGTCAATATGCTGTCTGAAGGATTCGACTTGCCCAGTCTCAAAGTCGCAGCGATTCATGATACCTTTAAAAGCTTGGCAGTGACGTTGCAGTTTGCTGGACGTTTCCCGCGTGTGGGTTCTGGTAATCTTGGCACACCTACCATTGTTGCGAATACCGGGATTGAGGACGTGTCGAGTGCCCTTCAAGGCCTTTATGATGAGGATGCCGATTGGGACTCAATGCTCAAAGAACTCCAGTTTGAGAAGGTCGCTGAGAGACTGCGCTTTGAAGAGTTTAATCGAAAGTGCCGGGATTTGGATAATGGTGAGGTGTCTGAGGAAACCATCGCAGCGAAGCTGAATGCAAAGAATTTGAATTTTCGCTTCAACACTGTGGTTTATCGGAATGCGAAGGAGTTTAATTCCTATGGTCTGCGAAACGGATTGGAGAAGAATCATCGTTTGGTTCGGTCGTGGCAAATTGAAGACCGTAACGTGGCTTTCTATGTGACCCGGTTGGTTGAAAAGCCGCGCTTTTCGAACAGCAAGCTGGTCGAGGACTCAACGTTCAATTTATACGCCATGTATTATGATGCAGAACGGGAGTTGCTCCATATCGGTTCATCGACTTCCAGCATGAATTGTCATGAAAATTTGGCTAAGGCTGTATCTGGCAACGGTGTGGTTCGTATTCGCGATGAGCAAACATATCGCATCTTCTGTAAAATCGAATCATTAATGCTGCTGCAGGTAGGTCTGTTGAGCGGAGGCGGGGCACGGAATCACCGCTATTCAATGTTTGCCGGAGCTGATGTTAAAGACGCGATTGCTCGAATTCACGATGGTGCGACCAAGTCCAATTTCTTTGGAGATGGTTTTCAGGATGGCGGGCCGGTCGGAATCGGTTGCTCGTCTCGGGGTAAAATTTGGGGGCGCGATACTGGGTCTCTCGATGAATGGGTGGAGTGGTGCAATCAGGTTGCAACTGAATTACTGGATGGGAATGCCGATACGAGTAAACTCATTGATAATGTTTTACTCAGGGAAATTATTCCCCATCTACCTACGGATAAAGAGCCGTGGTTTATTGAATGGCCGGAAAGATTTAATCGGTTGAATGAATATTCGCTCAAACTGTCGGCCGACCAAATTGAAGAGCCGCTTTACCGGTGGGGGATCTCTCTTTTGCAGTATGATGTGAAGGAGAACTGCTTTGATTTTACAATCAGCCATAGCGAGGGTGTTTTGCCCGCTTCGACATACCGTCTTTCCATAACTGGAGAAGAGGGAGCTGGGTTCGCCGTGAGTTTGCTCGATGGCCCAAAGTTAAAACTCTGCGGTCTGAAGCAGGAACAGACTCTTGAAGACTTCTTTAAAGAATACCCTCCGATCTTGGATTTTATTGACCACTCTTTCTTGGAAGGCGCGAATTTTGTGGATCCAAAGCAAACGCCACCTGCGTATTCGGCATCCGATCTAGATGTTCGTGACTGGACGCCGGTAAATATTCGAAAGGAATCTCGGTGGAAGGGAGGAGTGTTCCATGAAGACTCTATTCAGGCTCAGGCGATGCAGTGGTGTCTCGACGAAGGTTTTGAGATCATCGTCGATGATGATGGTGCAAATGAAGTTGCCGATATTGTCGCCGTTAAAGAAGAAGGGGATGGCTTGCGACTCCGTCTGCTGCATTGCAAATACTCAGCGACTGACGATTCAGGTGCCAGAATCGAGGATGTGGTTGAAGTCTCATCTCAGGCAGTGAAGAACATTCGATGGATGTGGGATCTGAATGCTTTGCGGACTCGCCTTAATAAGCGTGATAAAGATCGCACTGCAAAAGGGGCTTCCAGATATTTCAGAGGAGATCCTTCGATGCTCAAAAAGGTCGCTCGTATTTCCCAAATTCGACCGCGCTATGAGAAGGAGGTCGTTATTGTTCAGCCTGGGATTTCTGCATCAAAAATTTCGGGTGAAATGAGTTCAGTATTGGGATCGGCTGATGCCTACATTCGAACCCGATTGGGATGTAAACTGAAGGTATGGTGCTCAACCTGATAGTGCTGTTGATTGTGTTAGAAAAAACAATTAAGAACGATAATGGAGTCAGTATTTGCTAGTGCAGATTGGAGAACTGTAGCTGCTGTAATAGGGGCTATTGCGGCCTGTATCGCCTTAGCTGTAAATGGGCTAAATTTCTACTTCCAGCACTTTTATAAGTTCACTCGATTATACATGATCGTTAGTTCCGATAGTGATATGAAAGAGTGTAAAGCTAAGGTTAATCTTAATCGAGTTAAGTTACTTGAGGGAATCCGTATTATCCTATCGAACAGCGGTAATCAAGCCATCGTGATAAACAGTTTAGCTCTTGAATGTCGAATGATCGAACCTGAGTTTTTGGGAAAATCATCGTTTTTATTTCCGAGGCTGGATTATAAAAAAGCTAGGCCGCATCATTTAGATCCAACGAAGC
>Ga0194138_10001223_pt1 | contig 12319 bp, 9 predicted proteins | sample TARM_MetaG_T2_14_FD_134022 | JGI IMG/M metagenome (GOLD analysis project Ga0194138, IMG submission 134022) | Freshwater microbial communities from Pennsylvania, USA, analyzing microbe dynamics in response to fracking - TARM_MetaG_T2_14 (version 2) | ecosystem: Environmental > Aquatic >...
ACCCATTTTTCCCTTATTAATAAATTTTAACGCCCCGTTGTAAAGCATCAGGGTCAGCTCTTCAGGACTTGCAGTTTTCACACTGTTTTCCTTGTAAGTATTGTACGGATTTCTTACTGCCATTTTGATTCCTCCTAAATGTATATATGAGATACTACCTTTATAAGCTAAGGTGATACCTGTATAGATAAGATGCTACAGGCTTGCCGCGTTTCTACTGCATTCCCATGCCGCCCATTTGCTGCATTAGCCAGCCGGCTTGATCGTTCATCTGGGACATTGCTTTTTCCATTGCGGTAAACTGATTCCAGTATCGCTCTTCGGTTTGCATCAGTCGTCGTTCCTCTGTAGCAATTCGTTGTGCGATGCTTTGTACATCCCGATCCAGTCGAGAGATGGAACCTTGTATTGTAACAAAGTCGATCAGCATATTGGACCGTACACTTCGGTAAAGACTGGAATCTTCTCCCGGTCCTGATTGACGAATGACTTCCTTCATTCCTGTAGTTAAGTCGTCATAGGCACGTTGAATCAAACCGGTTCCAGCTTTACCCTCCCCTTCTGCAGGGGTTTTAAAGAATACATCCAGTACGCCTTCCGGATCGTTAGCAATGGCTGCTTTCAGCTTATCTTCATCAATTTCCAATCGGCCACCCTGCATATAGTTTCCGGTGCTAATCCCGATTTGGGTAATATGATTGTACTCGCCTCCGGCGTTTTCCACATTCTCATACATACTGCTTCTAAGAGTTTGAAGGGTTCTGGTTAAGGTACGGTCGTTGGTAAGCAGTCCCGAGCGTGCCCGTTCCTCCCATTTTTCAATATCAGTTTCGTTCATGGCTTCTTTTTGTTCATCGGTCAGCGGTCCGTATTCCCGGTCATATTTTTCCTGAACCGGTCCGTTTACTGCATCGATTAACTCGTTATATTCATCCACAAAACTTTTGATGTTATCATAGATACCGTCTACGTCAGTTCCGACTTGAATGGTTGTTTCTCCAATTTGATGCAGTTGCATATCCATGCCGAATACGGAAACGTTGTTGTTGGAGCTTTTCACTTCTTCACCGTTGAAAAGAACCGTTGCATCTCGGCCTCCGATTCCATGGGTTGCATTTCCTTCAGCATCACGTAAAATCTCTCCCTCTGCATTCCGCTGAACTTCAGTAAAGATGTTCTGATCTCCTGCATTTGAAAAAATAGAACCGGCTATTCCACTAGTGTCAGTAGCCGCATCAATATGCATAAACTCTTTTTCTCCTGAGTTTCGGCTCATAATCATCATTCGGTCCATACCGGCATCATAAGAGGTTCGAAGTCCGAGGCTCTGTCCTGCGTTCGGTTCACCTTCATTGACCACCGCATTGTTAAACGCTCGGGTGACATCCTGCATGTTCATATCCTTCGAAAGGGTAATGGTTCCGGTTCCTGCACTGGTAGTCATTTCAAAACTTACTTCAGTTTCTCCTTCTGCAAAAAAACGATCATCAATTTTCCCTGTGTTCTTATCAATCAGTGCGTCTCCATCAGGGCTGGTCAACTGTAAAGAAGTTGTCCTTGCCGTCTCCGCCAAGTTTTGCACTTCTACGGTATGACTTCCCTCCGCTGCATTTCCCTGGGCTGAAGCCGAAACCGCCGCACTGTTGGAAGAGGTCGCACTTTTAATCCAGCTTAAATTATTCACATTCGCAGATCCAAATCCACTGCTAATTCCAAAATTCTGGCGGGTGTTTAAAATAAAATTCGCCATGGTTTTATTTACATCATGATAGGCTTCCTGTTTCCACTCAATTTCCGTTTGCTGGGTGGTAAAGCGGTCCACCTTCATTCTTTCCACTTTCATTAAATCCCGTACCATTTGCTCTGTGTCCATTCCGGACATTAATCCACCAATTCGCATAATAAAACTCCTTTCTTTAGCAAAATACAACATGTCATCTTATGTGAAGTTATTAATTTTTATCGATTTTACCTTATACTAAGCTCGTTCATCAATTAAGATGCCGGCCATTTCCAGCATATCTGCTACCATATCAATAATCTTTTCCGGAGGAATCTCCCGAATAACCTCATCCGTAGCGGTATCTACCACTTTAACCATGATTCGATCCCTTCGGTCGTGACTCTCAAATTCCAGTCGTCGATTATGGGGCTTAAAACTTTGGTTGGCCTTTTCCACGGCTTTTTCCAAATCCTCTTCCGTGTACTCCAGTTGTCGTTCCGTATCCCGGGTCATATTCTCCGTTACGGTTCTTTCGCTTCGTATCTTCTGATTTTGTGGCTTTTCTATCTCCTGAACTCCCCCATCTTGGCCTCCTTGCCGCTGGGTATTGGTATTGATCGCTGCAGTTCTTGCGCTTTCAAAGCTTACTCTGTCCAATTTCATGTTAGGCTCCCTCCTAAATTTTCTATCTCTTTCTAATTACACTATCGGCAGTTTCCCCATAGTTATTTAGTCCTTTAAAAAATTTCTTAAAAGAATTTCTAAATTCTTCATTATTATGATAGGATATTCTTACAATAATCCATAGAGGAGGATGACCATGACGAAGCTTGCGGGAGAGACCCTGTTCAAAAATCATCAGTTTATTAACACAAAGGAGTTTCATGAAAAAATCCCCGAAGATCAAAGTATTTATGAAGTGCTTAGGGTCATCGACGGTACTCCTTTATTTTTAACGGAACATCTGAATCGACTATACGTCTCCCTAAAAATCCTGAACCTTAAGGATTCCTTTGATCTTTCCTCTTTACGGGGCTTAGAGGACAGTATTCGAAAGCTGATATCCCTAAATACCCTAAAAAACAACAATCTTAAAATCATCGTCACCCATTTTCACGGACAGCGGTCCTTAGACTGCTACGGCTTTTTCATTCCCAGCACTTATCCTCCGAAGGATGCTTACGAAACCGGGGTGGATACCGTCTTATTTCACGGGACCCGGGATAATCCCAATGCTAAGGTATATCAAACCGAATTAAGAGAAGCCGTGGCAAAAAAACTGGCTGCTGCCAATGCTTATGAGGCCTTACTGGTGAATGAGTCGGGAGAAATTTCCGAGGGCAGTCGCTCCAATGTGTTTTTTGTGAAGGAGGAAACCGTCTATACCCCTCCGGCGAAAAAAGTGCTGCTGGGGATTACCCGGGAAAAAATCTTGCAGCTGATGGAAAATCACCAAATCCCCTTTAAGGTGGCACCGATTTACGAAAAAGATCTGCAGGAAATGACCGGGGCTTTTATGACCGGTACCTCTCCGAAGGTTCTGCCCCTTAGAAGCGTTGACGGATATGCTTATGAATCGGCTTCCAACCCGGTGATACAGCAAATTATGAAACTGTATAACAGCTTAATTGAAACGGAGATCCGGGATGATGCAAGAGGGATAAAATAATATTTTTTTCACAAGCTTCTATAGACAGTCCTTTATTTCATGATATAATTGTAATGAAATTTACCGATACATCGGAATTTTTTTGAACCTCGATAGAATTGTTTGACAAATATTTCATAAAGGGTGGTTACGTTGTCTAAATCAAGTGTAGTACAATCTATTCGAGAAGATCTTACGGATCAAAAGGAACACATCGATGAGGAAGTGGAGGATTTTGTCCTCGTTCCCGATCATACCAAATATTACATTATGTTGGGTTACGCTTTGTTCGTTATGTTCTCCGGTTTTTTATTTAACTCTCCCTTGGAGATTTTTCAAGGGATGCAGGCTATCATTGTGGCCCCCAGTATTCTGGTCACGGATTACTTTGAAATTGCCAATATCGGCAGTACCCTCTTTAACAGCGGTTTGTTAATGGTGGTATCCATCGGAATTGCGAAAAAAAGCCAGGTTAATATGAACGGACCGTTAATTGCGGCGATCTTAACCATCGGAGGCTTTGCTCTTTTCGGGAAAAATCCCTACAACATTATTCCGATTTTAGTCGGTGTCTTTTTATACAGTCGGGTACAAAAAGAGAAATTCAACAAATTTATTCTTCCCGCATTTTTCGGAACCGCTCTTGGACCCATGGTTTCACAGGTATCCTTCGGTTATGATTTTCCTATAATCCAGGGGATGGCCCTGGGGGTAATATTCGGGATCATCGCCGGCTTCGTGCTGCCCTCTCTTGCGGCTCATTTCATTCGGTTCCATCAAGGATTTAACCTTTACAATATCGGTTTTACCTGCGGTGTGACGGGAATGTTTTTTATGGCGGTATTTCGGGCCTTCGGATACAATCATGAGGGAGCCCTCTTCGTATCCTCGGGAAACAACCCCACTTTTTCCGTTTATTTGGGACTGCTTTTTCTATCCTTTATTATCATCGGACTTTATTACAATCGTTGGAATTTTAAGGGCTATAAAAATCTTCTGACCCATGCGGGACAATTGGTTACGGATTTTGTTACCCTTAACGGATTCGGAGTAACCATGATTAACATGGGAATCCTCGGACTGATCTCTACATTATACGTGGTTATGGTAAACGGTGAACTGAACGGTCCCATTATCGGTGGAATTTTTACCATCGTGGGCTTCGGCGCCTTCGGAAAGCATACGAAAAATATTTTACCGATCTTTGTGGGAATCTATCTTGCCACCCTCTTTAACATTTGGGATGTAAACTCTACCGGTGCCTTACTTGGAGCCTTATTCGGAACCACCTTGGCGCCGATTTCCGGGCGGTTCGGATGGCAGTACGGAGTCTTGGCAGGATTTTTACACATGGCTGTGGTTATGAATGTGGGCGTGGTGCATGGTGGAATGAATCTATATAACAACGGTTTTTCCGGAGGTTTTGTAGCGGCTTTTCTGGTACCGATCATTACATCTCTAAAAAAGGAAGTGATCTAGCATGACGGAGGTTCAACAAAAACTGATTCGCGTGTTAAATGAGTTACTGCATTATTATTTCGAGCTTCATATGGAGGATATATCCATGGAGATTATCCAGGGAAAAACCGAATCTTCCCTTATTATGTCGGGATACCCTTCCATTGTGGATCGGGAGGAATTAAAAGAGCTTTCGAAAAAGCTGAACAAACCCCGACAAGAGGAACTTGAAGATTATTACTGGAATCTGGTGGGAACCGTGGACTCCAACGAGCAGATTAACTTAATCAGTATGCTGATAGACTCTGCCAATGTGGAGCTGGATAACGGAAAACTTACAATCCAAGTGTATCGAAGACATTAAGTAAAAGATACAAGTATAAGACATAAAAACCCTGAAAATCCTATGCGAAATCATACTTCGCCGGACTTTCAGGTTTTTTTTATTCTTTTTGTACTTGGTTATTTACTTATGCTTGGTTACCTACTTATGCGTGGTTAGATGCTTATGCTTGGTTACCTGCTAGTACTTTACTTCCCTATTTTTTACTAATTTTAAGATCTTTTTTATGCCCTTTTCAAGCCTTCCTTAGACCTTTATTATCAAGCCTTTTTTAGGCCTCATTGGGTTGCCCCTCTTCCTCCGGGACTTGCGGTGCCTCTCTTAATGACGCCTTAACTTTGTCACTGAAGGTTAGTTTTCTTCTACGAAGGCCGTATCCAAGCTTTTCCTTAATCGTTGAAAATGCGGCGGCGATCAGTGATAAGGGGGGGCCCATCATCAGCAAGCCCTGGCGGTGACTCGGCATGGCATCCCAAAATCCTGCCTTAATGACGTCAAAACTGTCCTTCAGACTTTCCTTTGGAATCTGTAGTCTCGCACCCTGCTCGTCCCGGACTAAAAATGCATTGTCCACGGCCTCTAATCGTGTTTCTTCTTTCCCTTCGTATGTAATCCAGAAGTGACTCAAAGAAAAACTTTTCTCATAGGGGATTTCCAGCGCCTCAAAGATGGATGCCAGTACTACGAAACGGCTCTTGCAGTCTCCCCTGCCCCGAATTAAGACTTCTTCTGCCCGGGGAAAATAAAAGGGTACTCCGTAGCTTTGCCAATCATATTGATAGGGAACGATTTCCTGAAGGACGTAGGCTTCGATCTCCTTCGGTGATTCCGGCAATTCATCCAATAAGTGGGCTACGGCATCGGGATTTATAGCAGGATTGATGATTCTTGCTCCGCTTACCCCTAACCGGTAAGGATTCGGATACAAAACGAACAGTGTCCAGATGCTTAAAAAAATAATTATCACGGCAATTTTTTTCTTCATGTTTCATGCTCCTTTACATTTCATTCTCCCATTTTCCGGCTTAAGCCTTATCTGTTGTGCATCGTTCTTTATGTCTTTCCTTTTATGCTGTAGATCTTTGCGTTACCCTTTATCAGAATTGTATGAACAATTATATCATTATAATAATGCTTATGAAAAGAGAATTATTTCCTGATTTGTTTCTTTTTATAAGATTATTCCTGTTTTATTTCTACCTTTACTGTACATCTTTGACGAATATTATTTATACATGATAATAATGGGTATATATCAAACTGTCCCTAAATTACACAAGGGATTTATCCCGGCTCATTTTTGGCATAGTTATTGCAAGTATAGAAGTAGGAAGAAAATTATTACAATATATTAAAGGAGGAATTTATTTATGAAAGAAGTTGTAATTGTCAGTGCCGTACGAACTCCGATTGGAAATTTTGGTGGTGCATTAAAGGGAATCAGTGCTGTGGACCTTGGAAGTCTTGCGATTAAAGAAGCCCTTAAACGAGCCGATGTTGCTCCTGCCCTGGTAGACGAAGTGTATATGGGTTGCATCCTGCAAGCCGGTCTTGGCCAAGGGGTTGCTCGACAAGCTTCCGTAAATGCGGGAATCCCTGTGGAAAAGCCTGCCACAACCATTAACATGCTGTGCGGATCCGGACTTCGAACCATTTCCTTAGCCGCTCAGACAATTTTAACCGGCGACAACGACATCGTTGTAGCGGGAGGAACCGAGAACATGTCTCAGGCTCCTTACGTTTCCAATCAAACCCGATGGGGTGCAAAAATGGGCGATGTTAAAATGGTGGACACCATGATCAATGACGCATTAACCGATGCTTTCAACGAATATCATATGGGAATTACTGCTGAAAACTTAGCTGCGAAATACAGCATTACCCGGGAAGAACAGGACAACTTTGCCGCCCTTTCACAAAACAAAGCGGAAAAAGCCCAGGCGGAAGGAAAATTCAAGGATGAAATCGTTCCTGTAACCATTCCTCAACGAAAGAAAGATGACATCATCTTCGATACCGATGAATTTATTAAACCGGGAATTACTCCTGATAAACTTGGTAAGCTACGACCGGCCTTCAAAAAAGACGGTAGTGTTACCGCAGGAAATGCTTCCGGAATCAATGACGGAGCTGCAGCCGTTGTGGTAATGTCCAAAGAAAAAGCCGATGAACTTGGTCTTACGCCCTTGGCAACCATCGTATCCTATGGTAACGCCGGTGTGGATCCTTCCATTATGGGAATCGGTCCTGTAAATGCTACGAAAAGTGCATTGGAAAAAGCGAAACTTACACTGGAAGATATGGACTTGATTGAGGCCAACGAAGCCTTTGCTGCACAGGCCCTAGCCGTAGGTAAAGAACTTCAGTGGGTAGACGAAAAAGTAAACGTAAACGGTGGAGCCATTGCTCTGGGTCATCCGGTTGGAGCCAGCGGTGCGAGAATCCTCGTTACTTTGCTTCATGAAATGAAAAAGCAAAAGAGCACTTACGGACTGGCTACCCTTTGCATCGGCGGAGGTATGGGAACCAGTTTAATCGTAAAAATGTAAGGATACTGAACAGTTTTTTTGCAAAATTGAATAATTTTGATATAATTAAGTGGATAGGAATTTTTCCTATCCGCTTTTTTAGAAATACTGCCTTACATAAGCAACGCTGTCAATCAATGTCCGCATAATAATCATTCTATATCAAACGAGGTGAACAATATGACCACAGGTTCTTTCCAAAATCCCGATCAGAATATCAATGAAATGCTGGACTTATATCGAAATATTTTTAATCATATCTTTAACTGGGTAGTGGTAGTGGATACCGATGGCCGGGTGATCCTCCTTAATAAAGCCTATTGCGACTTTTTGGGCGTAAAGCAGGAGGACGCCATCGGGAAACATGTAACCGAAGTCATTGAAAATACTCGAATGCACCTTGTGGTGAAAAACCGAAAGGAAGAAATCGGTGATTTTCAAAAGATTAAAGGAAACACCATGGTGGCCAACAGAATCCCGATTTTCAAAGACGGAAACTTAATCGGAGCCGTTGGTACGGTTGTGTTTAAAGACCTTGTGGAAATGGAATCCTACGTAAAACGGGTACGGGATATGGAAAAGGAAATTCAGTTTTATCAGGAAGAATTTAAAAAAATGACCACAGGCTACACCCTGGAGGATATCATCGGAGACAGCCCGGAGATCGAATATGTGAAAAATATGGTTCGAAAAGTGGCTACGACAAAATCCAACGTACTGCTGGAAGGTGAATCGGGAACGGGAAAAGAACTGGTGGCCCAGTCTATTCATCATCTCAGCCCCCGGGGAGATTTCCCCCTAATTAAGGTAAACTGCGCCGCGATTCCCGGCGAGCTGTTGGAATCCGAACTCTTCGGTTACGAGCACGGAGCCTTTACCGGTTCGAAAAAAGGGGGCAAGCTGGGTAAATTGGAAATGGCCAATAACAGTACCATCCTACTCGATGAGATCGGAGATATGCCCATGAACATGCAGGTAAAGCTGCTTCGGGCAATTCAGGAAAAGGAAATCGAGCGGGTGGGCGGTGTTCGAAGTAAGAAGCTGGACTTTCGAATTATTGCCTCCAGTAACAAAAATCTGAAGGAACTAGTGGCAAAGCAGCAGTTTCGGGAAGATTTGTACTACCGGTTAAACGTGGTGAAAATCAGTCTTCCTTCCCTTCGGAATCGGGCCAGTGATATTGAAGTAATTGCCCGGCATCTGATTAAAAAACTGTCCAAGGACTTAGGCCTCGGCATTACCGAGGTAACTCCCAAAGCCATGTGGGTGCTGAAAAAATACAGTTGGCCCGGAAATATCCGGGAGCTGTCCAATGTGATTGAGCGGGCACTGAATCTGATGGACAGCGAGGGCCGTATCGATACCGATCACTTACCCCCTTATCTTCGGGAAAGCTCTCCGGCCTTAGGCCTGGATCAGAGCCTCAATCTAAAGGATCGGGTGCAAAAGGTAGAGCGGGATTCTATTAAGCGAGCCCTGGCAAAAACCAAACATAATAAGCTGGAAGCCGCTAAAATACTAGGCATAAGCCGCACCAGCCTATATAAAAAAATGGAAGAGTACGGACTGTAATTCGGCCGTGTAATTATTCTGTACAGTGTGCAGAATATTTACACGGTTTTTTTTTAGGATTAATTAACGCTGTGTAGCGGTATATGCAATGAAAATAATAATAATTCATGAATTTTCAGATAAAATCCGGTTTTCATGTTCACAAACTGTGCACATTATTAAATAATAATCGAAACTTTCCCCCTATTCTTAGCATTTTTTTTCCGAATTTCCTCAGAGGTATTATTATTTTTTGTATTTTTTTCGTATATTGTAGAATTTTCTATCATTATTCCATCATTTTCGCAATTATCATATTTTTAAGTACTTCTTTTCTTTTTCAGCTCCTTTTTTTTATTTTTCTTCGATATTTTTTAAAAAGTGGCACGACCCTTGCTTTATTATATAACTGTCGAACAATTCTATAATACATTAATTAATAATTCTTTAGGAGGTATACTTATGCCCAAGTTTACAAGCGCAAAAGAAGCGGTTTCATGCATTGAGTCCAACGCAACATTGGCAACCGCGGGATTTGTAGGAAATGCAGTACCGGAAGAACTGGAAATCGCCTTGGAAGAGCATTTCCTGGAAACCGGAAAGCCCCAAAACCTGACCTTGGTTTACGCCGCAGGACAGGGAGACGGTAAAGAACGAGGCCTGAATCATTTAGGTCACGAGGGATTGTTAAAGCGTGTAGTGGGAGGCCACTGGGGTCTTGTACCAAAGATCCAGAAGCTTGCTTTAGCCAATAAAGTTGAAGCCTACAACTTCCCTCAAGGTACAATTTCTCATTTATTTAGAGATATTGCCGCCAACAAACCGGGAACCATTACCAAGGTGGGACTTAAGACCTTTGTGGACCCCAGACTGGACGGCGGAAAACTGAACGAATGCACCAAGGAGGATTTAGTGGAATTAATGGAAATCCACGGTGAAGAGTACTTAATGTACAAAGCTTTCCCCATTGACTATGCCTTAATTCGAGGAACCTATGCCGATGAAAACGGAAACGTTACCATGGAAAAAGAAGCCGGTTCCTTAGAGGTATTATCCATCGCCCAAGCTGTTAAAAATTCCGGAGGAAAAGTCATCGTTCAAGTGGAGCAGGTTGTTAAAGCCGGTACCCTTGATCCCCGACTGGTTAAAATCCCCGGGATTTATACAGACTTCATTGTAGAGACGGTAGACATGAAGAACCATATGCAGACCTTTGCCGAGCAATACAATGAAAGTTATACAGGAAACATCAAGGTACCGGTGACCTCCGTAAAACCAATGGCACTGGATCCACGAAAGATCATTGCACGAAGAGCGGCTATGGAGCTGATTCCACAAGCTATTGTAAACTTGGGAATCGGAATGCCTGAAGGGGTAGCCTCCGTTGCCAACGAAGAAGGTGTGGGAGAAGAAATGATCCTCACCGTAGAGCCCGGTCCGATTGGTGGAGTACCCGCAGGCGGTTTAAGCTTTGGGGCTGCAACCAATCCCCAGGCAATCATTGATCAACCTTATCAGTTTGACTTCTATGATGGCGGCGGACTGGATGTAGCCTTCCTAGGCCTTGCCCAGTGCGACCAGATCGGGAATATTAATGTAAGTAAATTCGGACCTAAGATTGCCGGTGCCGGTGGCTTCATTAACATCACCCAAAATGCGAAAAAAGTTATCTTTTGTGGTACCTTTACCGCCGGTGGCTTCAAAGCTGAAGCAGTGGACGGAAAATTAAAGATTACCCAGGAAGGTAAATCCGTGAAGTTTGTAAAAGACGTAGAGCATGTTACCTTTAGTGGTGAATACGCAAAAGAGCAGGATCAACCGGTTATCTACATCACGGAACGGGCCGTCTTTGAAATGAAAGATGAAGGCTTAGTATTGACAGAAATCGCTCCGGGAATGAATCTCGAGACCGATGTACTGGCTTACATGGACTTTAAGCCTGCAATTTCTGAAAACTTAAAGGAAATGGATGCAAGAATCTTCAAGCCTGAAAAAATGAATTTGAAACTTAGCACCACCCTGTAAGTATGTTGTTGTACACCATGTTTTAACACATAACACACCACATTATTAATCGGGTCTAATACCCCATTAGACCCGAACCAAAATTTTAAGGAGGAAAAATTTATGATTGGTATTATTATTGGTCTTGCATTACTAATGTTTTTAGCTTACCGAGGACTTTCCATCATCTGGATCGCTCCCATTTGTGCACTTGTTGTTGCCGCTTTCGGCGGATTGGATTTACTTCCTGCCTATACCGAGTCTTACATGGGTGGATTTGTATCCTTTGCTCAGTCTTGGTTCCCTGTATTTATGCTCGGTGCGATTTTCGGAAAAGTTATGGAAGATTCCGGTGCAGCCCAGTCTGTTGCCCAGTGGTTAACCTCTAAATTCGGCAAGAGAATGGCGATTTCTGCTGTTGTTGCCGGTTGTGCGGTACTGACCTTTGGTGGAATTTCCTTATTCGTAGTAGTATTTGCAATGTATCCGATTGCTTTATCTTTATTTAGAGAAGCAAACATTACAAGAAAACTAATCCCCGGTACCATTGCTCTCGGTTCTTTTACCTTTACCATGACAGCGATCCCCGGAACTCCACAAATCCAAAACCTAATTCCTATGGAATACTTTGGAACCACCCCTACTGCAGCTCCTATTATGGGAATTGTCGGTGCAATTATCATGTGTGGTGGAGGAATTTTATTCCTGGAAATGCGAAGAAAGAAGTACGATTCTCTTGGTGATGTATATGATGAGCCGAAAGATAAGGTTGCGGAAATCGATCTTACAAAACTTCCAAATCCGATTCTTTCCATGCTTCCATTACTTACTGTAATCTCTTTGTTAAATATCAACATCATCAATGATGCTTGGGAAATAGACATCATTGTAGCCTTACTTGCCGGAATTTTACTAGGGCTTGCTCTTAATATTCCGCGAATTGAAAACATCAAAGCAACTCTAAACCAAGGTGCTTCCAGTTCTGTTATTGCAATTATCAATACTTCTGCAGCTGTAGGTTTCGGAGCTGTAGTACGGGCAGTACCCGGTTTCCAAACCTTAAC
>Ga0194138_10001227_pt1 | contig 12305 bp, 5 predicted proteins | sample TARM_MetaG_T2_14_FD_134022 | JGI IMG/M metagenome (GOLD analysis project Ga0194138, IMG submission 134022) | Freshwater microbial communities from Pennsylvania, USA, analyzing microbe dynamics in response to fracking - TARM_MetaG_T2_14 (version 2) | ecosystem: Environmental > Aquatic >...
ATTAGACAGATTAAATATGATGCTGGTAGAGAAAACGTTATGTATATCCACGTTACGCTAGTTCCTTACTTAGGTAAGGCTGGGGAGCTTAAAACAAAACCGACTCAACATAGTGTTAAGGAACTTAGAAGTATAGGTATTCAGCCAGATGCGGTAGTTTGTCGTACTGAAAAGCCTATATCTCAAGAGATGAAGGACAAGATATCTATATTCTGCAACTTAGACCCTGGACATGTTGTACAAAACATTGATACGGACAGTCTATATAATGTACCACTTCTACTTAAAGAAGAGGGATTAGATACAATGGTAATTAACAGACTTAATATTCAGGCTGGAGACTATGACTTAACTCAATGGGAAGAAATAGTAAAGAGACACATGAACTTAAAGGATACTGTTAAAATTGCTTTAGTAGGAAAGTATGTGGAATTAAGAGATGCATACTTATCTGTTACAGAGTCACTAACTCATGCTGGTATCCATAACGATGTTAAAATTGATATAGACTGGGTAAAAGCAGATGATTTAAATGATGAGAACGTTGAATCCCTATTAAAGGATGCCCACGGAATTTTAGTTCCGGGAGGATTTGGTGATAGAGGAATTGAAGGTAAAATCGCAGCTATCAAATACGCTAGGGAAAAACGTGTGCCACTATTCGGTATATGTCTAGGTATGCAACTTGCTGTAGTAGAGTTTGCTAGAAACGTTGTTGGATTAAAGGGAGCTAATAGCTCTGAGCTTAATCCAGATACTGAGTATCCTGTAATAGATATTATGCCTGACCAAAAGGATATAGAGAACAAGGGTGGAACTATGAGGTTAGGTCAGTACCCATGTAAAATCTATGAAGGCACTAAATCAAAAGAAATATATGGTGAAGAATTAATACATGAAAGACATAGACATCGTTATGAATTCAATAACGAATATAAGGATCAGTTAACAGCGGCTGGTTTAGTAATCGGTGGTATTTCACCTGATGAAAGATTAGTAGAAATCATAGAATTAAAAGACCATCCATGGTTTGTAGCTGGACAATTCCACCCGGAATTCAAATCTAGACCAACAAGACCTCATCCGCTATTTAAGGACTTTATACGAGCATCAAAGGAAAATAGATAGGTTCTTTGTCAACTGGTGTTGGTGAAGAAAATGAAACAATTTTGACCTAAGAAAATATAATTAAGTTAGTGGCTTAGGATAACATAAAAGTTATCTTAAGTCATTCTTAATGTAGCTAAGTTTTGGGAGATAAGTATTCTATTTTTGGCTCTTTGTCAATAGTTCGGGGGGTTAGTTAATCACGTTAAGCAGTGGATAATTCTATTCCTGAAATCTATTGAAATTCTTAAGCCCAAAGGATACCCTCTTTAAGACCTTAATCTTATTATTAAAACCCTCAGTAGGACCATTAGTAAAACCATATTTAAAAGCATTCTTTATTTCTTTAGCCCATCTTCCATATGTAGCTGCACATTTCTTAAACTCTGGGATATTAGAGCTTTGTGAACTAACAATCCAATCAAAGAAAGCACTAGCGTTGATATGAGTACTTACCGTTTTGACATATCTCATAGAATGACTCTTTCAGATTATGAGCTAAGCGAAGATCTTCATTGTATAACAACATTAAATAAACAGCTTTCTTATTTTCATCTTTGAGCTTATGATAACGGGTGAGTATAAGCTTTCTGCTTCTTTTATAGTACTTTCTAAGGTTAACAGGCATAGTTTTCTGTAAGAGTTTTCTAACACTCTCAATAGCCCATGTTACTTGCCTAATAAAATGGTATTTATCAATAATAATCGTGGCATTAAGAAAATAGATTTTAGCTAAGTCAACAAAATGCTGCCAGATATAGGAAACATATAATTTAACATTATATCTGTCTTTCTTAGTAATTTCTTTGAAGTAGCTTATAAGGTACTTTGAGAACGGAAAGGAAGAATATCTAAAACTTTGTTTTTTTATTCAGATATCGGTACTTAGAATATCATTTGCTAAACGATTAAGGTTTGTAATTTAGGCTTAAATTATACACAAGAAATAAAAATAATAGTGGCACTAGCAGGAATTTTGTATAGACCGTAGAATATACAAAAAAGTGGCATTGAAAATGTGTACAAAGCAGCAAAATTAATAATTATAAAACTATTTGTAACAATTCTGTAATGGTATTTATACAACTATTTATGTATAATACAAATAGAGGAGTACATCTGAAACTTAAAGCACTAATTTATTACATTAATATTACAAAGCTGGAAACAATGTTGACTCACTTCACAGAATTGGTTATAATCGTAGAGTAGAAACATGGTTGTTGGCTCTTCTAAGCTTAAGATATGAAATGAAAATAATTAAGTATAGTAAGCTTAGAAGGGGTAATGACTGCAATAGTACATACTTACCCTAGAAAAAAATCAAAAAACAAACATTTTAAAGGAGGTTTTTTTAGTGAAGAAGAAAATATCAATCTTATTGGTATTAGCAATGGTATTAACATTAATACCAATGACGGCGTTTGCTGGAATCACAAAATCTGGTTCAGTTGCAACTGTAGCAGATGATTCAGTAGTAAACTTAGGGCAAGCGAGAATTGAGATCCCTGCAGGTTCTTTATCAGTTGGGGACGAACTTATTATTAGCTTACCAAGTAAAGTAACATTTTTAGACAAATTTACTGGTGGGGTAGAAATCAATGAAGCAGGTAATGATCTTGCGCTTACTGGAGTACTTTGGAATTATGTTAACACTGTTGCTCCAGGAGTTAAGTTTTATGGAGAATTAACTAGTGCTCTAGGAACTGAAGCAGGTACTTCTATAAGAATACCAGCAACTAATGCAAACGGAAATGCAAATGCTCTTTATACGGCTGCACCTGCATTAGATGTAACAACATTAGGGAATGGAGAATTTAAACTTACAGTTACTGCAGCAGCTACAACTTTGTTATCAGAAGATTCTACAATTTTCTTTAACTTAGGTGCAGTAGCAATTGAAGATGGTTTTGAAGGACCAATCAACCTTAATGTATTAGCACCAAACGGTTCAGGGTTCCCAGCGGGAACTGTTACAGTAGGAACAGTAGCAACTTCAGGAAAAATTAATGTTTCTACATCAAGCACAAAAACATCAAGCGATAACTTTACATTCAGATTAAATCTTCAAGAATTACTACCAGGTTCTTTAAAAAATGAAGCTCAAGCTTTAAAAATTAAATTACCAAATGGTTACAAATTCACTCAAACTCCAGCTGCAGCAACAGCTACTATTAGTGCTCATGGCGGAACTGTTGTTTATGGTCAAGATTTAAATACAACGATCTCATATCAAAACAACAATACTGAAATGGTTATTAGACCAGCTACAGCTGCTACAACTCAAGCATCTTTCTGGAGAATACCAGCAATCGGATTCAGATTAGATGATGTTACAAAAGCACAAGCTGGCGACATTATGGCTCAAATCTATGGTGCAAGTAGCACTGATGTTACAGAAATAAAAGTAGGTACTTTTGGAGAGTTCGGAGTTCAAGTAACAGAAAAAGAAGTTAAAGATGTAGTTGCTGGAAAAGTTGACCAAGAAATTGGAAGCTTCTTTGTTGAAGAGCTTATGAGCAATTCATTAGTTACTTCAAGAAACGTTATTTTAGAATTACCAGAAGGCGTAATCTGGGATTACAATCCAGACGCGTCTGTAGTAACGCCAACTGTAGATGACTACACTAATTATCACGCTGATATACCACAATTTGCTAACAAAGGTGTAACTTTAAATGGCGGTGGTGCAGCAGCAGCTCAACTACCAAGCATCGTTAATTCTGGAAGAGAATTAAGATACATTGTATCTAATACAAGCGACAAAGCAAAATTAGAAATTAAAGATCTTAAAGTTGCAATTAGACCAGATTTCGAAGGTGACCTAGTTGTTAAAGTAAGAGGAACAGCTGGAGCAGCTGGAGAAGTTAAAGTTGCTAATGTAGTACCATCAGTAACAGCTGAAATTAGTGAAGTTAAAGAAGTTGTTATTGGTAGATCTAGCCAAAAAATAGCAGACATTACAATTACAGAGGCTCTAAAAGAAGCATTCTCAAATGTATCTGGGGCTACAAATATTGTTGAACTTGAGTTACCAGTTGGATTCGAATTTACAAGATTACCAAAAGTTGAAGTAGTTGAAGGTGACTTAGATATTCATCAAGTAGGTTTCTCTAGTAACAATGCTAACACATTAGTATTCAATGTTAGAGGAGAAAGTAACAAGCCAAGTACAATTAAAGTAAGTGACGTAGAATTGACTACGTTTAGACATGCACCAGAGGGTAATGTGACATTAACAGTTAGTGGTGGAGACTTAGTAGAAACTGATGCGCATTTTGCAAATCACGATGTTGCAGCAGAAGTTGTTATAGCTAAAGTAATCACTCCTGCACAAGGTCAAGATGGAAAATTTGAAGATAGACAACCAGTTACTTTTACAATTGGTCAAAAATCTTACGTAGTAGGAAATGAAGTAGTAACAGCTGACGTTGCTCCTTTCATTCAAGATAGCAGAACAATGGTACCGGTAAGATTTGTAGCTCAAGCTGTTGGAGTATCAGAGTCTAACATCATTTGGGACGATGCTACAAGAACAGTTACTATCTTTGGAGAAAGAGTAGTTCAATTAACAATTGGAAGCAGTGAATTATTAGTAAACGGAGCAAAAGTAACTATGGACACACAAGCTATTATCTCAGCTGACAGAACATATGTTCCAATCGCTTTCATTGCTCAAGCTTTAGGTGTAGAATATACTTGGAATGCTGCTGACATGTCAGTAACGTTTGAGTAATTAATACTAACTAAATAAATTATTATTATTGCAAAGGAAGACTTTTAAAAGTCTTCCTTTGTCTATCTGTAATTATCTAAACCGTTTAAGTAACAATGAATGAATGTTGGGAGTTGAGTTCATATGAATAGAAAACTAAAAATTGCAATACTTTTAACGACGTTTTTGATTGTAAGTAATATTGCACAGGTTTTTGCTATAACCGAATTAAGTAATAATAGTAAAGACTCTGGTATACAGGAGTCCAAAACTCTAATACTTACTTATGATCAAGCTATTGAAAGTGCATTAAAAAGTAGTCGGCTTATAAAAAGTGCTAATCTGGATGTTGAACGTTCAAATGAAATACGAAATAAGGCAGATGATCAATTAACATATATGCCTACATGGTTCAACAATACCCAAGTAACTGATGTATCGAGGGGTTTATTTTATGGTTTAATTCAGGCAGATATAGGGCTAAAAACTTCTAAGAAACAGTTAACAACTGCAGAACAAAGTGTTGCTTTTACTACTTTAAGAACATATAATGAGTTGTTGAGTTTGCAGAAAGAGGTAGAACTCAATAAGTCTGACCTGGAACGATTAAAGAGAAAAAAGAATATAGTTAGTTTAAAAAATAAGTATGGGCTTGCTACAAGTATAGAAGTACAAGAGGCGGAGAAGACAATAAAGGAAAGTGAATATAATTTACTAAGCAATATTGAAAACGTTAAAGAAAAAAAAATAGTGTTTAATAATTTACTAGGTTTTTCACATGATAAAGAATATATTCTTATTGATGAACCTGAATTCCACATCTTAGATTATAGTGATGAAAAACTGTTATATCATATTAGAAATGTTATAATGGATAGTAATCTAGTTTGGATTGCTGAACAAAATATGAAATTTGCTCAGATAGATTTAGATTTATATGTGTATAATGATCCAAATAACTTGCCATATAGAGCAAAGGAAATTGATTTAGATAAAGCAAATATGAATGTAGCCGAAACTAAAAAGAAATTGGAAGAAACTATACACTCAACATATAGAAATATTAAACAATTGGAAAACCAATACAGTATTTTAAGATTGAAACGCGAAAATGCTGAAGTAATGTTAGCAAAAGCAAATATTCAGTATGAGTTAGGATTAATCACCTTAAATGATGTGAAAGAAACTGAATTTATTATAGAACAGTTAAATAAGAATATGCTAGATGTAATATTACAGCATGAACAGTTGAAGTATATATTTCATATGCCTTGGACTATTATGAATTAAAGTAATTTGTAGGTTAATAATCAAATGAGACTTAATCGAGGGGCCAAAATGTCGATTGAGCATATAATAAAATTGAAATTGGAATCGAACATAAAGATTATTAGTTAACGAATCAAACTAATTATTTTAGTTAATATATTATTAAAAATGATATGTGAATATTCAGGTTCTTTCACAATAGAATAGGTCTGAAGAGAAAAATGAGTTAATTGAACTACGCTAGTAAACAGAAGTCTAAAAGTGAAATTTAAAGTAGCCTTGTTGATAATTGCATGAAAATCGCTATCAGGAACAAGTACATTATCATGTAATTTATAACGTTCTAAGGATAAATACGAATCTTTCTTACTACAGTTATAAAGAAAATCATGTGGTAGGAAACTGTAAATAAATATGACGCAAGAAAAATAAAAAAAGAATTCCCAAATTGCAATAGCAAATTGAACTAATTACTAACTTTAATATTATGGAATTTATTGGTTATATCAATGCGGTACGTTTTTCTCAAACGCTTTGGTTGAAGTAACGGATAAGGATTTTTCTAGGCAATGTATTACACCAGTTTTCAACCTTAGTTATAGACTCTATGGAGAATACGACTATACTCTTACTCTTTGGTATTAAGCGCCAATTATTCCGTTATGTCGCTGATGTTTCCATCTCTCACCTTATGAATATGGATGAGTAAAGTATAACTTAGTGTCAGTAGTTTTTTCTAAATGGAGTTGGACCTTGTGCATTTAACAATTCAATCTGACCTCTTTCATTAAAAGCATTTAGTTTTAAGGGTTATACAGTAGTGGCTTAGGATTAAACTCCTAGGCTATTTTTTAGTTACGCTATTTCCACTATAATATATTCAAATTCGACTAAGGGCTTTAGTTAGTAGTTTATATGCTAGGTAGCATTATTCTAAGCACTGGAAAATATTAATTAGAATGTATATTTAATTCATATGTAGTTCATAATCAGCTGTTATAATAATCCGGGAAATAATACCTATTGTTATTAAATATGAGAGTTAAAAATAGGTTTATTTGAAACTCTTTTAGATATTTAAAGAAGAAACTCAAAATGCAGGAGGTAGTAAAGTGAAAGTTAAAAAGAAGTTTATTTTTATTCTAGTTTTTGTTCTTATAAGTGTTGTTGTAGTTACTGGAATTAATAGGTCAAGAAATGAGAGTCTAAGTGCAGACCAAGAACTAATCGAAGAGGATTACATACCTGTAGAGGTAGAAAGCATTAAGAAAGATACTATAGCAAACCAAATTTCTCTAAATGGTAAAGTTTTTGCAAATGAAGAGTTAATGGTTATGCCATTAATACCTGGTAATATAGTAAAGGTAAACGTAAGCACTGGAGATTATGTAAAAAAAGGTGATGTATTATTTATCGTAGATCAGGATGATGTATTAAGGGGTATAGAGCAGGCCCAGAACAGTGTAGATTTAGCCGAAAGTGGAGTTGAACAGGCTGAAATCGCAATGAAATCTGCAGAAATTAATTATAAAACAGTTAAGGCTAATGTAGATAATGCTTTACTAAACTTAAAGAGGTCAAAGGCCCTATATGAGGCTGGAGCCTTATCAAAAAGCCAACTTGAACAGGCGGAAATGGCCGCATCAACAAGACCTATTGAGGTAGCTGAGGCACAGGTCAAACAAGCTGAAATAAGTTACGAACAGTCATTAAGCCAATTAAGCCAAGCTAAAATAGGATATGAGCAGGCTAATAGCAATCTTAGTAATTCAGTAATTACTGCACCAATTAATGGCTTAATTTCAAATGTTAATGCAATAGAAGGGCAATTCGCAAGCAACGCACAGTCGGTTGCAACTATTATAGATATAGAGCAGGTTTATATACAGGTGGATGTTGCAGAAAATACAATTAATAGATTATCTATGGGGCAGGAAGTAACAGTTACTGTACCATCAGCTGTAGAAGGAGAATTAACAGGAAGAATAGATTATATTAGCCCTGCGTCAGACTCTAAAACTCAATTGTATAAAGTAAAGGTAAACCTATCTAATAAAGATAATAAAATAAAGCCGGGAATGAGTGGCTCTGTCGTATTAGATATTGAGAGTCGTGAAGATGTGCTTTCCGTAAGGAACAAAGCTATTATAGACAGTGAAGGAACAAAATTCGTTTATGTTGTAAAGGACGATAAGGCAGTTAAACAAGAAATAGCTTTAGGTCTAGATACAGGATCATATATCGAAGTAACAAAAGGACTTGAAGAAGGTGATATTGTAATTATAAAAGGGCAAAATTATGTGGTTGAAGGTCAGACGGTTAAAGTAGTAAGGGGTGAGTAATTATGAACTTATCAAAGTTATCGGTTAAAAGACCCGTCATGACCTCAATGGTTATGCTTATCATTATATTACTAGGAACAATCTCTTTAACTAGATTACCAATAGATTTATACCCAGCCATGGATATACCTGTGGCAATTGTTAGTACTTCCTACTCAGGTGTAGGACCCCATGAAATAGAAAACCTTATTACAAGACCAATAGAGGGGGCAATCTCTACTGTAGGTAGTCTAGACACTATTTCCTCCTATTCTTCCCTAGGAAGTTCCATCGTAGTAGCAGAGTTTAATTATGGGACTGATATGAACTTTGCAACCTTGGATATGAGGGAAAAACTAGATTTGATAAAAGGGGCCTTACCTGAGGGTATTGATGACCCAATGGTATTAACAATTGATCCTAATGCCTTCCCTATTATTCAAATATCCCTAGTAAATGACGGAGATTTGAGTACGTTACAGTTATTGGCAGAGGATACTATTAAACCTAGATTAGAAAGAATAGAAGGTATAGCCTCAGTAGATGTAACTGGAGGGTATACAAATCAGATACAGATCAAGGCAAACCAACAGGCATTGAATAATTTAGGCATTGGTTTAAATCAATTATCACAAATTATTGGCGCGTCAAATATGAACTTACCCGGTGGGACTGTAGTACATGGTGAAAAGGAACTTACTATTAGAACTATTGGGGAGTTTAAAGACATAGAGGAAATTAACAATATTCCAATAACCTTACCTACAGGTGGGATTGTACTTCTAGGGGATATTGCACAGGTAGAATTAACTCCTAAGGAAATAGAAACAATTTCTAGGACTAATGGTAAAGATAGTATTAATATTTCTATACAAAAGCAATCAGATAGTAATACTGTAAAGGTTGCATCCTCAGTTCACGATGAAATTAAGAAGTTACAGGATGAATTCGAAGATGTAGAGATTACTATTGTATCTGATGAATCAAAATATATAACCGGTTCAATTAATAATGTACTACAAAGTGTTATATTAGGTGCAGTCTTTGCAATAATGATTTTATATTTATTTTTAAGAAATATACGTTCAACATTAATTATCGGAACTTCTATTCCAATTGCTGTTATTGCAACATTTGCTCTGTTATTCTTTGGTAATATTACGTTAAACCTAATGACTCTGGGGGGGTTAGCCCTCGGGGTCGGAATGTTAGTGGATAACGCAATCGTTGTATTGGAGAATATATATCGATTTAGAGTAGAGGGTTATTCCAGAATAGAGGCTGCAAGTAAAGGGGCATCAGAAGTTGCAATGGCGGTTACAGCCTCAACCCTTACTACAGTAGCAGTATTTTTACCAATAGTGTTTGTAGAGGGTATGATTTCAAGCTTTTTTAGGGAACTAGCCCTAGCGGTTACCTTTTCACTGGTAGCCTCATTGGTTGTATCCCTGACATTAATACCTATGTTATCCTCTAAATTATTAAAAGTTGATAATACGGATGTAAAGGAACGAAAAGGAATAAGGAAACAATTTAAGAAGTTATACGATGCATTTGATAAGGCCTTTTATGGCTTAGAAAATGCATATAAAAGGATATTAACTTGGAGCTTAGGACATAGGAAAAAAACGGTTATAGCGGCCATAATAATATTTTTTGTAAGTTTATCTTCGGTGTTTTTTATTGGATTTGAGTTTTTCCCCGCTTCAGATGAGGGTCTAGTAAATATTAGCGTATCATTACCTGTAGGGGCAGAAATACATGAAATAAACGACGTGCTTTTAGAAATAGAAGAAAATATTGTGTCAGTTGAGGAAGTAGATATTGTATTTGCGTCATTCGGTGGCGGCGGTATTATGAATCTAGGAAATAGTGGGGCAAACATGACCTTAAATCTTAAGAAACTCGAAGATAGGGATCGGAGCTCTAAACAAGTAGCAGATGAGATAAGACAACTACTTAAAGACATTCCCGGGGCAGAAATTATAGTTTCAGAAGCCGCCAGTTCTATGGGCGCTATGGGTGGTGACCCTATAAGTATTAGTATTAAAGGAGATGATTTAGAGCTTTTAGAGATGATTTCTGAGGACTTTAAAAATATAGTTGAATCCGTAGAAGATACTAGGGAAGTAGCCACTAGTTTTAGTGAAGGTATACCAGAGGTTTTAATCCATATTGATAAATACAGGGCGGCTACTTATGGACTAACAACTGCACAAATAGCAAATAGTGTTAGGAATACTACCACTGGAATAACTGCAACAAGATATAAAAGTGGTGGGGATGAAATAGATGTAATTATTAAGGGAGAAGAAGGAGTTAGGGAGAGCTTAGCTAATCTTCAACAAATGGAAGTAGCAACTAGTACAGGAGGAACTATTCCTCTAGGTCAGATTGCAAATGTAACTATTGAAAAGGGTCCTGTACAAATTACTAGAGAGAATCAACAAAGAGTAGTAACTTTAAATGGTAAAATTGGAGACAGAGACTTAAGAAGTGTGACACAGGATATTGAAAAGGCATTACAGGGTTATGAGTTACCCCAGGGGTACAGCTATAGCCTAGGTGGGCAAAACCAAGAAATGAATGATGCCTTTGCTGACTTGTTATTAGCACTAGGTTTAGCAATCATATTAGTATATATGGTTATGGCAGCTCAATTTGAATCTTTACTACATCCATTTATTATTATGCTTTCAGTACCTGTGGCCTTGGCTGGGGCATTACTAGGATTACTCGTAACGGGTAAGGCCTTAGGAATAACTGCCTTGATTGGTATTATAATGTTAGCGGGTATTGTAGTAAATAACGGTATAGTACTAGTAGATTATATTAATATTTTAAGGTTAGAAGGTAAGGATAGATCAGAGGCAGTAACTACAGCTGGTCAGGTAAGACTAAGACCTATTCTAATGACAACATTAACTACCGTATTAGGTCTTCTGCCTTTAGCTATAGGGATAGGAGAAGGTGCGGAAATGCAAGCTCCTATGGGAATAGTAGTTATCGCTGGGTTACTTTTATCAACGGTATTAACACTAGTTTTAATACCAATTGTATATACACTAGTAGATGATATTACAATCAGAATTAAGAAAAGATTAAAGTTAAAAAAAGAGGTAGTAGAAAACTAGTATAAAAGAAAAACTAATAATGCTGGAACTAAATATATCCCTTGCCCTTCTGATAAAGAGGGCAGGGATATGTTTAGTTGTATAATAAATTTAACTATGAACTATATCTAATCCAATGAATTACCCCCCAATTACTAGTATTAGTAGTATTGGGGGGTATTAGTTAGTTATCTAAAACGATAATTCTTTTAGCAATAAATAAGTCATCTTCACTATAACCATCTACAAATATTTTGTCCTTCTCATACAACCTTGATAAAGTTGTTGTAGAACCAGTTTCTGAAATAATTCTAGTATCGTCTGTAACTGTTATAGATAAACTTTCATTTTTCCCAGTCTCAACATTTATATATTTAATAACAACAACATTGTAACCACTATAAATTCTAGTTATTTCGCCTACCTTAGTATTAGTAGGTTCGATTTTTTCAGCCTCTATGGCTATTATAGTGCTACTTTCTAGTTCTAATTCTACTTTGTAGTCTACTCTTAGGTCAAAGAGTGTGGATCTTACATCATCAATATAAATATCTACATTATCAGCAACGGTATATTCTTGTTCTTCCTGGTCTTCATTTAAAATTAATAGTTTAGTAGGTCTTCCTATAACAATAGATTTAACAACCCCGGTATCTTCTGTTTTTGAACTAAAGGCATCTATGCTTACTACTTTACTATCCTCTACTTCTAATTGTACGATATCCCCTTTAACTAAATCGATTAAATCCCTATATCGATTATTTTTATATACATCTACAC
>Ga0194138_10001229_pt1 | contig 12298 bp, 15 predicted proteins | sample TARM_MetaG_T2_14_FD_134022 | JGI IMG/M metagenome (GOLD analysis project Ga0194138, IMG submission 134022) | Freshwater microbial communities from Pennsylvania, USA, analyzing microbe dynamics in response to fracking - TARM_MetaG_T2_14 (version 2) | ecosystem: Environmental > Aquatic >...
GTCTATATCAATACTAGTCATTATATTTTCTTTTTCTACTGTTTTTGTAATCCCGATAAATGATCTTAGCGATTTCACGAATTGCTGCATAAGCCGGTATGGCAACAAAAGCTCCAATAATCCCGTATATGGTTACTGCAAGCATGATCAACACAATGATCGTTAAGGGATGAATTTTTAATTTTCCTCCCAGTACTTTCGGAGAGATGAAATCACCTTCAAGCTGTTGAACTATCAAAGTTCCGATTATTATTTGAAGTACTGTCCAGCCTCCTTGTCCCAACCCGATGATAATTGCGGGAATAACCCCAATGATCGGTCCGATAAATGGAACTAACGAAGTAATCATCGCAAATATTCCAAGGACTGGTGCTAAGGGAATGCCTGCAATAAAATATACAATAAGCATACCGAGCCCGGTGAAAAACGCAACAATGATCTGACCTTTTACATAAACGCTAAGTACTGAATCAACTCTTTCTATTCCTTCAACGAATCTCGCTCTTTGAGAATATGGAACAAAATTTCGGAACTTCTCATAAAAATTATGACCATCCATCAGTAAATAGAAAATTAAAAATGGTACCAGCACCAACTGCGTCGGAATTTCCGTTATTTTTGTAAAGACTTGACTGAAGTTTTCTTGGAGCCACCCCGTCAAATCATTTAACCTTGATGTAACAGCACTTTCAATTTCCGTAACATTAATGTATTCTTCGAGAAATCCCGGTATCAACTTGCCGGGGTCTTCCTGGTATTGTTCGTATTGTTCAGTGGCAACTTCACCTAATTCATCAAACTGATTCACAAAAAAGAATCCAAAGCTACCGATGATCAGTATCAAAACCAATACAAAAATCAAAAATGTAAAGATCACACTGAGTTTATGCGAAAATTTTTTCTCAAACTTTCGCATCAAATGCTTTAGAAGATAATAAAACAGCAATGCGAACACCACTGGAACAAATAAAAAATTGAGAGCAGCAATAAATGGTTTAAAAAGAAACGATAGCTGATATAAAAGAAAAACGATTAAAAGGACCAGTACTATTTTTATTAATAGTTGTATTTGTTTATTCATTTTGATAAGAACCCCTCTCTTAAAACCCTTAAATTTACTCTTGATCAAACTACACTATTAGTTAGGAAATCTATACCCTCAAAAGAGCAGTTAAAACTATACCAATCCAGAATTACATAATATTTACAATCAATAATATCTTTTGTTGTTAATTAGTTAAATAGGTTCAATTCCGGGTAATAAATTCAATAAGGGAGGTATTATTAATGCATAAAAAATTCCTTTTATTTTTTCTTAGTGGGATATTATTATTCACTCTAGTCGCTTGTTCACCGACAGTGGAAAATGGAGAAGAAAACGGAGAACCGGTTAATGGCATTGACAATGAGAATGCAGGGAATGATGAAAACGATGAAAACGGTAATAATGATGAAAATGGAGAAAACGGTGAAAAAGATGCTGGAAACGATAATAATAGTGAAGACAATGGCAAATAAACCTTGGTAGCCCTTCCCAGTCCTGGAGAACTAGACTACTCTGATGAAGGCATCATATCATCGGCGGACGCTGAAGCAGTTATTGCCGAACGCGCCGATAAAACTATGGAAGCCTTTAAAGATATGGACCAAGAGCTACTTGGAACCCTCACCCATCCGGAAGAAGGAGTACGGTTCACTCAGTATTCTAATGTCAATGTAGAAGAAGATCTGGTATTTACTACTGAGGAGATGGAGAACTTTTTCGACGATACCGATAAGTATGTATGGGGCCGATACGACGGAGTCGGCGACAATATTGAACTTGCTCCCAATGAGTATTACGAAGAATTTATTTATACTCAGGACTTTATCGATCCAGAAGAAATCGGATATAATGAGATTATCAGTAACAGCGGGACGATACAGGAAAACCAATTCGAAGTATATTCCGATGCGATTATTGCGGAGTATTACTTCTCCGGTTTTGATGAAGAACTGGACGGAATGGATTGGGAAAGTTTACGACTGGTGTTTCAGTATTATGGAGATACCTGGTACCTGGTAGGGGTAATTCATAACCAATGGACCACGTAATGAAAACTGATTGATCTATGAAATTGATCTATGAAGTTACTATAACGCACCACCGCCTACAGATTTATTTACAGAATCTGTAGGCGATGGTGTGTTATAATAACTCATTATCATAATCGCAGGTGATTAACACTAATTATCTTGACCTTTACTAAGTGAAACTACAAATTCTCTCATTGAACCGCTTTCCTTACTTCTTTTTCTTCGCCTTCAAACTAAGAACTATGGGAAGTTTGCCTTCCAACTCCGGATAATACCGAAGTCCGCTTTCATCGGTTTTACTTCCCCCCATACCGGGAACACAACGATCATATTCTTTGATATAGGTAATATACAGTTCTCCACTCAATAGACCGTTGACTATGGTACTTAATTGATGTCCCCAAAAATAGTTTTCCGCTTTCTTTTCCTCCGATGCGTACCCTCCAATTGTAGACTCATAGTCGCCACTCATTTGAAAGTAAGGATATCTAGGCTCCAGTTGCCCATAATCCAAAGCCTCTTCATCAAAAATCATCATAAAGGGATGACCGTCATGTAGATAGAAAAATCCATCATCTTTTAGAAAGTGCGCGATTACTTTTCCCCACTGGTTTAAATCCGGCAACCAACCAATGGCACCGTCGGTTGTCATTACGATATCATACGCTCGTGAATGAACTTCCATTAATTTCAAAATATCCGATTCGATAAACTCAATGTCTTCAATTTCAAAATCTTTAGCAAGCTCTCTGGCATAATGCACATTATCAGGCACCAAGTCCACACCGGTAACGATCGCACCTTTTCGAGCAAGCAAAATGGAATCAGCTCCGGTGTTACACTGGAGATGGAGGATTCTTTTTCCCGTTATATCTCCCAATTCTTCTTCAACCATAGGATTTAGCTTAAAATCTTTGTCCCTCAGTTTATTTTTAAAATGGTTGTAGTGGGCTTCCGACAAAGTCCCCCAGGCAATTTTATTTGCTTCGATTTGTTCTTCTTCCCTTTTTGTTTGCAAGTCTTCTTTTTTCATTCCTTGGTCCTCCCTTTAAATATTTTTGAAAGTAATAAATTGTTCCTCTACTCTATTGATTGCCCAATGCTTCGTTAATCCTTTTTCTTATCCATAAAGTTTTAAAGTAGATTTAACTTTTCAATAAGTCTTTATCCAAGCTTTACAAAATTAGATTATCTTCAATCCATATTGCCAGATCATCAGCTCCGTACTGCCGATTGCAAAGCACCGTCACTTCCCAATCACCGTCAGGATAAAAGCCGGATCGAAAATTTACTCCCGGGTCTTCACCCATTATAAAATACTTAGCGACCTTTCCCTCTTTTTTTACAATCCACATACCATGACCGTAATAAAGCGGATCATTCACTTTTACCGCAAGATCAAAAAAGGTATCTACGGTGGTCTTTTTTAACAGCTGCCCGCTAAAAATCTCGTTCCATAAGCGGCTCATGTCCTCGGCGGTTACAAAGATCCCACCATCAGGTCCTCCCACTACCGGTACGGAATAAATATTGGTAATCAACTCTCCCTGATGATTTTTAAGATATCCTAAAGCGGTATTTTCCGGAAGCTTATCCATTGGGAAGTATCCGGATTGTTGAAGTCCTGCAGGTTCCAAAACATTCCTTTCAATAAAATCCGTAAAATCCATACCGCTTACTTCTTCGATTATCAATCCGAGAACAATATAAGCTCCATTATTGTAGTGAAACTTCTCACCCGGTTCAAACATGGTCTTCCCTTTATTGATCAGTGGCAAAAAGTCCTTGGTTTTTCGTAGTAAGTACATGGGCTGCTCAATCCAAAGTTCGCTGAAATCCTCCATCACTTCTTCATCGAAGTAATCTGGAATTCCTGACGTATGACTCAGTAGGTGTCGGATTTTAACATCGGGGTGAAAACTTGTAAACAAGTCTGTAAGTGAACTTAGTCTGTCATCAAAGGATAGTTTTCCATTTTCAATGAGCTTTCCAATTCCTAAGGCGGTAAAAAATTTGGCACCGGATGCAATACCAAATTTCGTTTCATAATTATTCTTTCGTTTATTACTTAAATCAGCATATCCAAAGGCTTCATGATATATGATAGTATTCCCTTTTTTGATGGAAACTACTCCGGAAAAATCTTCAATTTCACTAATCTTTGCCTCTAGCTTTTCTCTTTGATCCTTGGAGAAATTATCAGACGGGTTATCAAAACGAGGCTTTCCCTCTTCAGTTGCGATATTCTCGTTAATATAGTTCTTTAAGGATTTTGCCATCATAATATCCGGCTTTCCAGGTCCATTTGCATCGGGGAGAATGCCTACGATTTTATAACCGATTTTTTGATAGAATTCATAGGGATGATAATCATAGTTTTTAATGCTTTTAATCTTCTCATAGGTATCTTCAAATAAATCTCCTTCACTTAGGGAGGTCTGAAATCTTTCGTCATCGGTGCCAAGGTAAATCATTACTCCTCCTCGATTAGCAATTTCTCTTTCCAAAGCTTTCACTAGTTTAGTCCCCACACCTTTGGTTCTCATAGAATCACCTACTACTAAAGGATGCAGTTCCCAACCGGTTTTGTCGTACTGGGGAATTCCTCCGATAAATCCGATTAACATATTCTCCTCCACAGCCATAAGTGTAATTCGTTCCTTGCTCAAAATTTCTTCCATCTCTTTCATAGAATTTTCACTATAACTTTCAGGAAAACTCAACTCAAGCAGTTTAGCTCCAGCTTTTATGTATTCTTCACTATTTTGGTCAAATAATTTTATTTCCATTTACCTTCACTCCTATCTCCAAAAACGAGTCATGTTTTTCTTTTCCTTAATATTGTAAGTAATCATAGCGTCCAGCAAATCGTAATCAATCTTTTCGGTCCATTTGATTTTAAATAGCATTTTAGTTCGTTCATAGCCTGCCTGTTTTATCTGTTCCTCAAAATGATCCAAGGCTTCAGTTTCCGGTGAAATGGAAATATGATTTTTCGCCACACTAAAGGCAAGGATAAAAGTTCCGTGATCCGTAAACATCGGTTGATTCCATTTTATTTCTTTTTCCAATTCCGGAAATTTTTCTGTTATAGGTTCAAGAATTTGACGCATCCTTTCTTTTTTTTCCCCTTCCTCTATGGTCTGTAAATAATCTGTAAAAGTCTTCATCAGAACACCTCCTGTAACTATTATTCCCGTTTTTTAAAGATATAAGCAACGCTCTGAAATTTCACACCCAAACCATTTTTCACGTCAATTCGAACATACAAGATTCCAGATTTATATTTTCACATAAGACATATCACTGAGTCTCTAAAAAATGGGTTTGCCGTCTATGTCCTCCATCTTGGATCCTACCATACCAATAGAATGATGAATCGACCGGGTGTGTTATATCATAATATTTTTTTTTCATCTGATCTTCCTCCCTAAAATAAACTAGTCTAAGCAACATTAAAAATTATTGATTTTCTTAAAATTACTGATTTTCTCAAACTCACTTAATTATGAAAAGACCTCTATATAACAGTGTAGTTAAATTCCTATCTTAACAAAAGGACACCGAGTCGGATTAGATCTCCGCCTCAAGACGGAGATCACCAGTATAAAAAAATACCTCTTAAAAGTTCATTAATACTTTTGAGAGGTGCTTATATTCTTCAATTATTCCCATTTTCTAAAACAGATGACAAGCTATGATTCTTTAATAAAGGGACCAAAGGTTTTACCTAATGAGCCTGCTAGCAGACTGTTGGCAATTTCAACGGCTTTGTTTCGCACTTTTTCATCGAAATTTTCCCAAGAATCGAGATAATTATAGACGAACTTTATATTTTACCAAAACTCATATCGTATACTTCTAACCGATACCAAGTAAAAGAGTTATCATCTATGATCCAGGTGATATCCACTTCACTTGGAATACTTTTTCGGTAATCTTAGAAGTACGGCGCTCTTCCCGGTCTTCCTGTCTTGCCATGAGCTGGTCGATTTCTTTAGAAATCCTGTTATTCATCAATAAGTTTGCGCCTAGTAAAGGCCGGGAGGCGGTTAGGACGCCTCCAAAAAGGATCACCCACTAGTACTGAGTAAACATCGTTTTAATGTCATTTTACACCCTCCTTTTTACGCATGCCTTTAAATAATACTTGAAACTGTTCTTTCATCAGGTGATCAATCATGTTCTTGTCTTGAATGTTTTCAATGATAATCCGTAAAATTAATCCGTAATTTGCAGTCCATAGAATTTTTGCAAGGCTTCTCGGATCTCCTATTTCAAATTCTCCATTCTCTATTCCTTTTCCAATCGCCATTTCCAGTTGTTTAATAGCTTGAGATTCTCCCGGTTCTACCGATCGAAGTACTAAGGTCATTTCAATAATTTTTGGATCCTCACTAAGCATGACGGCTTTATAATATTCACGCATGTTCAGCGCTGCTCGCATATAAGAAGTGAATCGATGAATAATCTGTTCTTCCACCGTCATGTCCTGTTCAAGATCTTGATTAATTGCTGTCATGATCCGCCCATAACCCACTTTTATAAGTTCTCGAATCAATACATCTTTATTCTCAAAATATTGATAAATACTTCCGGGAGTGTATCCGGAAAGCTTTGCAACTTCACGCATGGATACTCCATCAAATCCATTCTTCTCAACAATTATTTCTGCGCTTTCCAGCATCTTTTCTTTAATCTCCCTACGTTTATGCTCATCCATCTTTTTTCTCATTAAAATCCCTCCCAGTGTTGTATTATGTTCTCATATTTCACGATAACACGCTTACTACTATAAGTTGATTAAAAATAAAAAAATAAATACAGTTTTTAATTAAACAATGTTTATTTTACTAAAAGAAGTTTAGCTTGTCAATTATAACAAGCAATAAAAAAAGCTCTAGAGATCATCGTTTCTTAGGATGACCTTTAGGGCTGTTTTTTTCCTCTTCGCTAAAACGATAAATACCGTAAAATCGACGAACTCCCGTTATAAACATTAAGACATTAAATATAAGAAACAGTATAAATGTGATTTTGGGGAAAAGTAATACCAAAGAGAAAAAAACAAAAGTCTCAGATCGTTCTAAAAGCCCGGAATCATAATGCATACTTTTTTCTCCTAGGTTTTGGTATAATGATCCTGCCGCTAAAAATGTAGAGAAATTAAAAATCATCCCAGATAGAAATAATAGATACATCCAGGTATATTCCGGCATCCAGTACAAAAAGCCGAAAATCATCGCAGCCTCCACCATACGGTCTAAAATTAGATCCAGTAATGCTCCGCCGGGAGATGTCCTTTTTATAAGTCTTGCCACCGTGCCGTCCAGCGCATCAAAAAGGCCGGAAATCTATAGGACTGCCAACGCTAGAATCGAATATTCCCAGGCCGTTAATACCGCAGCCAGGATTCCCAGTATAAAGGCGAAGATAGTGATTTGGTCCGGGGTATAATTCATCTTGATCAGGATTTTTGCCAATTTTTCAAAAGACCGCTGAAAAGCGGGCCTGAGCTTCGTATCGATCATAGAATTCACCTCAATATTAAAGTATTTTTCCTAACAAGTTAGTATTTCTAATCACAAACAATCAGCGATTTTTTTGCAGCGTTCACGAGTACCAAATCTCCGGTTTTCCATAACCCTTTTCCGATGACTGAAGCTCGTATATTGAGTCCCTTAACAACCAACTCGTAATAAGTTTTATCTCCTGCGTAGGTTTTGCTGACAATTTCACCTACAACCCTATCATCACTACCAGAGCTGGATTTTTCTTCCCCTTTCGACAAAACTATCGCTTCCGGACGCAGTAGAAGTTTACTGGTTTGATCTACTCTTTCCAGTTGATCTTCTTGATCATAAGAACCAATGAATGTGTAAATTTTTCATCAGCAATTTTTTTTACCGGGATCTCATTAATTTCTCCAAAAAATCTTGCAACTTCCAAGGATTTTGGCGCTTCATATAGTTCTTCCGGCGTACCGTACTGTTTTAGTACACCGTTAAACATCACACCAATTTTACTGGAGGTAATTAGAGCATCCTCCTTGTCGTGGGTTACAAGAATTGTAGTGATTTTCAATTTTCGCTGAATATCTACAATAAATTTTCTCATTTCTTCTTTCAATTGCTGATCCAGGTTAGAAAAAGGTTCATCTAAGAGTAATACCTTCGGGTCTACAATCAGGCCTCGAGCAATAGCCACCCGCTGCATTTCACCTCCGGATATCTGTCCGGGGAATTTATCGCCATGCTTTTCCAGTCCGACGAACTGTAGCATTTCCTGTACTTTTTCACGCCGATTATGCCTTGGTATCCCCTGCATGCGAAGGCCAAACTCGACATTCGCCCCTACGGTCGTATGGGGAAACAAACGATGATCCTGAAAAACAATGGCCGCACCTCGCTTTTGGGTGGGTAGATGATCCACGGGGTTCCCATCAATATAAATTTTCCCTTGATCCGCCTCCACAAGACCGGCAATAATTTTTAACGTGGTGGTTTTTCCACAGCCGGAAGGACCCAACAAAGAGATCATCTCTCCTTTTTCTATCTTTAGTGTCAAGTCCTTGATGGTCTCTTCCCCATCATATGTTTTGCTGATATTCTGTAATAATACTTCCTTCATGATTTCACCTGTTTTCTGGTATAGTATACACCGGCAATGCCGCTGTTTTTACTATAGTACAACCTAAACATCTTTTCAATTGCCTGTAAGGCCAATAGAGCTACCACAATGAAAACGAGGCTATACGTTGCAGCCATCATCCTGTCACCGCTTTGAATATAAGGAACCATCAGTACAGGGAAGGTTTGAACACTGCCTCCTCCAATTAGAAACGTCAAGAAATACTGACTAAAAGAAATAATAAAAATCATACTGCCTGCAGAAATAATTCCCGGCGTAATGGTGGGTAAGGTAACATGAAGAAATGTCTGGAAGCTTCCGGCACCCAGTACCTTGCTCTGCTCTTCTAAGTGATCCCCCACCAACTCAAAAATATTTGTAAAAATTCGTATTCCATAGGGTATAACAGGTACAATATGAATTAAAATCACCCCAAACTCTGTATTGGTAAGACCCAGTCGAATAAAGGTTCCGTGAATGCCCATTCCAATAGCCACAGGCGACAGAATCAGTGGTGCTAAAACGAAAATTTTGATAAAACCTTTACCGGGAAAATCATAAATTCCCAAAGCTTTTCCTCCCGGTATTGTTATGGCCAAAGTTAAAAGAGTTACAAATACAGAAATGCGAATGCTGGTCAAAAGACTCCCCAGTGCTCTACCAATGTCATTAAGTTAGTGGAATAGAACGTGCGAAGGAAAAATACAGAAGAGCCATCATGTGGATTAAAATAATTCAATGGTGGCTTTTTCATATATAAAACATGAATTTGGTTGAAAAAATCGCATGACAAATAAACAGACGCAAGTCCACTTAAAAATTGATTTGATTATGGTTTTATGCTACTCTATAATTGAAGCTGACAAAAGATCTGTTCTTGATTTTTCGCGGACTTGAACGGCCCTGTCGAATAGGCAAGATATACTTTTGTATCAGACCTTCAACATTGATTGAAGCATTGTTTCCGGTTAAGAATCTTTTGCAGATGCTGATGGCTTTTGAAAAATTGACTTGATAGTCATGTTTTCGACTCTTCTGATGAATCACTGCGTGCGAGGTAATGATCGAACAGAAGTTGTACATCGTCATTTTAGCAAAGATTTCCTGGACAATGCTTTCTGTTCTTTTTGAGTGTAAATGAGTGAGCGCAAGGGTATGCTTGAGCTCTCTAAAAGAGGTTTCGATCCCCCACCGCATATGATATAAAGCTTTGATTTCTTCCATGGAAAATTGATCTTCATCAAGGTTGGTGGCAAAACACTGAAAAGAACCATCATCCAGTTTCACTCTGATTACGCGTAAAAACATGGGGTAAAAGAGTTGATCTTCATTCAAGTAATCAAACGCCTTACCCTGATGCAGGTATTTATATAGGGTAGGCTGCTCTCTTACCACTTTTGTCTGCTTTCGAGTTAATATTCGATGAACCGGGATATCAAACTCCCCTGTTTTTGGTAATCCAAAAGAAGATAACATACTTTTGCTGTTTGTATCTTTTACTCGTATTAAAAACTTCCAACCTTTTTCCATCAGATGAGCAAACGTATTATAACTTTCATAACCTCGATCAGCGATAAGCAAGACATCTTTCTTTAATGGCGACGTGTCAATCATTTGGTTTAAGGCTTTCGTTTCGTGAGTTTTTTTACTCGGTTGGATAGATCCGTCGAGAAAAACCCGATTTGCAAGATCATAAAGAGCATTAACATGGATCATATTATAACCTTTACGGTCTTTCAGGGATTGATAGTAGGTTTCTTTATTCGTTGGGTCATGAGGAACATGTAAATCTGAACCATCTACAGCAACAACTCGATAGCCTTTAATGGTTTTGTAATGCTCAAAACTATGGGTAAATTCTTTGAGCAACATACTGAACACCGTAGGAAGAATCTTCATACGTTTTTGGACAAAGGCAGAGCTTGTAATGGTTTCCGTGTCATAATCAAAGAACTCTAAAAGTTCTTTATCAATACTTCCGCTTCCCATAGCCAAGATAATTTTTATGACTTCTTGGAATGGGAGCTTTCTTTTTCTGGAAAAATTTTACCTGGTTCTAGAATAAATTTCTCCTTTCTTTGCTCCAGTTCTTCGATGGTTGCATACAATTTACTTTTTACGACCTTAGAAAAATTTGACGTTGTCATATCCTAACCTCCTTAAAATACTTACATTTAAGGGGCTTCGCAGCATTTTTCACACTACTTGTCAAGGGTTTTATTGAAAATTTTCGTGAAAATTTACATAAAAAAAGAGCAGGGCATATAGTACATGCTCTGCTCTTTCATGGTATTCAGTGATATTTCTTAACTTAATGACATTGCCTGTCAGCCCCTTCGGTTTATTCGAATCCATTCCTAAAGGAATGGTACAGGCAGGCCTTATTATCTTTTTCGTATTAATGATTGGTGGTGCCTTTGGAATAATCCAATCCACCGGTACTATTGATGCAGGAATCGGTACTGTGGTAAAAGCCATGGCCGGTAAGGAAAAATTGATTATCCCCATTGTAATGTTTATTTTCTCCTTGGCAGGAGCCATTCTCGGAATTGCAGAAGAGGTTCTTCCCTTCTATCCGATTATGATTGCTCTTGCCTTGGCCTTAGGATTCGACTCCATTACCGGAACTGCCATGGTGCTACTGGGTGCAGGAGCAAGGTTTGCAGGAGCTTTTGCGAATCCTTTTACTATTGGAATTGCGCAAGGAATTTCAGGATTACCTCTTTTCTCGGGATTTGCTTTCCGGGTAGTCACCTATGTAATAATTCTGGGTGTTACTATTATTTACGTCTATAGACATGCATCAAAAGTACAGAAAAACCCCGAAAGCAGTCCGACTTACGAAGAGGATCAGAAGCGTCAACACAAGCTGGATCTCAGCCAACTAAAGGAAATGACCGGAAAACATAAGCGAGTTTTCGTAGTGTTGATTGTAGGAATTATTTTCCTTGCTCTTGGTGTCGGCCTCTGGGGCTTTTACATTAACGAGTTAACGGCGCTGTTTTTAATTATCGGTATTACAGCAGGTCTTGCCGGTGGCTTAAAACCTAATCAAATTGCTGAAGAGTTCATTAAAGGAGCTCAAGAACTGGTATACGGTGCCTTAATCATTGGACTTGCAACTACCATTATGGTGGTTATGGAAGAAGGAAGCATCTGGATACTACTATTTATTCCTTAGCTAACCTTGTTGAAGGTTTGCCGACGGTACTAAGTGGAATAGGAATGTTCTTTGTACAAACATTAATTAACATTTTCGTCCCATCGGGAAGTGGTCAGGCTGCAGTTTCTATGCCGATCATGGCACCCATGGCCGATGTCGTGGGCATTACCCGCCAAAGTGCGGTACTAGCATTCCAATTTGGAGATGGTTTTACAAACGTAATCTCTCCAACCTCCGGTTATTTCATGGCTGCTTTAGCAATTGCCGGAATCCGCTGGGAAGTATGGGCAAAATGGATGCTACCGCTGTTCCTTATATGGTCAGCTATCGGAGCAGTGCTTGTATCAATCTCAATTCTTATTGATTACGGTCCATTCTAAATAACTGTTTAGTTACAATCAAGTTCCTTTCAAACGAGCACAAATGGAA
>Ga0194138_10001231_pt1 | contig 12287 bp, 12 predicted proteins | sample TARM_MetaG_T2_14_FD_134022 | JGI IMG/M metagenome (GOLD analysis project Ga0194138, IMG submission 134022) | Freshwater microbial communities from Pennsylvania, USA, analyzing microbe dynamics in response to fracking - TARM_MetaG_T2_14 (version 2) | ecosystem: Environmental > Aquatic >...
CATCACCTCGTTCTAATTATAATATGTAACGATGATAAAGTCAAGAAAAAAAGTGCCGAAAATCGTTGACTTTCAACACTTTTTTTAATTTTTCATCGTTACATTGTTCGGGAACGTAGGATGGATAGTGATCATAAACGATGCTACTACAATGAAAGTAAAAAGTACTGGCACATCTTCAAAGAAGATATCCAGTACTTTTATACTTTAAGCGCGAAGCTTCATGTCGCCAGGTTTGATATACCCTTTTTTACGCATGAACTCTGATATGAGAAGTGTTAGGATTGCGGGTAAAATCACGTGCATGAGTACAATCAAAAACAAGGTCCTCGTATCACTGCCCATGGCACTGACGGCATCGAATTGACCAACCAAACCGGAGGTGCCCATACCAGCGCCAAGTCGTGTGCCTTCCATTTTAAAAACGGCACTGGCAATGGGACCAAGTATGGCTGCAGCCAAGGTGGGCGGAATCCAAATCTTTGGATTTTTGATGATATTGGGAATTTGTAGCATAGATGTGCCAAGGCCTTGGGAAAGGAGGCCGCCAAAGCCATTTTCTCTATAAGAGGCCACAGCAAAACCTACCATTTGCGTGGCACAACCCACGGTGGAAGCTCCTGCAGCAATGCCAGAAAGGCCCAAAGAAACCGATAGGGCAGCAGAGCTTATGGGGAGGGTCAACACCATCCCCATGACAGTGGAAACGATGATGCCCATGGGAATCGGTTGAAGCTCTGTGGCCCGATTAATGAGGGTGCCCAAAAAGGTCATGAAGGCAGTTATGGCTGGAGCAAGATAAAAGCCCACCAAGCCACCGACCAAAATGGCCGACAAGGGAAGAATCACGATGTCTACTTTGGTCTTCCCCTTTAATACTTTGGTTACTTCCGCCGCCACTAAAGAAGCGATTAAAGCACCTACAGGTTCACCGATCTTTGCCACCATTTGCCCATCCATGAAGGTGAAGGTACCTGCGCCTAAAGCACCTACGGCTACAGCAGCAAAAATGCCAAGGGGTGGCGCGCCTACACTATAGGCTACAGCGGCACCAATGGCTGGTCCCATGAGGGATTGGGCTACTGTGCCGAAGTCTACTAAGAGTTCTATGTTGGTTAACGTACCAATCTGTTTTATGATTAGGCCAATGAGTAGGGAGGCGAAAAGCCCCTGTGCCATGCCATTGAGCACGTTGATGATGTACATGGTGATGGTTTTTTGTTTTTGTCCTTTTTGTTTCAAGTAAAACACCTCGTTTTATTATTCCTGTCTATTTATTCGAGGCGGCGCTGGGTCCACATACAAGGTTTTATTGGTGGAGTAGATCACCATTCCGGGCTTTGCGCCAGATGGTTTTTTGACATTTTTCACCAGGGTGTAATCTACAGGGACCTTGGTGGACGTGGAGGCTTTACTAAAGTAAGCTGCAAGATTTGCCGCCTCCAATAATGTTTCATTGTTAAAGTCATCGCTGCGAATGATCACATGGGAACCAGGGATGTTCTTTGTATGGAGCCATGTGTCATGCCTATTTGCAAATTTCGTCGTGAGGTAGTCGTTTTGGGTATTGTTTTTTCCCACATAAAGATCAATGCCCTCACTGGATTTATAATGAAGAGGTTTGGAACTTTTTTCCTTTTTCGACCCGGACTTTTTAAATCGTAAGTACCCAGCCACCATGAGTTCTTTTCGAATCTCTTCAATTTCCTCTTGGTTCTCTAGGTTGTCCAGAGATAATAGGATGGATACCAGGTAGTCTTCCTCTTCCATGGCCAGGATTTGTTGTCCTTTGGCCATGACTTCTGCCCGTTTTTTCTTGTTGTATTTGCTGTAGTAGTGATCAATGTTTTGGCTGATACTTTTGGAAGGATTCAGCTTGATGCGAATCTCTTCCTCTGTGTAATAGTTCAAAAGCACAGCTTCGTCCATGCCATCTTTTAGGGCGTACACATTGGCAGAAAGGATCTCTCCCATAATTTTATAGGATTCTTTATCCTTAGCATCCTCCATGGACTTCTCAAGAAGTTCCACTTTTTTACACACCCGTTGCAAATTGTTGTTCAAGAGTTTCGTCAGGTCTGAAGTTTTGGATTTCATACGATCTTTGGCATCTTTTTCTTTCACGAAGGTCTCCAGAGCCAGGGATGGAGAAGAGTAGACCTGATACGTGTCCTTAAAGGGGTAACTGGTCACATCCTCAAAACCTTTTTCAGATTGAAGAATATAGAACCGATCACTAGAGAGGATCCTCTCTAAGATTTCCGTGATAAAAGTGAAGGGCTCCTCTTGTTCATAGAGTCCAAAGAGATCATGGGACGTTCTTTTGGATATGCCTACAAATACTTTGCTAAAGAAGTCCTCGTCAAAGGCGAGCAAGTGTAGCTTTTCCTTGAGGGCTGCCTCTTCATAGTTTTGAGGATTCAGCTTAAAGGTTTTAGGTGGTGCTACGTAAGTTTTGCCCGGAAGTAAAGAGCGATAAGAGTTTTTCAAAGAGGAGACATGCTTGATGCAGTCCACAATGGTTCCTTCTTTCTCTCTTATGAGGATGATATTGGAATGCTTACCCATCATCTCTATGGATAAGGTGAAAGCCTGGTCATAACCAAATTCATCATAGCTTAAAAATCTTAGATTGATGAGTCGGTCACCATCCACCTGTTCCACAGCAGTGAGTTTTGCACCCACCAAATGTTTTCTAAGCACCATGAGAAATAATGGCGCTTGCATGGGGTTTTCTTTCTTTTCATTCGTAAAATGAATCCTTGCATAGGAACTATTAGAGGTCAAAAGAAGTTTTCTTTGGGCTTCTTTCCCGCGCATCTGAAGCAAGATGGTATCTGCTTCAGGTTGAGAAATCTTATTGACTTTCCCCTCTAAGAGTTCTGCTTGTAATTCCTTCACGATACTTGTAAAAAATAATCCATCTAATGCCATGTGTTTTTCTCACGGAAAGCTTCCGTGTTTCCTCCTTCTACTGCGTTTACGCAGAGTGTTTGCGGTCACAGCTTATTATAGCTTATTTTCCCGAGGACTCCAAATAAGTGTTTAAAAAATAACGGCAGTTCTATAATAAGACCAAAGGTTCCGAGTATGGTGGAAAGTGAGGAAAATAGAGTGGTTTTAGAAGAAATCATGGACCGTGCGTTGAAGGAAGAAACATCGGACATCCATTTTTTGCCCCTGGAAAAGGAGATTCTCATTTCCTTTCGGGAAGCTTATGGCATTGGCCAGAAAAGTCAGATGTCTAAAGAAGCTTATGGGATATTGATTCAACGGATGAAAGCTTTGGCACACTTGAATATATCAGAAAAAAGATTGCCCCAAGATGGGATGTTACAGTACAAAGAGAAGTTCTTTCGGATCAATCTTTTGAAAAGCATTCATGGAGAATCCATGGTGCTTAGGCAGTATCACAAAACCTTTTTAACCTTGCAGGAGCTAGGCGTGGAACAAAAGCTCATAAATCAGATGTTTCAGAAGGTGAAAGAGACGAGAGGGCTGCATTTAATGGTGGGGGAAACAGGCATGGGAAAAACCACCACCTATTATGCACTCCTCAGGGAGCTTTGCGACCAACACAAAAAAGTCATTTCCATTGAAGATCCCGTGGAGCAGCAAGTGAAAGGGATTGTCCAGTGTCAAGTGGCTCCAGGTTATGGATTTACCTATGAACGAGCTATTTTTGCGGCACTTCGGCAAGATCCAGACATCATTGCTCTGGGGGAAATTCGAAATTCAGAAACAGCACGAATGGTTCTTCGAGCAGCACTCACAGGGCATCCTGTGGTATCTACATTACATGCCTATAGCTATGGAAGTGCTTTTGATAAACTCCTGGAGTTTGGTTTGGCAAAAGAAGACGTAGAAGAAACACTGTCAACGGTTTTTCATCAACAGCTCATTTATGAGAATGGGAGGCGCAAAGCATATGGACATTTGGCCCATGGGAAAAGGTAAACATTTTCAAAAAGAGGTTTTCTTTCATGAAAAAAGTCATTACTTAAAGTATGGTATGAATTTTACGGAGCTTTTGCTCCTATCAGATCGAGAGGAAGATCAGCGCTTGCGGCAAAGCCTCTTGGCGGGAAAGCCTTTATCAGAGGCTATGGAAGATTTGGAGTGCTTTTCAAAAAAAGAATTGACCTTAATAAAGTTCTCAGAAGAAACGGGTCATGTGGCGGAAGCTTTTGATACACTATATCAATCCCTCAAGGGAGCAAGGGAGTTTCGCGAGAAAATCTTGGGGCTCTTGCTCTATCCCTTGATTCTTCTCTTCGCCACCATGGTGTTCTTCTTTTTCGCTTTATATTTTATCATTCCACCTATGGATGAAATGCTTGGGGCCATGGGACAGCATCAAACAGTTCTTAGGGGGTTGAATGATTTTCAAGCACAGATCCCCATGCCATATTTTGTCATGATTTTTATCATCGGAATCTATATGGTGTACAAAAGGATGAATCCTCAGAGCGTACTCCCTATTATCTTTGGCAAGCAATATAAGAATTATGAGGAAATGCAGTCCATGGAGTCGTTGCATTTATTGCTTCGAGGTGGAATCAATATCTTAGAAGCATTGGAGATTCTTTTGGCAGAAGGTTATGAAGTGAGATATTTAGTAGAGGGGGTCAAAGAAGGAGAGTCCTTGTCGTTGTTACTCGAGCAAAGGGAAGCGTCATCGCTGCTTCTTCAATATCTTCGATTGGCAGAAGAAACAGGCGATCTTGAAGAGGGACTCTTTAGCTACCTTCTGGTGCAGAAGGCTTTTTTCAAAGAATTCCTCAGAAAGAAAACAGCGCTTTTAGAACCTACAGCCATTGCCATCATGGGTGTTTTGGTGTTTCTATTATCCATGCTGCTTACATTGCCCATGTTAAATGCTTATGAAAGTCTGTAGAGGATCCATCCTTCTGGAGCTGTTGATAGGGATGATGATTGTGGGGATCCTCTTTTCCATGGGTTCTCTTCGCCTGCCCAAAGGCTTTTCAGGGAGTGAAGAAGAAGCGCCTGTGATCTTTTTAGGCGCTCTTAATGAATCCATGAGAATGGCCATGATGACCAACACGAATCAACGGCTAAACCTACGAGAACATCAGATGAATCTACATGAATCTGCCTTCAGTATCCGAAAGAGGCTAACGATGGAGGTGGGAACCAGTGTAAGATATTTTCAAGTGCTTGATCCATCCATTCAAGTGGAGCCGAAATACATTTTTCATTGTGCAGGCTCCAGTGAACGAAGTGGGAAAGTGTATTTTAGAAAAGATGGTGTGACGAGAGGATACTTGATGATTCATGTGGGCACCATGACCCTGGATTATCGTTCCTTGCCATGAAATGAGGTGAAGGTTTATGAAGAAGAGTTATCCAGGGGGCGTGAGTATATTTTTTTTAGGAGCTATGCTCCTATTGTTTTCCTTATTTCATCAATTGACCCAGGAAGCCGTGTTCATCAGGTATAAAAAAGAGGAACTCTTTGGACTGCTTACTTTTGATTATGCATTAGAAAGTGCGTATTTACAGCTCTATCATGGGGAGCCTTTAAGCACTTCATATCCTGTAAAAGACTCGATGAAGGAGACAATAGATAGAAGGTTGTCCTATGCTTTTGTTATAGAAGACCAAGAAGATCGATGGATTCTTTTCGGGGCTGTAGAGGGAAAGAAAAGGGGGCATTATGAAATCAAAAAAGGTTCGGGGGAGCATATTATTTTCGCTACTCCAGCAGATGTTCATGACCTTGTTGATCCTTAGCATCACCTTCAGACTCTATGCTGGCGTTGTGAAGGACTATTATGAACTGGTGCAGTTTTTTAAGCACACGGATTATGCCTATCATGCTTTTGAAGTGTTAAAAATCCAGTTGTACAATCATGTGGAATCCATGGAGCTTCAAGGGAATGTCTTGTTCATTGAAAAAAGCAGTATCGTACCAGGAAGAACTATTAGACTTTTGCAACGAGATCGGCGACTGATTTTTGTGTTTGAAGGGGGGACCATACAAGAAGTCTGCCATGATGTGACCAAAGTTAATATGAGAAGAGAAGGACAAGTGCTGTATATTGAACTGGTTTTTCCTAGTGTAACCTATGAAAGGGGGTTTTATATTGCGCCATAAAAGAGGGAGTGTTTTTTATGGGGTCCTTCTGATGGTCCTTATTAGTTCCGTTTTTGTGAGATCTCACAGGCTCCTTAGAAGTCACCAGTACATTGAAGGAGGCATCTATTCTGTGGATGCCCTGATGCATGGTTTCCAGGAAGATCTTTTGAGCCTTGAGGAGGCCTTAAATAAGCGCTTTGAAGACCCAACGATTTTGACACAACAATTAGATCTTCGGAAAACCATTGTACAAGGAGATTTTACTATTACCTTCGCAAACAAGTATAATGAAGAAAACAGATATCTGATTCTGGTTTATGATGGACGTACCCGTCACAGAAGAAGAGTATCGTTAATGACGACTCCGGAAGGAATTCAATTAAAAAGTGTGGAGGTGTAAGACTTGAAAAATGTATATCTCGTTGGCATGCCTGGCTCTGGAAAAACTACACTGGGACTCCTTTTAGCAGAAAAGTTAGGGTATCAGTGGGTGGATACGGATCAAGAAATTACTAGGAGGTGGGAGGAAACGCCCGAGGACATTATTGAGCACCAAGGGGAAGAGGCCTTTCGCGTGCTAGAAAAGCGCTTGATGGATGACCTCATGGATACAAAGGAGCTGGTGGTATCCACAGGAGGAGGACTCCCCCTGTACCATGACTTCATGAGCATCATGAATGAACAGGGCATTACGGTGTATTTGGAAGTGCCCGTTGAAGCGTTATGGGAACGCATTAAGAGGCAAGGAGGACGTCCTCTATCAAAGACCATGGAAGACTTAAAAAGATTAATGGGCGAGCGTAAGAGTATCTATGAGAAAGCGCAAATTATTTTGCCTATTGAAGGAGCGCACCAAGACTTGGTGAGTCTTTTAATTAAAGAATTACAGAAAGTATAGCTCAATGGAAGAGAAACTTGGCGTGGAAACGTCCCTAAGCCTTTCGCTCTATGGATCTAAGCAGAGTCTCCAGGGATTTCTTGGATAGGCTAATGGGAGAACTTTGGATGACTAAAAAAATAGAATGTGGTACATGATAAGCCTTCTACATGGTTGTGTAGAAGGCTTATCTTTCGATGCTTTGAATATTTTCATGAAGACCAAAATCATCCTTGATATAAACTTCTGTATGCATGTGATGAAGCTGCTTGGATAGTTCTTGAAGCATCTTTGGATAGTTCAACCCAGGAATCCCAAAATGAAGGTGATCACGCATGATTTTACGATAGGCCAAGGCTGTGACATGGAACCTTTTTTTGATTTCGTGATTTAGGTACTTGTGATCACTAAAGCCACAGGTATGGACGATCTCTTCAATGGGGATGGTGGTGTTTCTTAGTAAGAGAAGAGCTCTTTCGGTGCGCACATTTTGGATATACTCTTGTAGAGAAATCCCGAGAATCTCGCGGAAAAAATGAGAAAGTCGAAAAGTGCTGATGCCCAGAAGCTTTGCCATCTCAGAAAAATCTATTTTACGATAATAATTGTTTTTGATGTATTCATTGATGGTGTAGTAACGGAGTAGATATGGATCAAAGTTTTTCTTTTTGATGTCTAGATAATGATCCTTTTTACAGACCTTATAGAGATCATGTAAATACATGTTGTAATAGCCCATCAATCGGTAATGAATGCTGGGGTCTAGGCTAGGAGACTTCATGAGAAGAATCAGCTGAGACATGATGAGAGGAACTTGATGATATTTGTGGGCTAATTCTAGAAAGGTGAAAATACGATGGGCAAAGGGAATTTTCTCAAAAAAGAACTGTTGATCTTGAAGGTAGTCCTTGCTGAGGCGAAAGGCTATGGACACGGTGTTGCCTGTGGATTCCATACTATGGGCCTGGCCCATATAGAACATGAAGACATGGTTCGGTTTCAGTAGATAGGTGGTCTTTTCACAGGTAATGTTGATTTCACCTTCAAAAAGCCAAATGAATTCCATTTCATCATGGATTTCTTCTTCGTGATTGGTACATGGATTGAAAAAAGTTTGAAAGGGAAGGTTGAACTGTTTCAGTTCATCTCGCGTGTTTTGTCTCATTTTTATCACCAAGGCCATCATAGCACATGGTTAAAAATATGACAATCTTGCTGTGTAAAGGAAGCCGAGAACCCTTGAAGACGGTGAAGTAAGAGGATATGATGATTGTGAATTTCAAAACAAAAGGGGGGAATCCACACAATGTCATTATTGAGTATTTTTGTATCCATGGCCTTTTACATGTTGTTTCTTTTTTTATTCCTAGAGTATTCCAGAGAAAAGCAAGGATTCTACAAATGGTTTTCAATCTTTGCGCTTTGTTCCTTCCCACTATGGTTTCTAAGCTTAGATTCTTGGTTTCGATGGGTGAAAACTTTAAGTATCCTGGTGCCTCTGCTTTTTTACAATTATGTTCGGATATCAAACGATGGACATCACAAAAATACACTAATGTCCTTAAAGAAAAAATGGCCCATGTATGTGCTCTACGCCATCTTGATACTGAACATTGTGGAAGCTATGCTACAAGATCTCACGGGCCAAAACTACTTTAATGCAGCATGTGGGTTGATCTTGATCCTCACCATTCCGCTGCCAAAGAACCATTGGTATGTTGGGAAAAACGATGGCAAGAAGACCTATGCAGAAGTCCTTGCAGATCTGCCGCTTACTTGGTGTCTTCTCTATGTCACGTGGAATGCAGCTTTTGTTTATGGAGAGAATCCGCCGTACTTTGCCTCGAGTCTGTGCATTCTCTTGGTGCCACAAATCTGGATGTTTGTGAACAAAAGGGTGGATCTATGGCTCATGGGGCGGGTATATACGTTGGCTGTGCATCTACTCATTCGAGCCTCCTACGATATTTTTACCCCCATTATGGATTCTAGCCAGTGGTTTCATCCACAGGCGCTGCACTATTGGGGTGTTTTGAACCTGGTCTTTCATCTGGTGTACCTGGTGGTATGGTTCAAGGTCTATCGAGGAAAAAATTACGTGCTAAAGTACTCTGAAAAGAGTTATGGGTTATAAAGGAGAAGAAGTATGAAACAGGTAAAACTACTAGAATTTGTGAACAAAGTATCCATGACGAAAATGGGCTCCAAAAAAGGAGTCACCTATGAGGATCCAAGATTCAAACTCTTAGAAAAAGTCGTCACAGAAGAAATGGCTGAGGTGGCTTTGGCCCTGGAGTATCGTGTGCACTTACACCCTGAAGACATTGCCATAAAATGTGGGAAGTCCGTGGAAAGAACCACAAAACTTCTCTGGGATTTGGCCATGGCTGGCGTGGCCACGGTGAAAGAAGAACATGGACGCGATACCTTCTGGTATGAAACTTGGGTGCCTGGCATCTTTGAGATGGTGGTGAACCACAAGGAAAATGTGGCGAAATATCCTCAAATTGCCAAAGCCTTTGATGATTATGGACTTATGCGAAATCCCATCGCCGCAGGAAATTTTCCTGTGGGGCTAGGGCTTATGCGTGTAATCCCCATTGAATCATCCATCGATGGAAGCTCTCGCAAGGCCTCCTCTGAAGAGGTCTCCAAGTATATAGGTGAAGCCAGAGTCCTTTCGGTTTCAGACTGCTCTTGTAGAACCTCAAGAGAAGAGATGAATCAAGGGTGCGGTCACTTGAAAGAGGATATGTGCATTCAATTAGGTGATGCTGCTGAATACTATATCCGTACAGGGCGAGGTCGTGAGATCTCCAAAGAAGAGGCCTTTGAAATCATTCGAAAAGCAGAGCGAGATGGCCTGATGCATTCCATTCCCAATACCGAAGGAGAAGGACATACCCATGCCATTTGTAATTGTTGTGGATGCGGTTGCTATGCCTTACGTGCAGCTGGTATGTATCTGAATCCAGATATGGTGCGTTCTAATTTTGTCAGCACCATCGATGCAGAGAAATGTGTAGGTTGTGGAGAGTGTGTTGAAATTTGTCCAACCAATGCCATCAAATTGGGACAAAAACTATGCAAGTCGGGGGCGTCCAAAGTGTCCCTGCGTAAAGATTTACCTTCCGATACCCCATGGGGAGAAGACAAATGGAATAAGGATTATCGCATCAATCGCAAAGAAACCTTAGAAGACGGGACTTCTCCTTGTAAAACAGAATGTCCAGCACATATTTCCATTCCAGGATATATCAAACTGGCTTCCCAAGGACGATTCCAAGAAGCGCTGCAGATGATTAAAAAAGACAATCCATTTCCTGCAGTATGTGGACGAATTTGTCCAGCGCTTTGTGAAAGTGCCTGTACGAGAAATGGTGTGGATGACGCTGTGGCCATTGATGATATTAAAAAGTTCATTGCAGAGCTAGACCTCAATAAGGAAACACGATTTTTGCCTGAGATTAAAAAACAGTACCAAAAGAACATCGCCATCATTGGTGCAGGACCGTCGGGACTTAGTTGCGCCTACTATTTGGCTGTGGAAGGGTATCAAGTGACGGTTTTTGAAAAGGAAGAAGAACCTGGAGGCATGATGCGTTATGGTATTCCGGCTTTCAGGCTCCAAAGGGATGTCATTGCGGCAGAGATTGATGTCTTGAGAGATTTGGGTGTTCAATTTGTTCTTGGGGTGGAGATCGGAAAAGATCGGAGTCTAGCGTCCCTGCGAAAAGAAGGGTTTTCTGCGTTCTATGTGGCCATTGGGGCACAAAAAGGCAAGAAGATTCCGGTTTTTCAAAAAGAAGCAGAAAATGTGTTCACCGGGGTGGATTTTTTAAGAGAGACTTCCATGGGACGATTTGAGGAAAAACTCGGAAAGACCCTAGTCATTGGTGGTGGAAATGTGGCCATTGATGTGGCTCGCACAGCCTTACGTCTTCAAAGCAGTCAAGTGGAGATGGTTTGTTTGGAAGCCTATGATGAAATGCCTGCTTTAAAGGATGAAGTTCATGAAGCGCAAGAAGAAGGCGTTCTCCTTCAAAATGGGTATGGGCCTATTCGTGTGCACTATAAAGATCAAAAAGCTTATGCTGTGGATTTTGCAAAAGTCCTTCAGGTCTATGATGAAAACAAAAAGTTCCATCCAGTATTTGATGAAGAAAACATCATGACCATCCATGCGGACACAGTGATTCTGTCTGTTGGACAAAAAATTCACTGGGGAGGGCTTCTAGAAGATAGTACCGCAGTGGTTAGAGCTGATGATACCCTGGAAGTTTCTCCAAAGACCCTTCAATCAAGCGTGCCGGATATTTTTGGTGGTGGAGATGTGGTCACTGGCCCACGTTATGCCATAGATGCCATCGCCGCTGGCAAAGAAGCAGCCATATCCATCCATCGTTTTGTCCAAAGAGGTCAAAGTCTTGTCTATGGAAGAAACAACAAGTATTTTGTGAGCTTAGATAAAGAGGCGTTAGACTACTCAGGTTACGACAAGGTGCGCCGAGAACGGGTATACACCATGCCTAAGGATTCTTTGAAAGGTTCCTTCGAAGATGGCCGAGGAATCCTTACAGAGGAGCAGATCAAAATAGAAACCATGCGTTGTTTGGCTTGTGGGGTTTCTGTGGTGGATGAGTTCATGTGTATTGGATGTGGCGCTTGTACCACGCGCTGTAAGTTCGAGGCCATTAAAATGGAGAAGAAATATGATGCTGTAGGTGTGGACTTTCCAGAACTGAAGCCATTGATTATAAAGAATGTGCTCAAAAGAAAGGTGCGCATTGTGAAGAAGAATCTGAAGACCAAGGTTCTTGGTCGTGGGTAACGTAAAAGTAGATGCATAAAGAACATGTCCAAGGAGTCCTTTACCAGAAGTCTTGGGCATGAAATCGGAAAGTGCACAGAAATAAAGTGCCATAAGAGCCTTTGGATGCGTTGCTAACAAAGGCTCTTTTTCCTGTGGTCATTGGATTTTCCTGGGGGAGAAAAGAGAATGCGAGGTAGAGACTTCGCCAAGGAAAGAAGAGAGAAGTCCTGGAAAAGGCAGATCCCTTTTCCAGAGACCTTGGGAGATCCCTAAAAAAAGAAGCTGCGATTCTCTTATTTAGGGGAATACTGGACTGGGCTTGCCAGCTTTTACCACGATGGCTGACGAAAGAAGCTTTTTTGTGAGAGAGTTTATGGTTAAATTCAAAAGTAACTTCCGGTTTTAATACAAGACTGAAATAATGCAGAAAGTGTAAGAGTAACTTCCGGTTTGGAAGTTGTATTTTACACTTTTTGTTTGATTTAGGGTTGATTCTC
>Ga0194138_10001232_pt1 | contig 12285 bp, 6 predicted proteins | sample TARM_MetaG_T2_14_FD_134022 | JGI IMG/M metagenome (GOLD analysis project Ga0194138, IMG submission 134022) | Freshwater microbial communities from Pennsylvania, USA, analyzing microbe dynamics in response to fracking - TARM_MetaG_T2_14 (version 2) | ecosystem: Environmental > Aquatic >...
CGCAGACCAAGACCAAACTCGGCTCGAAGGACATTGGCCCGAACGGACCATCGGTAAGGGCGCATGTGGGGAATTTCCTGCAAAAAGAGCTCGACAATTACCTGCATAAAAATCCCGACACGGCAGAAGTGTTGCACAAGCGCATTGTGGAGTCGGAACGCGAGCGCAAAGCCATTTCGGGCATCAAAAAACTGGCCAAACAGCGGGCCAAAAAAGTGAGCCTGCACAACAAAAAACTGCGCGACTGCCGCATTCACTTCAACAGTAAAGATCCGAAGGCAGAAGAGTCGAGCATTTTTATCACAGAGGGGGATTCGGCCAGCGGTTCCATTACAAAATCGCGGGATGTGAATACCCAGGCCGTTTTCAGCCTGAGGGGAAAACCGCTGAACACGTATGGCCTGACCAAAAAAGTGGTTTACGAAAACGAAGAATTCAACCTGCTGCAGGCAGCACTGAACATCGAGGAAAGTCTCGAAGATCTGCGCTACAACCAGATAATAATTGCTACCGATGCCGACGTGGACGGAATGCACATCCGGTTGCTGCTCATCACATTCTTCCTGCAGTTTTTTCCCGACCTCATCCGGAAAGGGCACGTTTTTATTTTGCAAACCCCGCTTTTCAGGGTGCGGAATAAACAAAAAACCTATTATTGCTATTCGGAAGAAGAAAGAAGAGAGGCGGTTAAAAAACTGAAAGGAAAAGCTGAAATTACCCGGTTTAAAGGGCTGGGCGAAATTTCACCCGATGAATTCAAAAATTTCATTGGAAAAGATATCCGTCTCGACCCGGTGATGATGCGGAAGCAGGATTCGGTGAAGCAGATGCTTGAATTTTACATGGGAAAAAATACACCTGACCGGCAGGATTTTATTATTGATAACTTGTACGTAGAAAAAGACGAAGTGGCTTAAAAAGAGCTCAACTGAATAGAATGGCAGAAGAAAACGAAAACGCTAACAACGAAGAATTACAGGATAATAACCCGGAACGGATAAAGGAAGAAATCATTTATTTGCCCGGAATGTACCGCGACTGGTTCATGGATTACGCGTCGTACGTAATTTTGGAACGTGCGGTTCCGTATGTGAACGACGGACTGAAACCGGTGCAGCGCCGCATTATGCATGCCATGCGTGAGATGGACGACGGACGTTTCACCAAGGTGGCCAACATCATCGGGCAAACCATGCAGTATCACCCGCACGGCGATGCTTCAATCGGCGATGCCCTTGTGCAGCTCGGGCAGAAAAACCTGCTTGTTGATACCCAGGGAAACTGGGGGAACCAGCTCACCGGCGACGGGGCTGCTGCACCACGTTACATCGAAGCCCGTTTAACAAAATTTGCCCTCGAGGTGGTGTTCAATCCCAAAACCACCGAATGGAAACTGGCCTATGACGGCCGCAAAAAAGAACCGGTAACACTGCCGGTGAAATTCCCGCTGCTGCTGGCACAGGGAGTTGACGGGATTGCCGTTGGTTTGGCCTCAAAAATTTTTCCGCACAATTTTAACGAGCTGATTGATGCCTCCATCGCGTACCTGAAAAATGAAGAGTTTGAATTACTGCCCGACTTCCCCTCGGGAGGAATGGCCGATTTCAGCAAATACAACAACGGACTGCGCGGCGGCGTGGTGAAAATAAGGGCCAAAATTGAAAAACGCGATAATAAAACGCTGGCTATTACCGAAATTCCCTTTGGTAAAACAACCACAACACTTATCGATTCAATTATCAAGGCCAACGAAAAGGGTAAAATCAAAGTCAAAAAAATTGACGATAACACCGCCGAAAATGTGGAAATCCTTGTGCACATTGCCAACGATGTATCGTCTGACAAAACTATTGATGCACTCTATGCATTTACCGATTGCGAAGTTTCGCTGTCGCCCAATGCCTGCATTATTGAAAATGACAAACCCCATTTCATAAGTGTTTCAGAAATACTGAAACGTTCGGTAGATGCCACGCTCCGCCTGCTAAAACAGGAGTTGGAAATTAAAAAGGCAGAACTGGAAGAAGCCTGGCATTTTGCTTCGCTCGAACAAATCTTTATTGAAGAGCGGATTTACAAAGACAAAAAATTTGAAGATGCCGCAAGCATGGATGTGGCCATCGCCCATGTGGACCAGCGGCTGGATCCCTGGAAACCCAAATTCAAACGGGAAATAACACGCGAGGACATCCAGAAGCTCATGGAAATCAGGATGGCGCGAATCCTGAAATTCAACACCGACAAGGCCAACGAGAATATTTTATCCATTGAAGATGAAATCGACGAAGTGGTTAACAATATCGAAAATATTGTTCCCTACACCATTCGCTGGTTCAGCCATCTGAAAGACAAATACGGGAAAGGCCGCGAGCGCAGAACCGAAATCAGGAGTTTCGAAAATATTGTGGCCACCAAAGTAGTGGTGAAAAACGAAAAACTGTACGTTGACCGCAAGGAAGGTTTCATGGGAACCGGCCTGAAAAAATCGGAATTTGTGTGCGACTGTTCCGATATTGACGACATCATTGTTTTCCGCCGCGACGGAACCTATTTCGTCACCAGGGTTTCCGACAAAACATTCATCGGGAAAAACCCGCTGCACATTTCCGTTTTCAAAAGGAACGACAAACGAACCATATACAATGCCGTGTATCGCGACGGGAAAACCGGTGTGTCGTACATGAAAAGGTTTGCCGTAACAGGAGTTACACGCGATAAGGAGTACGACCTCACCAAAGGAACAAAAGGTTCGCGGGTTACCTATTTCTCCGCCAACCCCAATGGCGAGGCCGAAGTGTTGAAAATATTGCTGAAACCCAAATCGCGCATCAAAAAACTGGCTTTTGAAGTGAACATGGGTGAGCTGGCCATCAAAGGCCGCCAGTCTATGGGGAACATCCTCACCAAACATGAGGTGTATAAAATTTCGCTGAAGGAAAAAGGCGTTTCCACGCTGGGTGGACGGAAAATCTGGTTCGATGATGATGTGCTGCGCCTCAATGCCGATAACCGCGGAAAATACCTCGGTGAGTTTTTGGGCGAAGACAAAATTCTGGTTATCTACAAAAACGGCGAATTGCAGCTTTACAATTTCGATTTGAGTAACCATTTCGATCCGGATATTTTAACCATTGAAAAATTCGACAGCGGTAAGGTTTTGTCGGCAGTTTATTACGACGCTGAACAGAAGTTCTACTATGTAAAACGTTTCGAGATTGATGAACCCGAAGGCAAACGCATCCGGTTCATCGGCGAAAATCCGGATAACAAGCTCATCAGCATTACCTGGGTGCGTTACCCGCGCCTCGAGATTGAGTTTGGCGGGAAACACTCCGAACGGGAAAATGAAATCATCGAGGTGGCAGAATATATAGGTGTAAAATCATGGAAAGCAAAAGGGAAACGACTTTCGAATTACAGCATTGAAAATGTAAAAGAAGTGGAACCGGTGGTAAAAGACGAAGACCAGAAAACGGATTCGGATGACGATGATGAAAACGGACCGGAAAATGGTTCCAGCGACATTCCTTTTGAAGTAAAGCGACCGGGAAAAGATGACGATCAAAACCAGATGTCGTTGTTTTAAAGGTTTGAGGTGTTCGAAGGTTTGAGGTGTTTTTCCGCAGGACTCCTTTCGGAGAAAACTGGGAAAGTGTAGAACAGGTGATTTGCCTGTGCAGAAGAATTGAACTTTGACAGTCAATTAAACCTGAATCGAACTACTGCCGAACAATTTCAATCAGGTCAGCCTGAATCTGAAAATCAGATTTGGAAATCTTTTTTAGCTTTGTTGTTCTGACCGAAAAAATGAATGTGCAATGCGAATTTACCTGATAGGATACATGGGCTGCGGAAAATCTACACTGGGAAAGGGACTGGCCAAACATGCCGGGCTGCAGTTTGTCGATATGGACCATTACATTGAAAAACGCAACTGCAAAACGGTACCGCAACTGTTTGAGGAGTTTGGCGAAGAAGGGTTTCGTAAGCGCGAACGCAAAGCCCTGGAAGAACTCTCTGAATTTACCGATGTGGTGATTGCCACCGGCGGAGGTGCCCCCTGTTTTTTCGACAACATCGATTTGATGAACCGTACCGGCAAAACTATTTTCCTGAATATCGATCCCAAAATTTTGGCCAGCCGCCTGCTGAAATCCAAAACAGAACGGCCGCTCATAAAAGGGAAATCGAAAGAAGAACTGATTGACTTCATCGATGAAACCCTGAAAAAACGCAATGCCTATTACAAACAGGCCCATTACCAGATTACAAAACCCAACGTGGATTTAGATGAATTGGTGGAGATGATTTCTTAACAATTAACCATGTCAACTGTTGCTCGAAATTTTGCCCGCACTCTCAAAGAAAATCGCACAGTTCAGATGAACATCAACCACCAGACACTTTTTCAGCCCATCACCAAATGGACAACCCGTCTGGCTCCCGGAACGGTAAATGAAACCATTTTGAAAGCCGCCGGAATTGCCTTTTCCGAAGTGCCCGGGCCGGTGCACCTGGGTGTTCCTGCCGGGATTGGGAAAACAGTTTTTGAAGAGCCCGAAAACGATATTCAGTACCTCCGGCTGGAAAAGCAACCTCCGGGAAGTTCGTTTTTTAAATCAGCAGAAAAGGCCCGTTCGTATTTTGAGAATGCCCGGAAACCGCTTCTTGCAGTGGGATTATCTGCAGTTCGGGCTGGCGTTAAAAATGAGGTGCGTGAATTGGCAACTGTCAAACAACTTAATTTACCTGTTGTTTTTGTGGTGATAAAAGACAACAGTTTGTCGCTCATCCGGATAAAACAAGATAATAAATAACACAAACTGAAGGAAATATTGTATTTTTACATAATAACTTTTGAATTTTTAAGACTAAATTATGAATCGGATACTCTTGATTTCTATGCTGTTTTTCATTGTAACAGCAGTTTCCTCCCAAACGAAATCGGTACAGGTTTCGCCGATGTTAACCGAAGCGGAACCGGAAAGTGTTGGAATGTCGCCGGAACGCCTCGCGCGCATCGACAAAATGTGCCGGGAAGCAGTGGCCGCAGGAAACCTTCCGGGAATTGTTTCGCTGGTTGCGCGAAACGGCAAAATTGTACACTGGAAAGCGTATGGCATGGCCGATAACCAGCAAGGCCGCGAATTAAAAAGGGACGATATTTTTCGCATTGCCTCGCAATCCAAAGCCATCACTTCCACGGCAGTGATGATGCTTTGGGAGCAGGGAAAATTTCAGCTGGATGATCCCATTTCAAAGTACATTCCCGAATTTAAAAACCAGCAGGTACTCAAAACGTTTAGCTACAGCGATACCAGCTGGACCGGCGAACCGGTGAAACGAGAGATTACCATCCGGCACCTGCTCACCCATACTTCGGGACTGGGCTACGGAATGATTGACGGCGATGAGCGTTTTAAAATGATTTATCAGAAAGCCGGAATTATTGACGCATTTACTACCAAAAATATAACCCTTGAAGAAAATATTAAAAAGCTGGCAAAGTTACCGTTGCATCATAATCCGGGCGAGAAATACACTTACAGCGAGGGGCTCGATGTACTCGGTTATTTTATTGAAGTGGTTTCGGGAATGCCGTTCGACGAATTTCTGAAAACGCACATTTTCAACCCGCTGGGAATGGACGATACCCGTTTCTATTTGCCGGAAAGTAAAGCGGGCAGGCTGGTGGCCGTTCAGCATAAAAAAGATGGGCACCTTTGGGAGAAATCTTTTCCTGCAAAGAGAGATTTCTCCCAAAGTCGTCTATGCTATATTTGTGTATCTTTATGGTTATAAGCAAAATATCAAATCACAAAAAGCAAATTCCAAATAAACTCCAAAAAACAAATTTCAAAACAAGGTTAATTTGAGAATTTTGGAATTTGAAGTAGTTGGAAATTGAAATTTATTTAGGATTTATGATTTGAGTTTTGGAAATTTATTGTCATCGTTTCATTATGCCTGATAAAATTGGGTAAGCACTCGAAATGACAATTAGTGATCAATGTGGAATCAGTGTAAACTATTGAAAAACAGATAAACATGGATAAAGTAAAACAACTCGCGAAAATGATCGACCACTCCATTCTTCATCCCACAATGACCGATGAGGATTTGAAAAGGGAGTGCGAAGTGGCAAAAAAGTACGATGTGGCTTCGGTGTGCGTAAAACCGTATGCCGTAAAACAGGCGGTTCAGCTTTTAAAAGGAACGGATGTTTTGGTCGGTTGTGTAATTAGTTTTCCGGCAGGGAATTCAGCCATTCCGGTAAAAGTGTTTGAAACGGAAAATGCCTGCAACGACGGCGCGGTGGAAATTGATATGGTCATTAATATTGGCAAGGCACTTCAGGGCGACTGGGATTACATTGAAAAAGAGATTGGCGTGGTGACCCAAAAATGCCACGAGAACGGTGCCATTGTGAAGGTGATTTTTGAAACCGATTACGTGACCCAAAAAGAATACATTGTAAAACTGTGTGAAATTTGCACCCGCGTGGGGGCCGATTATGTGAAAACTTCCACCGGTTTTGGTTTTGTAAAGGGCAACGACGGGAAATACGCCTACACCGGCGCCACCATTCCCAACCTGGAGCTGATGAAAAAAAGCGTGGGGGCCGGTGTGAAAGTGAAAGCTGCCGGCGGCGTGCGCTCCCTCGATGGGTTGCTGGCCGTGCAAAATGCAGGTTGCTCGCGGTGCGGGGCCACGGCAACAGTAAAAATTCTGGAAGATGCAAAAAAACGGTTTGGGGATTAGAAAATTAATTCACAAACCGAAAGAAAGGTATCAACGTTTATTCAAAGAAATTTTTTGTAAATAAGACGACTAGTCGTCATCCTCATCGTCGTCATCTTTTCCACTGTATTTTGCAGGGTACGGTTTTTTGCCATTCATTGCAAACCAGATTATCCGGTTGAAAAGTGCATCGTCACCGGCATCTACTCTTTCAAACTGAGGTTCCATACTTTTTTTTGCGTAATGAAGCGCCGGCCCTTTTAATTCCGACAACTCCTTGTTCATTTCATCAAGCGGAATATTATTAAGAACTGAAATGTAAGGGCGGATATCGGCAGTTTCATTAAAACAATCGAACATAGGCATGGCAGTTGCATCCATAATATTCATAGGCGGAATACCAAGAATTTGTTCTATAGTTCTTATCATTGAAACCTGGTTGTAATTGGTATGATTTGTTTTATCAAACCTGGAATAGGGGCTGGCAACCAATCCAACAGTGCGGTAAGCCGAAACATGATCCCAGCCTGCCTGCGAATCATCTTCGGTTACAAAAACAGCAGTGTTTTTCCAGAATTTACTTTTTGATATGGCTTCCAGAATTTGTCCAAGGGCTAAATCATTGTCGGCTACCATGGCACGTGGAGTGGGGAATCCCGGGCGGGTTCCTGAAGTGTGATCGTTGGGCAAAGCAATAATGATTAATTCCGGCCACTGGTCGTCTTCCCGGCTTTCATAATCTTTTAGTTCTTCAATAAAAGTTTGGGCGCGAAGCACATCCGGGAATTTGTGACTGTCATACCCCGGGTAATTCTGGCTTAAAATATCCCAAACCGGATCGATGGTAGTTTTATTTGTGAACTCAACTTTTTTACCCTTTTTGAACTGGTTATAAATGGATTCCCAGGTGGCATTATTGTCAAATTCAGGAACACAGGCCTCTCCGTAAATCCGAACACTTTTCCCGTTTCGCATGGCGTTATCCCAAATAAAGCCGGTTGGGGCATAAACCAGCGCATCTTCCTGCACATGCGGATAACTGCGAAACCATCCTCGTACATTTTTTTCAATATAATCGGTAACAATGGCCATGTCAGTCCACTGGTGGCCTTCTGCCGAAGATTTTCCTGAAGCATAAAAATTGTCGAGCAACAAAAAATCGTCAACTATTTTGTGTGTGTTTGGCGTGGCTTCCTTCCCAAAAACACAAAGCGAAGGTTCGCCATCACCGGCTGAAACATCTCCCAGAATCTGGTCGTAGGTACGGTTTTCTTTAATTATATAAACCACATGTTTAAAAACCGACGGTTCGCCAATTCTGGCAGGTACCGGAACCGGAGATACGTTTTTCCGGGGCAATTTTTTTGAGAGGGCAATTCTGAAAATTTGGTTGGTTTCATGCACGCGTTTTGTGTAATCTGCAAGTTGATTTTTATTGGGAACAGGAATAACGGAAACCGATGCCATCTGACGATGACTGTTGTATGATGCCTTCCCTGTTTCTTCAGAAATGGTTGGAATGCGTGCACCTTCAGATTCAATATTCGGAACATACAAAGTTTGATCGCGATGAACGCAAACCGCTCCGGGATAAGCGCTGGTTGGAATAAACCCTGATACTTTACTTTGGCCATTTTTTGAATCCGACGATGCATTTTTACCCAGTTTTACTAATGCCACTGCATTGTCCATTCCGTTCGCCACATAAAGTACTTTTCCATCACCCGAAATTCCCAGACCATTGGGTGAATCTCCCCAATACGGGTTTTTATCGTCACCCAACCTTACCAAAATAGTTTCGGTTACCACATCATGTTTGGTATTAAGTACCGAAACGGCATCGCTGTTTGCATTGGCAACATATATGTAGTCCTCTTGCGGGCTTGAAATAATGTCGTTTGGGTGCAGGCCAACATGTATTTCTTTTATTAATTTTCCGTCGGCAGGATTAAAAACTGAAACTGTCCCTTCTCTTGTAGCGCCGGTTTGCAGATCAACTTTGGCACTTCCCCACGGAACTCCGGCAACATTCCTGTCGGTTTTATCAGGAACAGGCCCCGCCCAGTTGGTTATGTAAACTTTACCGGCTGCTTTTATAACACCGTAAGGCGCTACCCCTGTTTTTGCCGACCAAATGGTTTCCCCGGTTTCTTCATTCAATTTAACCAGTAAATTATTTCCGTTTAAAATTACATATAGAACCGACTTCCCATTTTCTGCAGTTACCACTATTTCATTTGGTAATGCGGTTGATGCCGGAGCTTCCGCCAGAAAATCAAATGTCTTTTCAAAATTTAATTTGTGACCGTTCCATGAGGCTTTTAGCACGTACGATTTTTCCCCGCCTCCCGATGCACTCCAGTACAAATAATAATCCTCGCCAGTTTTTCGCCAGGTAATTCCCGAAAATGTATTCATTACATTTTCTCCCCGAAAGAAATTTTTTAACGTTACCCGTTCAACTATTTCGTTATTTTCAGTTGATAAAATTAGAACCGAGTAACGCCCTTCAACAGCAACCCATTTCCCGTTGGGTGAAAGTGCGCAGTCGAGCGCGTGATTTTCCAGCTTTTTATCCCCGAAATATATTTGTTGACCTGCCGGATCTACCCAGCGGTTGTATGGCATTGGTATGGGGAACAGGCTGTCGGCTAAAGTTTGCTTTTCAAATTCGCTAAGATGTTTGGCCTGTTGTTTCTTGTCTCTTCTATTTTGTGCCTGGCAAATTAACGCATTTTGCGCAAGTAACAGAATGATTAAAAACCGGAGTAATTTTTTCATGATAAACTATTTTTTTCTCTCCCGGTTTTCCAGTCGATACTCGTCTTGTTCTTTACTTTCCCGAATCATATCTTCTTTGTCGTCCATAACCGGCGACTCCTCGAGTGCTTCCCAATCGAAGTTTTCATCAAACGGATCGAGTGCTTTTTGCGGTTCAAAAATCCTTGAATCAACCGCTACTGCTGAATAAGGTGTATAATCTGGCTGCTCAGTGAAAAAGTCGGCCAAATCATTTGCCCCTGCATCGTATTGATTCAAATAAGGTAATCCCAAAATATTCCAGAATGTTTTAAAAATACTTCCAAAACTATAATGAGTGTGACTTACATAATTTTTTTTCACCCAAGGCGAAATCAGCATCAAAACACTACGGTGAGCATCAACATGGTCAACCCCGTTTTGCGCGTCGTCTTCGGTAATTACAATCAACATGTTTCCCCAGTACGGTGTGTGTGACAGAAATTCAACGATCCGACCAACGGCCAAATCATTGTCGGCCATGTAACTTTCGCGGAACGGATAACCGGCTTCCGGTCGGTCACCTGCCCCATGGTCCTGAGGAAGGATTACTGTTATCAACGAAGGCATCGTATCCTTCCCGTTCATCCATTTTTCCTGAAATTCATTTTGAAACTGGTCGATGCGAAACTGATCGGGAATGGCCGTATTGTATGTAGGATATAATTTTGAAGTACGATCCCATACCGGTTGCGGCAACGGAAAATTAACGAAATGCCTGATGCCTTCATTTTTGAACTCCTCTCTATAAATGGCCGGTTCAAACATGATGCTAAACCCAAAATTATAAAAGTCAATATCATTCCTTTCCAAATGATCCCACATGGAACCTGCCTCATTATAATCTTCAGGATAAATGGCTCCGGCCGAACTGTTCATAGCATACACGCCGGGGGCTTTCGAGTCGAACCTGAAACTTCGGTTTCCGCCGTAACTTGCAGCGGTGCAGGTTTCTGTCCACTCGTTTGGATATGTGTTAACCAACCAGCGGTGCCCATCGGCAGATACATCAGCATCTACATAAAAGTTATCAGAAATGGCAAAATCACGGGCAATTTCAAGGTGGTTTACCATCACATCCGCATTTTGTACCGAGGCGGTTCCATCACTATTGGTGAACGAAACATTGCGTCCGTAGCGTGCCAGTTCAGGATCGCCCTTCCCTTTTTCAACTTGTCCAAAGACTTCGTCATACGTTCGATTTTCCTTCGAAATAAAAACAATATGTTTTATCGGGCTTTCCTTTTCCCCCGGGTAAAGTGGTACAGGATTGTTTGTTCGCTCTGTAAATTTTTCAGAAGAAGCCTTTTCAAAATTAAAATTGTTTGCAACTACTTTTTCTGTAAGTAATTTAAGTTCATCATCGGAAGGAATATCGAGTACCTGAACGGTTCCTTTCATCAGCGCCCCGATATAACTTCCTTCCGGCCCGCGATTAAATGTTGAACCGCCGTTTGGCCCGCTGCCAAAACCTTTGGCGTTGACTACAATAAGTTTTTTCCCGTTGTTGCTGACTTTTAGTTTTGCAGGGAACCAGCCGGTTGGAATGTATCCCAGAACTTCCAGCTTTTTTGCATCTACAACAGCTACAGCATTAATTCCGGAACAGGCTACATACAGTTTTTGATTATCAGGAGAAAGTGCCAAACCGAATGGGATTACGCCACGAAACTGTTTAATTCGTTTATCGGGTTTTAAATATATGGTATTAACAATGGTGTCTTTTTCAATTGAAATCACCGAAATGTTATCGTTGGTTCCGTTGGTAACAAAAACATAGTCGGTGGTAGCAACCAACGAGTTTGGGCTTGCACCGCCAACAGCCGGAATACCTTCAACCATGGCACCAACCAAATGCCCTGTTTTGGTTTTCGCAATTACTTCGGGCTCATTCGGGGTTTCCAAACTAATTGTAAAAACCGAAAAAGCTTCCGGTGAATTCATTTCCCCCAGCCCGGGAATTTCCAGACTGTCGGTGTGAATGCCTTCAACCATCTCGTCACTTCCATATGCGAACGGCGGGAACTCCAACGCTTTCTCAACTACATTTTCCTGTGTAATTCCTTTTATCATGCTGTACTGAAACATTCCAACATTGGCAACATACACCTTTTTTTCGTCGGGAGAAAGACAAATGCCAAAGGGGTATCTCCCCACCGGAACATGGTGTTCTGGCTGGTTGGTTTCGGTATTTACAATTATCATCCGGAATCCAATCTGGTCAACCGCAAATAATTTTTCACCATCTTTTGAAAGTGTTAAATCGCCAATGTATCCGTGTGTATAATCCACAGTGTCTGATTGAAAGGAACAATCGATAAATCCTTTTTTCTCCCCGGTTTTTAAATCGAAAATGAAAATTTTATTTTCCTGTCCGCCGGCAACATATACCACGCTGTTATCGTTCGAAACGGCCAGACCCATAAATACAGATGCCAACACACCGCGGTCGGTGGCCGGTCCGGGGGGAATTTGCTGAACCTCCGGATGTTCAGAAAGAATATTTCGGATGATGGTAATGGAAAGCGGACTGGTTCCCGAGTTGGCGGTTACTGCTGTATTTCCGTCGGGGCTTAATGTGAGGCCGAAAGGATGTGGTGCAACTACAATATTTTTTCCGGCGGGAGTCAAAAGTCTTCCGTTGGGAAGAACGGTTTCGCCGGTTTTATTGATTTCCACATAACGATCGCCGGCAGGGGCAGAAGCTATCCAGGGATCAACTTGTTTGTTTGGATTGCACGAGGC
>Ga0194138_10001233_pt1 | contig 12282 bp, 12 predicted proteins | sample TARM_MetaG_T2_14_FD_134022 | JGI IMG/M metagenome (GOLD analysis project Ga0194138, IMG submission 134022) | Freshwater microbial communities from Pennsylvania, USA, analyzing microbe dynamics in response to fracking - TARM_MetaG_T2_14 (version 2) | ecosystem: Environmental > Aquatic >...
GAATGCCTTGCCAGAGTGTGCTTTTGTTAGTCAAAATATTGCGCCTTTGGGTTATGGGGGCATCCATGTCCAAAGGCGGGCCGGGCGTGTTGCAAATTTCACGGGCAATGAAATCTGCAGGTGATTTCTTGGGCGACTTCACTTATAATCGCCCGGCCCACGTTACAGGCCACCAATCTGGTGGTACTAGCAATCGCGATCTGACTTGTATTCGAAGGGATACGGGTGGTCTTTAATTTGTTATGTGCGGCATGAGCCGAGCATAATGTTCATCTTTCAAACAGTAATTTGGGTTAACTGTAATGAAAACTTTCGTTGCCAAGCCAGAAACCGTAAAGCGTGACTGGTACGTTGTGGACGCCGAGGGTAAGACCCTGGGGCGCATCGCCACCGAGATCGCCAGCCGTCTGCGCGGTAAGCACAAGCCGGAATACACTCCTCACGTAGATACTGGCGATTACATCGTCGTGATCAATGCCGAGAAGGTTGCCGTTACCGGCAAAAAAGCTTCCGACAAGATGTACTACTCTCACTCCGGTTTCCCGGGTGGTATCAAGTCCATCAGCTTCGAGAAGTTGATCGACCGCAAGCCTGAGATGGTTATCGAAGCTGCTGTTAAAGGCATGCTGCCGAAGGGCCCGCTGGGTCGCGCCATGTTCCGTAAGCTGAAAGTTTACGCTGGTGGCGAGCACAACCATGCTGCTCAACAACCTCAAGTTTTGGACATCTAATTCGGGATCTGGCAAATGGCAGAAAATCAATACTACGGTACTGGCCGTCGCAAAAGCTCTACCGCTCGCGTGTTCGTAAAGCCAGGCAAAGGTAACATTGTTATCAACAAACGCTCTCTGGAAGAGTACTTCGGCCGTCCGACTGCCCGCATGGTAGTTCGTCAGCCGTTGGAACTGGTCGAGATGACTGATAAGCTGGATATGTTCATCACCGTCGCTGGTGGTGGTATTTCCGGTCAAGCGGGTGCGATCCGTCATGGTATCACTCGCGCGCTGATGGAATACGATGAAAGCTTGCGTCCAATCCTGCGCAAAGCTGGCTTTGTTACTCGTGATGCCCGTAAGGTTGAACGTAAGAAAGTCGGTCTGCACAAGGCTCGTAAGCGTCCGCAGTACTCCAAGCGTTAATCCGTCTTGGGTATTTAAAAGCCTCGGCATGCCGGGGCTTTTTCATGTCTCCGATTTACCCCTCGCGCGGCTTATAACCGATAGGTTCTGTGGTCTTCAGTCTTCAAAATTCTCCTCATTAATCGACGATACGCATCTCCGATGCTGTCAATCGAAGCCATGGGCATGTCGACTATGAATTTAATGCTGAAGATTCTGCTCAAGCGGGCCGAGATCTGGTACACTTGCTCACCTATTCTGCAGCGTAAGCTCGATTCAAGCGTCAATTTCTGACTCTTTACTGGGCCTGAATTTTGGGTCGGCCTTGAAAGCAACGCATTGCTGCATGATGCAATCTGGTTCCTGATGTATCGGGTGGGACTAACTAACTTTCTGGCGATGAAGGTCTATTCCTTCATTGCTTTTCTCTGCTTGTAAATGGAGGGGTCGATGGCTTTTGCTGCCAATAAACGCTCTATCATGACTCTATTCTCTGGGGCTAACGACATGTTTAGCCACCAAGTTCGTATTGTGCTGGCCGAAAAAGGCGTCAGTGTCGATATCTGCCACGTAGACATGGCTAACTTGCCGGAAGAATTGCTGGAGTTAAACCCCTACGCCTCAGTTCCGACTCTGGTTGATCGTGATTTGGTGCTGTATACCTCACGGATCATCATGGAGTATTTGGATGAGCGTTTCCCGCATCCTCCGTTGATGCCTGTTTATCCGGTGGCGCGTGGCAATAGTCGTTTGATGATGCATCGTATTGAACTGGATTGGTACTCGCTAGTGGATAAGATCATGGCGAATGGTGGCGAGGCGGAATCTGCGCGTAAAGAGCTGCGGGAAAGCTTGCTGGCTATTGCTCCTATCTTTGTCGAATATCCTTATTTTATGAGTGAGGAATTCAGTCAGGTCGACTGTTTTATGGCTCCGCTGTTGTGGCGTTTACCGCAGCTGGGCATCGAATTGACGGGCAAGGGCGCCAAAGAGCTCAAGAACTACATGACACGTCTGTTTGAGCGGGAGTCGTTCCAGGCGTCCCTGACCGAAGTTGAACGCGAACTACGTAATGGATTCTGAGCATGGAACATCAGATGATACCCAGTCGTCCCTATCTGTTACGAGCTTTCTACGATTGGTTGCTCGATAACGATATGACGCCGCACTTGCTGGTGAACAGTGAAGTGCCGCATGTGCAGGTGCCTCGGCAATTTGTGCAGGATGGACAGATTGTTTTGAACATAGCGCCACAAGCTGTGATGTCATTTGCGATGGGTAAAGAGTCATTGAGTTTCAATGCTCGTTTTGGTGGTGTGCCGTTTCAGGTTTACATCCCGATGGCGGCTATCATTGCTATTCATGCTCGCGAAAACGGGCTTGGCACTTTTTTCCCGCCTGAGCCTGCCTATGAGGCTTGGTTGGCGAGCGATGCAACGGAGCAATCGGTCAGTATTCAAGTTCCAGATGATGAACCTGAACCGCCGAAACCGTCAGGCCGCCCCAGCCTACGTATCGTCAAATGAATCAGTTGATGGCTCTATCTTTGGCTACGAACAAATAAAAACGCGCCTTTTGGGCGCGTTTTTTACTTCCGTCATCTCTAAATTAGTATTGAATAACTTCATCGGCGGCGCTGCCCAACTGGACATCTCCCCCCGTACTCGCATCGGGGTTGTTGGCCGGTACAGAGCTGCTGCTTGAACTCTGACTCGAACCGCTCTTGCTGCCATTCTGGATATATTCAAAGACCTTGATTACCTTCTGCACACCAGAGACATGGCGTGCCAGATTGACTGCTTTTTCAGCCTCATCCCGCGTTACCAATCCCATCAGGAAGACTTCGCTATTCTCGGTCACCACCTTGAAGTGGGTGCTATCGATCCCTTGGGTGGTCAACATTTCCGACTTAATCTTGGAGGTGATCCAGGAATCCTGGCTCTGAATGCCAAAACTGACGGGCTTACGGATCCGTAATTCATTGTACACATGACGGACACCATCGATTTTGGCAACCAGTTGTTCAGCATCGCGGCTGAATTGGCCATAGGGCGTTTGTCCGACCAACAACACCTTGCCATTCACGCTGACCGCACTGATGCGGCTGGCTTTATCCATATCCTTTCGTGAGGCGATTGTATTTGCGGCTTTAAGCTCAATATTCTGGTCGTCAATGACCGAGCCGACGGTCCGGCGATCATTGGCGATGGATGCTGTCGTGGCGGCGCCCGCCACAAAAACTCCCGCACACCCTTGCAACAAGGACAGGCTGGCTACGGTTACCAGTAGCAGTCGATTTTTCATGCGTGTCTCTCCAATCACATCATTGTGGGAACAGGGTGCGATCGATGAGATCACACAGGCATTGCAAACAGAGCAGATTCACTTCCAGGATGCGGGCCATGTTGGCCGATGGAACCCGTATCTCCACATCACTGGGGCCCAACAGTCCGGCGATTTCTCCACCGTCGCTGCCGGTCAGGGCAATAATGGTCATATCACGGCTCAAGGCTGCCTCGGCGGCTTTCACTAATGCCTTTTCCCGGCCATCACCCGCCAAGACCAACATGATGTCGCCACGTTGACCGAGGGCGCGTATCTGCTTGGCATATACATCGGCAAAGCCGCTATCCGCTGCCACTCCGCTGAGAAGGATACTATCTGCGGAGAGTGCCAGCGCCGGGAGCGAAGGGCGCTCGGTCTCAAAACGATGCACCAATTGACTGACAAACAATTGGCTGAGTGCAGCGGCTGGGCCATTGCCGCAGGCCAGGATCTTGTTGCCGTTCAACAGACAGATGGTCAGCATCTGGGCCGCAGTCTGGATATCATCCGACAGGGCTTCGGCGGCTGCGATCTTGGTCTGAATACTCTCGGTGAAGTTCTCTTTGATACGATCCAACTCGAGGTCCCCTGAATAGCATTTTTGTACCACTGGCAGGCATCACTGCCATCGAAGGCCACAACATCGAAACGGCATGCCTGATTTGACTCGTTTAATCCTTGTTGCAGCAAAAATGTTTGGGCGGTAAGCCACAGTTTTCGCTGTTTGCTCCGAGTGATGGAGGCTGCGGCGCCACCATGGCTACGGGAGGCACGATAGCGGACCTCGACGAAGACCAGGTAGTGAGCATCCCGCATTATGAGGTCTATCTCTCCGCTACGGCAGCGAAAGTTTTTGGCGATGAGTATTAGGCCCTGCTGGTCGAGAAAGTGCAGGGCCAGATCTTCAAACTGTTGTCCTTTCGGGTTATTGAGCCGCAGGCGCGGCAACAGGTTTCGCAACCTCATGGCTTGGCTCGCTCTTTTCGATGCGGATCCAGTGCAGCTGACGGCGTACAACGCCCTGTTCGTTGATGCTCAAGGCTCCGGTTAATCCCTCGCGCTGTTGCCCCGTTGCGGCACGGAGCTCGGCAAGATGTGGTAACAAACTGATGCTGTCGTAGCCCATGGCAAAGAATCGCAGCAGGTCGTTATTGGCTTGGGGCCACAAGGTGAGCACCTTGTCGCGCAGGGGCGAGCTGGAGTCCAGCATCCAGGGCATATCGCCCAGCTGCATACCCAGTACATTCTGGGCAACTCCGGGATTATTCAGCCCCGGATTACCCTTGGCGCCTAGGTAATAGGTTGGCGGAGGGGCAAAGGGGCTTTGGGAGATATCGATAAACGATTTAATGATCCCGGCTTCCAGAGGGGAGGCGTAGATATAGATAGCATCGACATCCTGGCGGTTGAATGCCTGGGCAAACACCTTCTGGCCAATACTCTTTTGCAAGGCATCAATCCGCTGCTGGCTGGCTCCTACCCCCATCGCCTGGCGCAAAATGGCTTCCAGACTTTGGCGGTCGGTAAAACGGGCCACCAGTGGCGCACCGCCGGTTTGTGGCTGCCATTGATTAGTGAAGCCATCAACGACGCGTTGTCCCTGGGCCCCTTGCGGCACAATCAACAGCGGCAGGCGTTTACCATCCTGACGAAGTTTTTCGGCCGCTTCTGCAGCATCCGCCGCGGGTGACAGTGAAAAATAGAAGTTGGTGTCGGTGGTGGATTTTCCATCCGTTTCGTTGAGTGCGAGCAGGGGGACTTGCGGTTTCAACGCGATCAAGGCCTCGACCTGATCCTTAAGCAGGGGGCCGACAATGAACTCGGCACCCTCTTTCACGGCCTGTTGGTACAGGGCTGCTATGGGTTGGCTGGCGCTGTCGTAAAAGCGTAAGTCACCTTGCAATCCGGCTTCTTTATAGGCGGTGAGCATGCCGTTGCGCAGGGCATCCCCCTGAGCGGCCAGATTACCGGAGAGTGGGATCAGAATGGCAACTTGTTTGGGCATGCCGGAAGCAAGGGCTGTGGTTACTGTCTCGTTGGTTGTTTGCTCTTTTTGATATAGCTGACTGCCGGGGTGATCCGGATACTCGGCCTGCCAACGGGCGTACTGGGTGGCAAACTGTTGCGGCTGATTGCCTAAGGTACGTTGCAACACCGCCAGTGCTAACCAGCCGGTTTGTACTTTTGGTGCTGGCTCGGCCATGGCTTGTTGTAAACGGGCGGTATCTTGGGCTTGCAACAGGCTCCAGATCGTCTCGTTGTTAGTTTTTTGCTCCGCAGTCGACAGGTAATTGTTCAAGGCGATATAGGCTGGCAAAGCACTCAACGGGTTTGCTGTTTGGCTGAGCAAGCTGGCCTGCAACTTGTAGTAACTGGCCGTGGCATCATCGGACAAGGGGCGCAGATCGATATCGGCGATTTGTGCCAGCGCTTCGCCGCTCTTGCCCTGCTGTTGCAGGATCATCGCTTGTACGATGCGCTGTTCGTGCTTTTGCTTGGGCGTAAATGCTTCTTTAGCCAACTGCTGGGAGAGTGCGGAGGCCTGTTGCAAATCGCCCGCCGCGATCAGGCTGCGAGCAGCCAGTGTTTCCCAAGTGAAACGATAGGCGGCATCCGCTTGGGCTAATTGTTGCAAGTACCAATCCGGCTTATGTTCGAGACGTGAAAAAGCGGACGGTGGCACTGTGGGCGCGTTACTGGAGTTGTCCGGCGTGCTGGCACAGGCGCTCAACAACAGGCTGAGCAGAACCAGAGACAGGAACTGTGATACGCTAAATGGCTTATTGAACCGATACAAAATTATTCCCCGACCGCAATGTGGTGTGCGACATAGTGTAATCGGGCCATTTTTCCGACACAATTGTTCGGCGAGGAGAAGCCATGCAATCGCCCCCCTCTCTTTACATAGTACCGACCCCGATTGGTAATTTGGCTGACATCACCCAGCGGGCCATCGAAGTGCTGGCCATGGTCGATGTGGTAGCAGCAGAAGATACTCGTCATTCTTCCGTGTTGCTCAACCACTTGCAGATTAAAGCTAATCTGCTTGCGTTGCACGATCACAATGAACAGCAACGTGCAGATGCCTTGATTGCCAGGGTCCAGCAAGGTCAGTCTGTGGCGTTGATTTCTGACGCCGGAACGCCACTTATCAGTGATCCTGGTTACCATCTGGTGACCCGCTGCCGTGAGGCGGGTGTCCGGGTTATTCCACTTCCGGGCGCTTGTGCTGCGATCACCGCCTTGAGTGCTTCCGGTTTACCCACCGATCGTTTCACCTTCGAAGGCTTTCTGCCAGCCAAGGAAAAGGCCCGGGATGATCGGCTGACCCAATTGCAGGATGAGACCCGGACCTTGATCTTCTATGAATCACCGCGCCGCTTGCTCGAGACAGTGCAGGCTCTGGCTCGACTCTATGGCGAACGACAAATCGTGGTGGCGCGTGAGTTGACCAAAACCTTCGAGAGTTTTCAGTCGCTGCCGGCTCCGGCCATGGTCGAGTGGTTGGCTGCGGACAGCAACCGCTGCCGGGGAGAGATAGTACTGATGATCGCAGGCGCCAAGCCGGATCCGGATGCCATTCCCAGCGAAGTGCTGCGTACGCTGGCGCTGTTGCAGAAGGAGCTGCCACTGAAGCGGGCTGCGGCGTTAACCGCCGAGATCCACGGAGTGAAGAAGAACGCGCTGTATAAACTGGGATTAGAGCAGGCTTCTGTTTACTCTGAAGGGACATAAGCCCTATAATCCGCGCCGGAGTTGGCCAGGGCAGTCGCTGCCTTGTCGTTGTACCTTCGGGTAGACGGACAGGGGAGAGGAAAGTCCGGGCTCCATAGGGCAGGGTGCCAGGTAACGCCTGGGAGGCGTGAGCCTACGACTAGTGCAACAGAGAGCAAACCGCCGATGGCCCGTCAGGGATCAGGTAAGGGTGAAAGGGTGCGGTAAGAGCGCACCGCGCGACTGGCAACAGTTCGTGGCACGGTAAACTCCACCCGGAGCAAGACCAAATAGGCCCCCATTGGCGCGGCCCGCGTTGGGGGCGGGTAGGTTGCTTGAGCCAGTGAGCGATTGCTGGCCTAGAGGAATGACTGCTACCGCGCAAGCGGCACAGAACCCGGCTTACCGGCCGACTCCCCTCTTGAACAGGAAACCCGGATTACGCGACGCGTATTCCGGGTTTTTTTATGCTTCGCGATGGGCCTTACGAGTCCCACTGTGGCTTTCCAGCATGCCGAATCACAGATTGAGTGCGGTATCCAGAAAAGCTGGTGATGGCCATGTAAAGAATTCGTGAGTTCTCTCGCATTTCCCGGCATTGCTTGCCGCTTGCCATTTACCTGAAAAATAAGCGCCTTTTAGCGATTTACTCGGTGGAACGCCAGTAATATCGCGGCTTGCAGCCATTTGCTCCCTTGCAAAGCCGGGGGGGCATCCTTACACTCTTGCGTGGGGAAAAGTGGTTTATTGTGGAATAAAGTAGATCAGCAGGAAGGCATCTTATGCTACGCGGGGCTCACGCCATCACTCTCGATACTAAAGGTCGTTTGGCTCTGCCAACCCGCTATCGTGAATGGCTGCGTGACGAATGCCAAAACCAGCTGGTTTGCACCATCGATATTAGTCATCCCTGTCTGCTCCTCTATCCATTAACGGAATGGGAGGAGATTGAAAAAAAGCTCAAGGCTCTCTCGAATGTGAACCCGCTGGAACGGCGGTTACAACGCTTGTTGCTGGGGTATGCCAGCGAATGCGAACTGGATGGTAATGGCCGTTTTCTGGTTCCAGCCCCATTGCGCCAACATGCCGCGCTGGATAAGCAGGTCATGCTGGTCGGGCAATTGAACAAGTTCGAGATCTGGAGCGAAGCAGGCTGGTTGGCACAGGTTGATGCGGATCTAGAGTCCCTGCCTGCGGCCGATTGGTCCCAATCAGACAATTTACGGGATTTCTCACTGTAACCATGGAACAGACTTTTAGCCATGTGACCGTCATGTTGCATGAAGCGGTTGATGCGTTGGCGATCAAACCGGACGGTATCTATGTCGATGGCACCTTTGGCCGAGGTGGTCATTCGCGTCTTATTTTGTCGAAGTTAGGTCCGAATGGTCGCTTATTGGCCATCGACCGGGATCCATTAGCGATTGCCGAAGCGCAGCGGATTGATGATCCCCGCTTCGAGATGATCCCGGGCGCTTTCTCAGGACTGGTCGGTTATCTGGCCGAGCGGGATCTCGTGGGCAAAATCGACGGTCTGCTGCTGGATTTAGGGGTCTCCTCACCACAGCTGGATGATGCCGAACGCGGCTTCAGTTTCCAGAAGGATGGTCCACTCGATATGCGCATGGATCCGACCTCCGGTATCAGTGCCGCCGATTGGCTAGCCAAGGCTGAAGCCGACGATATCGCCTGGGTGCTCAAGGAGTTCGGCGAGGAACGTTTCGCCAAGAAGATCGGACGCGCCATTGTCCATGATCGGGTGGATAAGCCGTTTACGCGCACCCGGCAACTGGCAGAGCTGATTGCCCGGCTGATCCCCAACAAAGAGAAGAACAAGCATCCGGCCACCCGTAGTTTTCAGGCCATTCGTATCTATATCAATTCCGAGCTGGAAGAGGTGGAACGAGCGATGGAGGGAGCGCTGACCGTTTTGGCTCCCGCGGGACGGCTGGCAATCATCAGCTTTCACTCTCTCGAGGATCGTTTGGTCAAACAGTTCATTCGTAAACAGGAAAAAGGTCCTGAGGTACCGCGAGGGCTGCCCTTGACCGAGGCTCAACTGGCCGTCGGCCGGACCATGAAGAGTATTGGCAAAGCCATGAAGCCCAGCGACGCCGAGATTGACGGGAATCCTCGTTCTCGTAGTGCCGTGTTGCGAGTGGCGGAGCGGTTGCAGGAGTAGGGATGGATACCCGTATCAATCTGGCACTGGAAATCCTGCGGGATCTGGGACGACATAAATTTCAGGTGATTCTGGTGCTGTCGATCATCGCATCGGCCATGACCACCATAGTGGTGACCAACGAGACCCGTTTGCTCACGATCACTCTGAACCAACTTCAGGATGAGCGGGACAAACTGGATATTGAATGGCGCCACTTGCTACTGGAGCAAAATGCGTTGGCGGAGCACTCCCGAGTGAGTGATATCGCCAAGAGCAAGTTGCAAATGGCGCGTCCGTCGCCGCTTAAGGAACAGATCATCAACCAGCCATGAGTGTAAAACGTAAAGCCAAAAAGCCGGATCACAGCTTACCGCAATGGCGGTTTCTGACGGTGATTGCATTTATTTTGCTGGGTTTTGCCGGTTTGGTTGTCCGTACCGGCTGGATCCAGATTGTGGATCCGGATCGCCTGCGTCTGGAGGGTGATCTGCGTTCATTGCGGACCACGGCGGACGAAAGCGGACGTGGCATGGTGACCGACCGTAATGGCGAGCAGTTGGCGGTTTCGGTGCCGGTACAAGCGGTCTGGGCCGATCCCAAGGCGGTACATGAAAGCGGCAGTCTGGATAACACCCGGGCTTGGCAGGCATTAGCCGAGGTGCTGGGGATCGATGTCAAAGAGCTGACGTCGCGGATCGCCGATCCCCGGCGTCGTTTTGTGTATTTGCAGCGGCAGATCACTCCGGCCGTGGCGGAGTATGTCAGCAAGCTGAAACTGGGCGGCGTCTATCTGCGTCGGGAATCCCGTCGTTACTATCCGGCGGGCGAAATCAGCGCCCACATTGTCGGCATGACCAATATTGACGGTTCCGGCATTGAAGGGGTCGAACGCAGTTTCAATGAGTGGCTCTCCAGCGTGCCGGCTGAGCGCAAGGTCCGCAAGGATCGCCAAGGCCGAGTCATTGAGAACATCGGGATCGTCAAGGAAGGCAAGAAAGCCAATAACCTGGTGCTGAGTATCGACCAGCGCCTCCAGTCTCTGGCCTATAGTTCGCTCAAGTATGCGACCGAGGTCAACAAGGCCACTTCTGGCTCCTTGGTGTTGCTGGACGTCACCACCGGAGAGGTGCTGGCCATGGTCAATACTCCCTCCTACAACCCGAACAATCGCGGCCAATATCAAGGCTTTCGTGCGCGTAACCGAACGGTGACCGATACCTACGAGCCAGGGTCGACCCTCAAACCGCTGGTGGCAGTCAGTGCGCTGGAGCATGGCATCACCAACTGGAGCGAAGTGTTCGATACTCGCCCGTTCAATATCGGTGGCAAACGAGTCACCGATAGCCATCGCATGGCACAGGGCAATCTGGGTGATATTCTCAAGTTTTCTTCCAACATCGGCATGGCGCATATTGCTTTGCGGATGCCACCGCAGCAGATCGTGGATACCTTGACGCAGTTTGGTCTGGGTGTGGATTCCGGAACCGGTCTGATGGGCGAAAGTTCCGGTATGCTGCCAGTCCGGCGTCGCTGGTCCGAGATTGAACGCGCCACTTTAGGCTTTGGCTACGGGCTGCGCATTACGCCGCTGCAGTTGGCTTCGGCCTACGCCACTCTGGCCAATAAGGGCATTCGCAAGCCGATTTCCATCCTCAAGGTCAATGAGGCGCCGCAGGGCGAGCAAGTGGTATCCCGCAAGGATGCCGAGGCGGTGATGCTGCAACTGGAGTCGGTGGTAGAGCATGGCGGTACCGGCACCAAGGCGGAAGTTCCAGGTTATCGGGTTGCCGGTAAGACAGGGACCGCCAAGGTGGCGATAGCTGGTGGATATGGCAAGGATTACGTCGGTACTTTTGCCGGTTTTGCGCCGGTCTCCAATCCCCGGTTTGCTATGGTCGTCATCATCAACGAGCCGCAAGCGGGCGCCTATTATGGTGGCATGGTGGCTGGGCCTACCTTCGCGGAAGTGATGAGCGGCGCCTTGCAGTTGTATAACGTGCCCCCGGATGCCCCCCAGACCATAGACCCCAATAAACCCCAAATTAGCCTGGCTCGTCAGGAGGTTAAAGTTGTCCCTCACACTTGATGCCTTGCTTGCTCCGCTCGGAATACTGGCAGACAGTCTCCCGCTGCGGCAGATGCAACTCGATAGCCGGGCCGTTCAGCCCGGCGACCTGTTTATCGCCCTCAAAGGACATGCGGTCGATGGCCGTGACTATATTCCGGCAGCGGTTGCCTTAGGCGCCGCTGCCGTGTTGTATCAGCCTGACGCGACCTTCTCGTTGCCCCCCTGTGACATTCCGTGCATTCCGGTTCCAGAATTGGCTTCTCACTTGTCGGCTTTGGCTGGGCGTTTCTACGGTGAGCCCGCCCAGCAACTGCAACTGGTCGGGGTAACGGGAACCAATGGCAAGAGCACCACCACCCAGCTGATCGCCAATTGGCGCAGCTTGTTGGGCGGAGTGGCCGGTGTGATGGGAACCATAGGCAATGGTCTGTTTGGCCAACTGGCACCCTGTGAAAATACCACCGCCAGCGCTGTGGCTATCCAGCAAGAGCTCGCACATCAACTGGCTCAGGGCGCAGATCTGGTGGCCATGGAAGTCTCTTCTCACGGTTTGGTGCAACATCGTGTGGCAGCGTTGCCCTTTGCGGTGGCGGCGTTTACCAATCTCAGTCGGGACCATCTCGACTATCACGGCACCATGGCGGCCTATGCGACCGCCAAGCGCAGCCTGTTTCGTGGACTGCCAGCACAGGATTGTGTGCTCAATGCCGATGACGAAGTAGCGCAGCAGTGGCTGAGCGAGATCCCGGAGGCGGTGACCTATAGCCTGACGACAGGATCCGCACCTCGTGGTGGTCGTTTCATTGAAGCCATGGCGTTGACCTTTCATGACCGGGGCTTTTCGGCCGAGATTCGATCCTCGTGGGGAAACGGAGTATTATCCGCGCCCTTGC
>Ga0194138_10001234_pt1 | contig 12281 bp, 10 predicted proteins | sample TARM_MetaG_T2_14_FD_134022 | JGI IMG/M metagenome (GOLD analysis project Ga0194138, IMG submission 134022) | Freshwater microbial communities from Pennsylvania, USA, analyzing microbe dynamics in response to fracking - TARM_MetaG_T2_14 (version 2) | ecosystem: Environmental > Aquatic >...
AACCATCGTTCCATGACGAAATCCTCGACTTCCAGGTAACGCCTGTTCACATCTTCAAGCACGCTTCCATAGCGATCAGGCCCATCGGTCGCGATGGTGACAACGTTGTCTTCAGGCCCCAGTTTCAGATACTTGGCCATCTTGATCGCCCCGAGAATGTTGCAGATTGAGGAGATGCCGAATACGCCTTTAAGAGATTCGACTTCTTCTTTTGAAAGTCCATTGTTTAAGAGTACGTCGCTGCCTTCTTCAATCAGCTTGAGTCCGCGAACGGACTGTTCATCCTTGATTTTTGCGATGAAGTCCGTGTTCAATACATTATGGATCAGTGTACACATCTTGTCTCCGATGCCTTCGATTCTGTGTTGGCCGCGGCCACCTTCACTGAGTGTGGGACATTCGTAAGGTTCCAAGGCCGCAATCTTGGCTTCAGGAAACTCTTTTTTAATCTGGTCGCCCGCTCCGAGGGTTCCCGCGCTTCCTGGGGCTGAAGTGAAACAGGCGATCCGTGAATTCCCAATGCCTTTGACAGCCTCAATGAGCGAGTGGCCGGTGACGTAGCGGTGAAACCGGTAGTTCGGAAGCAGTTCGAACTGCGCAAGGGAGACGTTTTTCTTGTTTTTCGCCATTTCAAAGGTTTTTTCCAGCGTCAAAATGACGTCCGATTCGCTTCCAGGGGTGAGTTCCAAGTCCGCACCGTACTGTTTGATGCGTTTGTAGCGTTCCTTGCTCATGTTGTCAGGCATGATAACGGTCGCGTCGTAATTCATGAGGTTGCAGATGTAGGAAACACCGATGCCGAAGTTGCCTGTGGAAGGCCCGAGAATTCTATGCTTGCCTGGAACGATGGTTCCATCAACCGCCCCTTCAATAAGGGTCGAATAGGCCGGTCCCACTTTATGGGACCCGCTTGGAAAGTCTTTGCCAAGCAGCACCACGATGTTCGCATCGACCCCTGTCAGAGCTTTTGGGAGAACGATCTTGTTGATGGCGTTGTCCTCTTTTCGCCAGGTGATATTGAAAAGGTTCAAAGGATCGAGTTCGTCCTCTTTCGCCTTCAAGGCTCGCTTTCTTAGGGACGCTTCGATTTTACCTGGGTGAAGCATTTCTTCATACGTTGGTCCGAATGGAATGTTCTTCATGGGTATAGCTCCTTCGTTTTAGTCATTTACGCATTTCTATGTGATCAATCAGTGCATCCAGGTCATTTTCAATTTTGAGAGGCCCCTTCATGGCTTTTCCGATGGTATCTGGATCCTTTAGGCCATTGCCTGTAAGGATGACACTGACGTGGTCGCCTTTTTTTATAATCGATTGGTCCAAGGCTTTTTCCAGGCCTGCGTACGCTGCGGCTGCGGCTGGTTCACAAAAAAGACCTTCTTTTTTACCGAGTGTCTTAACTGCTTCGATAATTGCATCGTCTGTGACTGTAACCCAGGCGCCTTTGGACTTGTCTACGGCTCTCAGGGCCTTGACGGGGTTTCTGGGAATCCCGACGGCTATGGAGTCCGCCAATGTGTTTTCATCAGTTTCTTCTATCGGCTTGCCGGTTTTCCATGCCTTGTAAAAAGGGGCGCAGCCTTCACTTTGCACGCCGAGAATTTTCGGGATGCGATCGATGAGACCAAGGGCGTAGAAATCATGAAGACCGTTGTATACGCCACCGATCGTGCACCCATCGCCCACACTCACCACAATCCAGTCAGGTGGGTTGAAATCGAGCTGTTCGATGATTTCATAGGCGACGGTCTTCTTGCCTTCGACCATGTGGGGGTTTATGGCTGCGTTTCGGTTGTACCAACCGTAATGGTTGATGGCGTCTCTTGAGAGTTTGAACGCTTCCTTGTAATCGCCCTGGACACTGATGACATCCGCGCCATAGGCCAGAAGCTGTGTGAGTTTGCCTCTTGGCGCTCTTTTTGGAACGAAAATGACAGTGGAAAGGCCCATCTTGCTTGCGTTTCCGGCCAGACTCGATGCGGCGTTTCCTGTTGATGCGCAGGCTATGGTCTTATGCCCCTCTTCGATCGCTTTCATGGTGGCGACAACGGAGGCTCTGTCTTTTAGTGAGCCCGTAGGATTCACGCCTTCATCCTTGAAGGTAAGGGTTTCAATGTCTAGTGATTTTTCAAGGTTTCTGCCTCTGTAAAGCGGGGTCCATCCTACTTTGAGGGTCTTGTTCGCTTCTTCACCCTTAACACTCATAAGTGGAATGTAGCGCCAGATTGAACGCTCCATGCAGTCTTTGAAGTATTTTTTCGTGATGACTTTCCCAAGAGACTCGTAATCATAGTGGATATCGAGAATGCCTTTTTCACCGCATGCGGGACAAGTAAGGATATGTGCGTCCTTATCGTAGGTTGTTTTACACAGAGTACAGCTCATGTGGGTGACGAATTTCATTTTATTCATCCTCCTTTGTTTCAATGTCAATATGCTTGAACGCATCGACATCGAATAGCCCTCTGTCGGTGAGTTTCAGTTTTGGTACGACTGCCAAAGACAAGAACGCAAGTTGAATGAATGGATCTCTGATGGTTTCATTGAGACCCATAATTCTGAGTGTCTCCTTCATTTCACCAAGTGTTTTTTCAACAGTCTTGTGTGGCGCCTTGGTCATGAGCCCCGCAACTTCAAGCTGCAGCGCCTGAACACGGCCGTTACGCTCCGCGAGCGCAATGCCACCTTGCATGTCAACGACATTCCTGGTGGCGCGTTCCATCGCTTCATCGCTGTCTCCAAGGACCAAAACGTTATGTGAATCATGCCCGATACTCATCGCAAGGGCGCCATGTTTGAAGCCGAATCCTTCTACTAGCCCAAGCCCTATGTTTCCACTTGCCCTGTGTCTTTCAACAACGGCCAGTTTCATGATGTCGTCTTCTTCGTTGTTTTGATAGATGCCTTCTTTGGTTTTGACGGATTTGATGAGTTTTTTCGTGGTGATGTTGTTCTCATTGAGACCGATGACATGAACTCTGTTGTGTTTCAGGAAAAGAGTGAAGTCCAGATCGTCCATTTTTATATTCACTGTGTGTTCAAGGGCTTTGTCCTGATAGGGTTCAATGTCTACAAGCATTTTCTTGTTTTCACAAACCAATTCTCCGTTTTTATACACCATGTTCGGATGAATGCTCTTGAGCGAATCAAAAACGATGAAATCCGCCTTTTTACCAGGTGCAATCGCACCGAGGTCCTTGAGACCGTAACAGTTTGCCGCGTTCAAAGTCGCCATGCATACAGCGTCTATGGGGTCAATCCCATACTTGATCGCAAGGTTGACGTTGTAGTTGATGTGCCCTTCTTGCTTGATGTCTTCAGGGTGCTTGTCGTCGGTACAAAAAAGGAGTCTTGAAAGGGTGTTCTTGTTGACTGCGGGCAAAAGGTCTTTGACGTTTCTTGTTTGAGAGCCTTCTCTCAGATGTACATACATCCCTTTTTTCACCCTTTCAAGCAACGCGTCTGTCGTTTCGCATTCATGGTCGGTCATAACACCTGCCAGGATGTAGGCATTGAGGTCGAGTCCGCTTAGTCCGGGCGCATGACCGTCAATGGGACGGTCTTTCATGATCGTAAGTTTTTCGTGGATGTCTGATTCACCATTAATGACACCGGGATCGTTCATGACTTCCCCAAGTCCAAAGATGCCTTCAAGGTCCTTGATGGCATCGATGTCTTTGCTGGACAAGGTTGCACCCGAGGTTTCAAAGGTGGTCGCGGGGACGCTTGAGGGGACCATCATTTTTACGCTCAAAGGGGTTCTTTTAGCGCACTTGAGCATGTAGCGGATGCCTTTTTTTCCTGTAACGTTCGCGATTTCATGGGGGTCGGCGATGACTGTGGTGGTGCCATGGGGCATGATGAGTGATGCGAAGCGTTCTGGTGTGACCATTGAGGATTCGATGTGGACATGTCCGTCGATGAAGCCAGGGGCCACGTACGCGCCTTCAAGATCGATTGTCTCTTTGCCTTCATACGTTCCCGTGCCGATGATGGTGTCGCCCTCCAAAGCGATATCCACTTTCTCTATCTCCTTGGTATAAACATTTAAAAGGCGGGCGTTTTTAAATACTTTTGTGGCTTTTTCTTTTCCGCTTGCGCGGGCCATGAGTGTTTTTGTGTCCATGGGCTCATCCCTTTCCTTAAAGCGAATCTATGAAGTCAGAGACCAGGTTCAAGGCTACACGTTTTCTGTATTGCGCGTTTGAACGTTGGTCATCTATGGGTTTGATTGAAGTGCTCAATGCATTGAGAAACGCTTCTTTTTCACGTTTCAATTCACTAAGCGGTTTATCTTTGTACGTGTTTTCAAGGGGTATATTCCTAACGACTGTGCTATTGACCGCACCAAGTGCGATATTGAAATCCTTTAACGCCCCGTCTTTCACGTTTGCGCACCCGGCGAACGCGACTTTGCTGATGGCATCTGCCTTGCGTCCACCGACTTTTATGAACTTCGTGTGCGTAAAAGGTGTCAAGGGAATCCTGATATTCACAATCAGATCATCATCTTCGAGGGTGGTCTTTCCTGGTCCCGTGATGATGTCTTTGACGTTTTTGATTCTTCTTCCGCTTTCATTCGCAATTTCAACCGTGGCATCCAGTGCGACGAGAACGAGGACGGCGTCTGCGGCGGGGGAGGCGTTGGCGATATTGCCCGCCAGAGTTGCGACATGGCGGATGGCAGGGGAGGCGAGTTCCATAAGACACGCCTTGAGGATGTCAGGCGTCGCCGGGTGATTCAAAATGGTTTCATAAGGCGTCATCGCACCGATTGAAAGAATGTTGTTTTCTTTTTTTATGCCTTTTAAGGCTTCAAGGTGGGCAACATATAAGAGATTACGCTTGAATTTTGGCGGGGTGTTCGCCCAGTTTCGGTGTTTGACCCAGAGATCCGTTCCACCTGCAACAATGTGACAGGTTTCTTTTTTTAGATAATGAAGCGCTTCTTCAAGCGTTGTTGGATATATCTGGCTTACCATAGGCCTTCACCTCTTTTGGCGGCCAACTTGACCGCTTTTATGATCAGTTCATAGCCAGTGCACCTGCAAAGGTTCCCTGAAAGGCCTATTCTGATTTCAAAATCGCTTGGACTTGGGTTTTTGTTTAAAAGACTTTCGGTCGCAATAATCATGCCGGGTGTGCAAAACCCGCACTGTACTCCGCCTTCATCCTTGAAAGCCTCCTTGATGACCTCAAACTTTCTGGTTTCGGAAAAGCCTTCGATGGTGGTGACGGTTTTGCCATGGACATTCGCCAGTGGCAAAATGCAGGTGTTGACGATGTTTCCATCAATCAGGACGGCGCACGCACCACATTCACCTTCACCGCACCCTTCCTTGGGCCCTTTGAGACCAAGGTCATTTCTAAGAACATCCAAAAACCGTTTGGAAGGATCCTTCTCAAGGGAGATGGCTTTTCCATTCAATGTGAACTCAGTTTTTTTCATGATGCATCAGCTCCATTATGGTTTCAGGGGTCAGGGGAATCTTGTGGATGTCTTTGCCTATTGCCTGTTCCACGGCTTTTGCGAGAGCGGGGGCTCCGCCTACGAGTGTGAGTTCACCCGCGCCTTTGGCGCCATAAGGCCCAAGGGCGTAAGGATTGTCCATGATATAGGTTTCCATGGGTGGCATGTCAACCGAGGTTGGTATGATGTAGTCGGTCATGGTGGTTTGTTCTATCCGGCCGTTCTTGTGGTTCATGACTTCCAGGTATCCATAGCCAAGCCCTTGTGCCTGCCCGCCATGTATTTGACCTTCGATGATTTTTTCATCCAGGGCCTTTCCGATGTCATAGACACTGGTCATTTTCAACACGTCAATCTGGTAGGTACCTTTGTTGACTTCAACTTCGACGATGTTTACCCCCCATGAATAGGCAGGGTAGGCGTCCCCTTGCATGGCGTCTTCGTCCCACTCCATTTCTTTGGGTTGCACGTAGGTTTCATGGACGGTTTGTTCCTTGCCTTTAACGTAATCCTTCTTGAGTTTTTCAGCCGCTCTAGCGCAGAGTCCGCCTACGATCATTGCGGTTCTAGAAGCTACTGTAGGGCCGCTATCAGGGACGTTCAACGTATCAGGATTCGGGTAGTGGACTTTTTCAATTGGGAGATTCAAAATGTCTGAAACCACTTTTCTGATGGTTGTTTTGGGTCCCTGGCCCATGTCCACGGCCGCAATAAGTATGTGGATGTCATCCTGTTCGTCTTTTTTCAGTTTCACTTTCGCTTTTATGATGTCGGCTTCGCCACTTCCTGTGAAGCCGCATCCGTGTAAAAAGAGGCTCATTCCAATGCCTTTGAAGACGTCTTTGTTTTGGTAGTCACGTCTCAGGGCATCGTAGTTAGATGCTTTCTTGGCTTTTTCAATCATGGGTTTTAAGATGATCGGGTCTCTGAATGTTCCACCTGTTGAAGTGCTATCGCCCTGTTTTGCGAGGTGATGCATGCGGTAGGCAAAAGGGTCCTCGCTTACTTCTCTAGCGACGTGTTCTATGAACATTTCAATCGCAAAAAGCATTTGCGGGGCTCCGAAACCTCTGAACGCGCCGTTTGGCACAGTGTTGGTTTTATAGACATCTCCGCTCACATCGAGGTTGGTGAATGTGTAGGCACCGCTTACCGCAATCATCGCTCGCGACAAGACGACTTTGGAAAGGCCTATGTAGGCGCCCCCATCAAGGGAAACATGCACTTTTAAGCCCTTGATGGTGTTATCTTCATTCAAATAGGCCTTCATCTTTATTTTGGAAGGGTGTCTTTTCGTGGTGACGGCCATGTCTTCACTGCGTTCATAGATGAGTTTTACGGGTTTTCCTGTCTTTTGAATCGCGGCCGCAAGTTCGCAGGCCATGAGGGAGGGGAACTCCTCTTTTCCTCCAAAAGCCCCACCGACGTCCGCCTGGATGATTCTGACGGTGTCTTCTTTAAGACCCGTGGAACGCATGACGGCGTTTTTGACGTAGTAGGGACACTGTATCGAGCCAATCAGGGTCACTCCGCCATTTTCAGGATAGCCAAAAAACCCCTGAGGTTCGATGTAGGCCTGTTCCTGGTAGCCGGTTTCATAGGTTCTTTCTATGGTTTTTGTGGCATCTTTGAACGCTTTTTCAGGTTCTCCCTTTTCAAAGTGTCTATGGGTCGCACTATCAGTGAAGTCAAAGGTCGGGGGTTCTTCTTTCACCTGTATCGTAATGGCTTCAATGATGGCATTGATGGTTGCCTTGTCGGGTCCGACAATAAGACAGAGCGGTTCACCGAGATAATTGATGGCCTTTTTCGTGAATACGGGCCAGTCGTCAAAAATCATGTTCACCACGTTTTCACCTTTCACATCCTCGGGCCCTACGACAAAGTACCCTTCAGGTAGGTCAGGGAATTCAATTGATTCGATGGTGCCTTTTGAAACCATAGCACGCACGGTTTTTGCGTAAAGCATGTTTTCCATCACGTAGTCGTCCGTGTATTTGGCCGTTCCTGAGATTTTTTCGTCACTGTCGACTTTGTGGATGGCCTTGGAAATGTCTTTCATGCTTAGCCTCCTAGCTTGTCCATGACAATCGCGTCTGTTGGGCATTTCGATACGCATAGTCCACAACTCGTGCACTTCTCGGGATTGAACGTAATTCTTTCCTTGAAGTCGATGGCGAAATATGGACATACCTTTTCACAAAGCATGCATTCAATGCATTTGTCTTCTATCAGTTTTGGCAGTTCAAATGTGTAGGATACTGTGTTTTTCAGTGTGGTATTGATGACGTCTTCTACACTTTCAAACCCGTATTTTTCAAGAGCGCCTTCGAGATTGCCTATGATTTTTCCATACATCTGCTTGCCCTTGATAAGGGCGGTTGAAAGCATCTGGACCGCACTGGCTCCGGCTAGCAGGAATTCGATGATGTCTTCAGCGCTTGCGATTCCCCCTACACCGATGACAGTGAGGTCGGGTTCCGCCTGTTTGATTTTGTAGACAATGGCGAGTGCGAGGTTTTTGATGACGGGACCCGTCGTCCAGACAAACCCATCCTTCGCACCGTATTCAATGGCCCTTCTATCCTTGTTGATCTGGATGGTGGGACCAAGAGAGTTGATGGCGACGATGCCGTTCGCACCGTTTTCCCTGATGACCTTCGCAAAACCTTCAGGATCAGGGTGTGGGGCGATATTTTCATGTATATGGGCTTGTCTGTAAGGGTTCTGATGGTTTTTACGGTGTCTCCTATGACGCTTAGGTCGGTTCCGACATAGTGTGTGGAGACTTCAAAGGCGTCGGCGAAAGGATCGAGTCTTGGAATCAGGGTCTCCATGTCCTCTTTTGAGTAGCCTACTGAAACAATAAGGGGTCTGTCTTTTTGCTCCTGGAATTTTGGCAAGAACTCGGTTTCCCATTTTTCAAGGGCGTATTCACTCCAGAGTTCACTGTTTTGAACGTAAGTGTTTGAACCGTAGATACAGGGTTTTGGGATGTTTGGAAGTTTCGTCGAGATGGTTTTGGTGACAACGGCACCGACGCCTTCCTTTTGCATGAAAAGCAGTTTTTCATCGTCGCCGACAAGTGGACCGGAAGCCGGCATAAGCGGGTTTTGAAGCGTAAGTCCGTCAAAGGTTGTTTTAAGATTCATGGGTATCACGTCCTTCTTTTAGTCGAAGCCAAAGAGCCTCTGCTTCTTTTGAAGCGTTTTTATAAAGCGCCTTGGTGCGTTCATTAACGTCATAGTGTTTGACAAGTCGCTTACCCTCTATGAAGACGTCTGAAGGTTTGAAACTCGAAAACATCCCGAAAACGAGATGCCCAAGGGCATTGTCCTTGTTGATAGGGGTTGGTGGGGTGTAGGGATGCATGAGTAAATCCGCCTTGTAGTCCTTTTTGAAGCGACCAAGCTTGATACCGAGTCTTCTTGAGGCGTATGCATAGGTGTCGTTTATAACGCCTAATAAATCATCCATACCGAATCCTTGCGGATCATGGGTTTTAAGGTGGCTTGTAAAGAAGAGATTGAGGTATTCCTGCGTGATGGTCATTGAAAGCCCGTCATTGCCTATGATTACGGGAATGTCTTTTTCTTTCAGAGCCTGGAAATCCGGTAAGCCCACGCCATTGTTCATGTTCGAGCCTGGGTTGAGCGCAACAACCGCTCCGTGTTTTTTTATCAGTTCCCTTTCTTTGTCATCTACGAAAAGGGCGTGGGTGAGAATGGAATCCTTGTTAATGAGATTATGTCGTGCGAGTCGCTCTACGACCCGCTCACCATACGTATTTAAGGCGTGCGCCTCATCTTCCTCGCCTTCTGCGACGTGTATGTGTATGGGGGCGCCACTTAAATTTTCATGCACTTTTTTAAGTGTTTCTTCACTTAAGGTGAAAGACGCGTGCAGTCCGAAATGGCCAGTGGTCTTTTCACTCTGGTAAGTGTTTATGAACGTTTTGTTTTCACGGATGCACGCATCCACGTTGAAACGATCACTCGTTTCAAACGCGAACATCGCTCGCAGTCCCACGTCGTCCACAACGGCTTTTTTGAGTGTTTCAAGGGCCCCTTTGATGGTGCCTGAAGCGTTGTGATCTATCAGGGTGGTCACACCATTTTTGATATGGTCGACCGCTGAGACGACACCACTTGCGTAAAGGGAGGAAAGCGTATGCCCTGAATCAAGTTTCCACCACTGCTTCTTTAGAATTTCAGGAAACGTTTCAAAGGTTTCAGGATTGAGCCAGCCACGGGCGAACGCTGAATAGATGTGGGTATGGCCGACAACGAGCGAAGGCATGACCAAATGGTCCGTGCCATCGATGATTTCACCAGCTTCACTTTCCTTGAACGCTTCCATAGGGCCGGTTTTCAATATGGTCTCATCAAATAAAACGTATCCGGGGTTATGCAATGTCTCAAAATCATAGACAATGGCATTGGTGATGGCTTTAATCATCGATACCCTCTCCTCTTAGAAATTCGCCTTTTTGTTTGGTGAAGATGCCGTCTTTTATCACGAAACGGCCTCTTGAAATGGTAGAGACGATTTCCGTTGAAACTTCAAGCCCTTCGTAAAGGGAATAGTCGCACGCGGAATGATTCGCCTTGATTTTATAGGGGGTACGCAGTTTGACAATCGCAATGTCTCCGTCGCTTCCAACTTTTAAAATGCCTTTTTTTGGGAATAGGCCCATTCTTTTTGCAGGATTTTTTGTCATCTTGTCGATTACACTTGTTCCTTTCAAGTGATAAAGCACATTGAAAGTGTGTTCAATGCTTCCAAGGCCGAGTGGAATGTCTTTTAAAAGCGGATTATCCTTTTCACCTTTCATGAATGGCGCATGGTCGGTGCCTATGGTGTGAATATCGTCAAAATGGTTTCTCAGATAGTGCTGCTCCATCATGGATCTGAGAGGAGGCGCACAGGTATAGAGGTGACCGTTCTTCTTGTGCAGGCAGTCACGCCTGAACATGAAATACTGTGGACAGCTTTCCACGAAGAGGCTGGTGTTTAAAATATCTGAGTGTTTATGTTTCAGGGCTTTGAGCGTATGACCGCTACTAAGATGCACCATGTAAAGGCGTCCTCCTGTTTCTTTGACAAAGTCTGCGAGTTTCAATGCTTCAACGGTCTCGCTTTCACTCGGACGGCTTTTTGGAAGGTCTTCATAGGTGAAATCCTTGTTCAGATTGATGAGTTCGTCGTTTTCAATATGCGCAAGCAGCAAAAACCTCTCTGGCACGGTAAGCCTGATCAGTTCTCTTACCGCCTCGTCTTCCGTTCTGCGGCCACTGTCTGAATAGGTGGTGAATACCTTGAGGGTATCAAGACCCATGCGGCGCATGGCTTTGATGTAGGATTCAAGCGAATCATCAGGGGCCTTCATGGTCGCGTGGAATTTATAATCAAGAGTAGAATCTTTGGCTTCTTCTTTTCGTTTCTCAAATGCCTTTTCAAGGGCATCTACGGTTGCGGTCGGCTCCAAAAAATCCACAAATGTCGTAACGCCGCCGTAAGCCGCGGCTCTTGAGCCGCTTTCAAAGTCATCGGCGGTTTTGTGGGACCCGACTTCCAAGGAAAAATGCACGTGCGGATCGATGAATCCCGGAAGGATCATCGAGCCGTTGGCGTCGTAGGTGTCTTTTGAATCGCGCGCATCTTTTGTAAGAGCGCTTATGCGTCCGTCCTTGATATAAACGTTGACCTGGTAGAAATCTCCGTTCATATAGACCGCACCATTCGTGATTTTCAGATCATCCATTTGATTCATCCCCTTCAATGATTTGTACGTTTTCAAGGTTATACTGAGCGATGATTTTTTGAACCAGGGTGTCTCTGATGCTTAAATAAATAGGCTTGTCGTATTTTGATAGTTTTCTCAATATATCGGAAAATCCTTGATCATGAAGTTCAAGAATGCCTACCTCGTCGAGAAACAGAGGCGCTTCTTGAGTAGTCATCAAGGCTTTCATGGTATTTCTAATCCACTTCAAAGTGGAGCGTTCGAATCGGTAAGGGCCAATGCGGGTCTCTTCTTCAAATGATTGGTGTTCATAGCCCGCCCTGAGTACAAGCAGGCGCTTTTCACCAGTAGAAAGTCTTAAAGCATGGTAACTTCTGACCGTGTTTTCTTCCATGGTTTTCAACATGATGAAGCCGTCTCCACCTTTTTCACGGTGAAGGGCACTCATTTTGGTTGTTTTTCCGCTATTGATCGGTCCAGTAACGATATTTACCATGCATGGTCTCCCTCATGTGTTTGTGTCCCTTTTTTCCATGGATGATCACAAGCATTTCCGCTGCGATGCTTACGGCGATTTCTTCAGGGCTGCCTCCGCCCGTATCAAGTCCGATCGGTGAATAGAAGTGACTGAGGTTGATGTCTTTTCCATAGGTTTCATACGTCGCTTCTAGGTAATCGTTCAGTTTTTCAGGCGAACAGAGCATCCCCATGTATTTGGGAGAGAGGTCGTGTTCGATGACCTTGTTGATGACGTGGTAGTCGTGTTTGTGGTTCGGGGTGCTTACGACGATGAAACTTCCAGGTTTCAAGGGTTCTTCATCGATGAAAGACGCAAAGGCACTGTGCACGAGTCTATCCGCGTGAGGGTAGGCATCAAGCACTTCTTTTCTCTCGTCAATGACAGTTAGGTGAAAATCCATGGTCCTTAGAATATTTCCTAAAGCCTTGGAGACATGACCCGCTCCGAAAATGTAGACATGGTTCTTCGTTCCGACAAATTCGTAAAAAAGTGTGACCACTCCGCCACAAACCATGGGCAGGGTCTTGGCGTTTGGAATGACTTCG
>Ga0194138_10001235_pt1 | contig 12280 bp, 10 predicted proteins | sample TARM_MetaG_T2_14_FD_134022 | JGI IMG/M metagenome (GOLD analysis project Ga0194138, IMG submission 134022) | Freshwater microbial communities from Pennsylvania, USA, analyzing microbe dynamics in response to fracking - TARM_MetaG_T2_14 (version 2) | ecosystem: Environmental > Aquatic >...
TCGTAATATTTTTCAGTAACCCGGAGTTGTTCTTTATCGAGGTTTAAATCGTTGCGTTTTTGGTAAACCGCTTTAATTTTTTCAAACAGTTCGGGATTCAGCGAAATGTTATCGCGGTGCTGGGTGAGCAACGGCGAAATTTCGCGGGCAATGGCCTGCATATCTTCGTTGGTATTGGCCGAGTTCAGCGGGTAAAATGTGCCGGTCACCTTGTCGAGCAGTTCGCCCGATTTGTCGAGTGCCAAAATGGTGTTTTCGAACGTTGGCTCAGACGAGTTGGCAGCGATGGCCTCAATCTCAGCAGCCTGTTGTTCAATGCCTTCTTTTACAGCCGGAACAAAGTGTTCTTCGGTAATTTCATCAAATGGCGGTACGCCATGCGGAGTTGTCCACTCCTTAAAAAACGGGTTTTCCATATCAGTATCCGATCCTTTTTGTTGATTTTGGCAGGCCCCAAAAGCCAGTGCCAGCACAAAAGTTCCAATTAATAATTTTTTCATTTTTTGTATTTTGAATTTAATTTTGCCCCGAAAATAACCAATTTCTATTCTATGAAGGAACTATTCTTCAGAATCGTCCATTTCGTCGATTACCCTGATTTTCTCCTTCAAAAACTCAATTTTCTCTTTTGTTTGCTCAATTTTCCTGTTCACATCTTCAATAAGCGATTCGGCATTTTTCGATTTGGCAAAAAAGCCAACATTATTGTCGAGCAGCACCAGGTCGTTTTCAAGCTGCTTGAGTTTACTCATGTACTTATCGCGCTCAAACTGCATTTTGTTTTGGCCCCGCGAAGTTTCTGAAAATGAAGCCATTTTAGTGCGGAAATTGAGCAGGTTACGTTTCGATTCGTCAATATTCAAATCGTCGAACAGCTTATTAATAGCATCTCTGAACTGTTTCTGAATCTGATCTTTCTTTTTAATGGGCACATGTCCGATTTCCGTCCAGCGGCGTTGAAAATCTTTCAGGTTTTTCAGGTTCTCATCCACATCACCTTTCGATCCAAAGCTTTCGACATCTTTAATAAGTTGTTCTTTCTTTTTAAGGTTTTCCACCTGCTCTGAATCGAGATTGGAGAAATGATCCGATTTTTTGTTGAAGAAATGGTCGCAAGCTGCCCTGAAACGTTTCCAGATGGCATCGGACTGTTTGCGCGGAACAGGACCAATTTCTTTCCACTGCTTCTGGATATTTATAAAATCCTGGGTGGTTTTTCGCCAGTCGGTACTGTCTTTCAGCGCTTCGGCCTGCATGCACAAATCAATTTTCAGTTGCAGGTTATTTTGTTGCAGCTCCTTGTTTTTGGCATAAAATTCACGTTTGGCATCAAAAAACGAATCGCAGGCCTTACGGAACCGGTCATAAATTTTGTTATTGTCTTTGCGCGGCGCAAACCCGATGGTGCGCCAAACTTTCTGGATATTAATGACTTCCTTTGATTTTTCGCCCCACTCTTTGTGGGTGTTCAAATCCAGCTCATTAATTTCTTCAACCTGCTCGCACAATGCACGTTTGGCTTCCAGGTTTTTCTTTTGCTCGGCTTTTCGCTTGTCAAAATATTCCTGGTGTTTTTTGTTTATTTTGGCAGTGGAAGCCTTAAACCTGTCCCACAAATCGTCTTTGTTTTCCCGCGGAACGGGGCCAATTTCCCGCCAGCGTTCATGAAGTTTCTGAAGGGCATTAAAAGCCTTGATGATATTGGGTTCCAGCAAAAGTTCTTCGGCCTGCTCGCAAAGCCGGATTTTCATTTCCAGGTTTTTCTTTAAATCCAGATCGCGCAGCTCTTTGTTGATTTTTATGTAGTCATAAAAATTTTCAACATGAAAATGGTAGGTTTCCCACAAGTCTTTTACTTTCGACTGCGGAACCAGTCCAATTTCCCGCCAGCGATGCTGCAAATCCCTGAAATCCTGGAAGGTTTTATTAATTGATTCTTCCTTGTTGAGCAAACTTTTAATTTCTTCAATTACCTCGTATTTTAACTGAAGATTGACTTCTTTTTCCTGCTCCAGCTTTTTGTTGTGTTCAGTTCTGAGATGCCGGTAGCGTTTTAGCAAATCTTTTATATCTTCTTCGTAAGGACTTTTCCCGGGTTTGAATTCAGACTCATCGCCGCCTTCCTCGATAAAATTTTTCTTTTGCTGTTCTGCTTCGTCTTTTACTTGTTTGTAAAAAGCTGCTTTTACGGCTTCTACTTCATCTTTTATGCTGTAATAATCATCCTCTTTTAGAATTTCGCGAAGGGCGTTAACAAGTTCAACCTGGGTATATTTGTTGTAATCGGGTTTCTCTTTTTGTTTTTGCGGTTCGGCTTCTTTTTTATCTTTTTTTGAAGAAGTCTCTTTTTGAGGTTCGGTTGAAGCTTCAGAAGTTATGTGTTCTGACTCTTCTTTTTCTTTCGGGACTTTTGATTCCCCATGTTCTTGATTTTCCTCTTTAGTTTCGGGCTCTTTCTCTTTTGGTTCATTCAAACCCTGTTCGTCGGGAGCAGTGTTTTTTTCAGCCTCCCCTCCCTTGTCCTCCGTGTTTTTTGTCGAATTTTCTGCGTTGACAACCTCTTCAGGCTTTTTGATGTTATCATCCTTTTCAGCGATTGTTTTTTGCGTACTTTTTAACCCTTCAGGGTTTTTCAGATCTTTAGGTTCCATCTACAAATAATTTAAAATACCATTACCAAATGGTGTGCATACTTTTTTCTCGTTACGAAAATAGACATTTACACACTAATACTCAAAGATTTTAAAATAAAATGTGATAGATACAACATGTACCGGGGTTACATTTTTCGAATGTAAAATTTTGTTTATAAGCACACAATCATCAAAAGTTCTATCCGAAGTTGTTTGTGAATTATTTTTCATCAGTTTCAAGGTTATCAAAAATCGGCAATGTTGATGATTTTTTTATCATGTGTTCTTAGCTTATGTTGCAAAACATCTGCAAAAATTAATTTTCAACACATAACATGTCTTGTGGCATTGTTAATTTAACAGAAAATAGTTATTTTTTTTACTTTAAGCGCGGAAATAAAGCAGAGTAAAATCAGTATTGAACTTAAAATCTTTTTCGGAATGAAAATCTTTTTTTTGAGCAACCAAAATTCATGCAGGAGCCAGATGGCAGAAGCTATTTTAAAGAGTTACGACGATGACCTTGAAATTTTATCGGCGGGCATTGATCCGGTTGATCATGTGAGCGACATTGCCATTGAGGTAATGAAAGAAATTGGAATTAACCTTTCACAACATAAACCCCGAAATTATTCTGAATTTCAGGATATGGAATTTGATTATTTGATTACTGTTGGCGACGGAACCAACGAAGAGCTGAAAATACCACCGATTAAATACAAAAGAAAAATGCACCTGGGGTTCCATAATCCTTATAAAAAATCTGACGATGAAAATGAAATCAGGGAAAAGTGCCGCGAAATCAGAGATGAGATAAAAACCGAGATGGATTATTTTTACCACAATATTCTGAAAAAACAGAAAAAGCAGCGTGTGTAGCTGCTTTTAACGTTATCTTGAAATTATCTCTTCAATTTTATCCGGCTCAATTGGAATTCGTTCCCCAATTATTTCACTACCGGATGAAGTAACCAAAACATCATCTTCGAGCCTGATTCCCCCAAAGTCGCGGTATGCATCCAGTTTTTCAAAATCAATAAAATCAGTATTTATTTTTTCGCTTTTCCATTTGTCAATTAATGCCGGGATGAAATACACACCTGGTTCGTTGGTAACGACATATCCCGGTTCCAGCCTTTTCGCAAAACGAAGTGCTGTTAGCCCAAACTGATTTGAAGGGCGGATTTCGTCGTCGTAGCCAACATAAATCTGGCCAAGGTCTTCCATGTCGTGCACATCAAGTCCCATCATGTGTCCCAGGCCATGCGGGAAGAAAAGTGCATGGGCCCCATTATTCACAGCCTCTTTTACATCACCTTTCATAATACCGAGGTCTTTTAGTCCTGATGCGATTACCCCGGCAACAGCAATATGAACCGACTTGTAAGTAACCCCTGGGGCAGTCAGTTTATGTGCTTCGTTATTGGCCGCAAGAACTATTTCGTAAATTTCACGCTGCTTTTGGGAAAATTTTCCACCCACCGGAACAGTCCGGGTAAAGTCGGAAGCATAATGCATTGAGGTTTCTGCCCCGGCATCGGTCAACATCAGCCGGCCTTCCTTTAAATATTGTGAATGGTCGTGATTATGCAGTGTTTCGCCATTCTGCGACAAAATAATCGGAAATGAAATCATGCTTCCGCCAGCGGCAGCGATCCCTTCGATGGTACCGGCAATTTTTTGTTCCCACACGCCAGGCTGAGCCATTTTCATTGCGGTTACATGCATTTCATACCCGGTAGTACAGGCGGCTTTAATTTCTTCAATTTCACAAGGTTCTTTAACTGAACGAATGGCAACAATTGCTTTTATCAATTCGGTTGAAACCGAGTCCCTGATATTTGCTGTAGAAATTCCCAGCAACTCCTGAAGCCTCAGAATATTTTCACCACGATAAGGCGGCAGAAAATGAATTTTTCGGCCTTTCCCGATGGCATCGGACAAAAAACTACCCAGTTTTGCCGTAGGGGCTGAATTTTTAACCCCTGCTTTTTCTGCATTTTCCTGAATGCTGACCTGCGGCCCCATCCAGATAATATCATCAATATCTACATCGTCGCCAAAAATATATTCTTCGCCGGTGTCAAAATCAATTGCTCCTGCAAGCCCCGGAAAATCGAGTCCGAAGAAATAAAGAAATGAACTGTCTTGCCTGAAATGGTAGGTGTTTCCCAAATAGTTCATGGGCGATTCTTCATTCCCCATAAAAAGGCCTATCCCCTGCTGAATTTTATCTTTTAATTTATTTCTCCGGTTACTATAAATACTCTTTTCAAACATAGTTTTAAAATTTTTTATTGCTAACATACGAAGATAGTATAAACTTTTTCCAATTATATGGAGAATTAATTTTTTTGTAAAAACTGCATAATTTGAAGCAATAATATTTTTTATAACATAATTTATTTGAGTGAAATATTGTATTTTAGTCCAAAAGCATAAAAATGAGTAACGCATTATTGACATATTTGAATAAACGAATGGGAACGGACAAGTTTAGTAAACAAATCAGTGGTCCACCGGGGCCCATTATATCTATTTCGCGCGAAGTTGGTTGCAACGGGGTAAAACTGGCCAATAAACTTGCCACCAGCCTCAACAAAAATAATATGGAGCGTGACTGGAAAGTATTGAGCAAAGAGGTTTTTCACGAAAGCGCCAAAGAGCTGGACCTTGAGCCGGAAAAAGTCAGACGGATTTTAAAACAGGATAAATATATATTTAATGATATCCTGAATGCTTTTGGCACCCGCCGTTTTAAAAGCGAGAAGAAAGTGGTGAAAACGGTTACCGAAGTTATCCGGACATTTGCCTTCGACGGGTTTTGCATCATCGTTGGCCGTGCCGGTCATTTTATTGCCCGGGATATAAAAAATGCACTTCACCTGCGCTTTGTTGCCCCGCTCGAATACCGCATTAAAACTATTATTGAAAACAATCATTTAAACCGCGAAGAAGCCATTGAATTTATTGAAAAGGTGGAGAAAGAAAGATTGGCTTTCAGAAAATCGATAGGAAATGTATCCTGCGAGGAAGATTGTTTCGATTTATTTATCAACCGTGCTTCTTTCGACGATGAAAAAACCATCGACCTGATAGAACTGGCTATCGAGAAAAAAGAAATACTAAAAGATTACAGTACCCGGATAAATTACTACTAAAACAACGTTGCGGTTGGTTTTACTCCTTTTTGAAGTTTAAAACCGGTCCAGTCGATTTCTCCAATAAATGGTTCAAAAGAATTTTGTGTGCCGAATAAAAAGTCGCTGTCCCTCCCCGGCAAATCGTAACACATCATAGGATGCATGGTGAAAATACTGTTTTGCAGTTTCAAATTTTTAGTGGCTTCAAGGGCATGGTTCCCCCATAAAAACCAGGTTGCCTGTTCTGCATTATTTTGAATAAATTCAAGTAAAGTAAAAGTAAAATCTTCCCAGTTTTTTCGGTGCGAACCGGGTTTCCCGGGACTGCAGGTGAATGACGTGTTCAACAATAATACTCCTTCTTTTTCCCAATGGGCAAACAGCTTATCGGGAGGCAATACCGGAAATTCGTTATCGAATTTTTCTTTTAGCCCACTGAATTTTATCACCTTCCCTGTGTAAGCTTTGTAAATGGCCCGCAAAATATTTTTCAGTGAAATGTTTTTGAAAGGCTGGTTCCACGATTGCAGGTTCCCCACTTCGAAAGCACGGCCGGTAGCAACTCCGGGTTGAGGATAAGGATCCTGCCCGAGGATGATTACTTTGGCAGAACCGAGCGGAAACTCCAAAAAACGCAACACATTTTTTGATGCGGGATTGATCTCTCCAGCTAAAACGGTTCCTTCAATTTGTAAAATCTGATTTCGGGTTTCCGGGGTAAGAAATGGCTCCCAGTTTTTGTGAACTGATATTTGGTTTAAAAATTCAGATTGCATTGGTAATAATAAAAAAAGAATGCCTGAAAAGAACAGCTTGCTATTTAAAATAGTAAAATCGTTTTTCAGGCATTCCCGGTTGTTCAATAAAATTATCCTGTTATTTCGTCGGGTAAACCCTTTACATTTACAGGTTTTTTTGCATCGGGTTTTATTTCGAACATATCGTTCGGAGCGACTTGGCACTCTTCAATCATTTCAATGCAATATTCCAGCCGGCCCAAATCGCTGCCGGTATTGTTTGTGCCAAATGAAAATTTTACCCCGGCCTCTTTCGCCATTTTAATCATTTCAGGCTTTGGAAGTTTATACCGGGCATTAATTTCCAGCGCGATATTGTTTTCTGCCAACACATCGATTACACGTTGCATGCGTTCTTTGGTCCAGAGTTCGTCGTAGTTATCTTCGATAACGGCCGGCAAAACGGTGGGGTTGACATAAATATCGACGGGTTCCTGCGAAAATATGGCTTCAATTTTTCCCACGAGTTGTTCCATGAATTGCTGCTCGTCGTCCACCCAGACTTCTTCGGGAATCCAAATCCGGTTCCGGCGGCCTTTGCTGTCAGTAAATGTCATGGCATCGGTAAACACATAGTCGAATTTGGCCACTGCTTCTGGCGAAAAAAGCGTAATCCATTCCCTGCCCTCGGCCTGCATTCCTTTAAAAGTTGGGCTGCCGGCCACATCTTCCATGTATTCATTCAACGATTCATCATCGGTTACCGGAAAGTGAAGGCCGCAATTGGGTGCAATGCCGTAATTTATTCCGAGCCGCTGCGAGTTTTCAACCACCTCGTCAAGTGTCAGTCCGCCTTTAAGGTGAACGTGATAATCGACGAGCGGAAAGCCGGCATACATGAGTTGTGTAACAGTTGTATCCCATTCTTTTTTAACTTCTGGTTCTTTTTTTTCTCCTTCAGGCAATGCCTTTACCCTGATATTCCGGAAAAAAGTGGTGCTTTCCGGATCGTGTGCCTGAAGGGCAAAAGTGCCCTCGCTGAGCTTCACGTTTTCCTGGCCTTCGGGTCTCCACGGATTTTCAGGCTCGATGTAATCGTTCACTTTTACATCGTTAACAAAAACTTCAATGTGGTTTTCAACCACTTTGATGCGCATGGTGAACCACTCGTTGTCTTTAACCAGCGGATAGTACACATTCCGGATGTTGTAAACACTTCCGGTTTTGCGGCGTTCGGGATTTTCTTCTGAGCCGCGGTACGAATTGTTTACCTGAATTTCGTAGCCTTTTGATGGCCATCCTTCTTCCTGGTATTCAGTATGAATAAAAATTCCGGAATTGGAATGTTCCAGGGTTTTCACTTCGGTTTCAAATTCAAAATTCTTCAATTTGCCGTCGTAAAAAAGGTGAGCAGGCGGACCTGCGCATTTAATGGCACCGTTTTCTACGGTAATACTTTCTGGATTCTCGGCCGATTTTTTCCAGCCTTTCAGGGTTTCTCCGTCGAAAACTGAAACCCATTCGCCGGTTTTCATCGACGGGCTGCAAGCCGTAAATATCAGCGCAACAGCTAAAATCTGTAAAATAGTTATTCGTTTCATCTTGATATATTAGGTTTTTAAAAAATCAAAACTAATCAAATGATTTCTCATTTTGCAATTTATCCTGCGGATTATTTCCTTTCCAGGCCAAAAAAAGTAAGATTACAATAATAACAGCAAACCCGAAAAATGCATAACTATAACTTCCCAGGCGGGTGTATGAGAAGCTGAACAACACAGGGCCCAGGGCACTTGCAAAAACAATGAGCGACATTACAAAACCGGTAATTCCCCCGAGGTGTTTGCGCCCGTAAAACCTGGGCCATGTAACTGTCATCAGCACGTTAAACAACCCGCTTGCCATTCCGTGACCAAGAATGAACCCGTAATAAAAAATACCGTCATTCAGATTCCCCAGCGAAAACAGGGCAATCAACTCGCCGGAAAGCACAAAATAGAGCAGGTACTTTAAGCGGATACTGTCGCTAATCCATCCCCCCACCAACGAAATTCCAACAGACAGGAATGAAACAGGAATGAAAACAGCCAGTGCTTTTTCGCGGTCCATGTCAACAGCTTCAAAAATAGAAACCAGGTGAAACGTGAACCCGGTAATGTATAATGAATACAGTGCCAGCGGAATTGCATAAAGCCAGAAAGTAAACGTTTTACGTGCTTCGGACAGGTTATACTGCTTAAATGCTTTGATTGTTACATCATTTTTGCGGGCATCGTTTTTTTCACCGTCGGGTAACATCCCAAGGTCTTCGGGATTATCACGGAAGAAGAAAAATGCGAAAAGTGTAAAAACGATTCCAATTCCACCCGCCATCAGCAGCCAGGCCATTCTCCACGATGTGCCCTGGATGAGCCAGTCGAATGTAAGCGGGGTAACAGAAAAACCAAGTGCCACAAAAACCGATAAAATGCCGTTTACCATGCCGCGCCGGGCTGCAAACCACTGCATGAGCATATTGCGTGAAACCATTGTCAGCACGCCTTGTCCCGAAAACCTAAGCATGAAAAACAGAAACATCATTACGGCAATAGCAGTGCCGGTGAAAATGGTTGAACCAGTATCTGCTGCAAACAAACCGATCAATCTATCCGACTGGCTTAGCAAAACAAGCACAAAAGCAAGCAAAAGCGAAGCGGCCATGGCTGTCCAGCGTGCACCATATTTATCGTACATTCTCCCGGCCCAGGTTAAAATAAACGAGGAGGTTATGGTACCGATCATATAAGCTGTACTCAACTGATTTCGGTTGATGCCTATTGCTTCAATCAGGTAATCGGTAAAAGTGGAAACCCCGACGGTTTGGCCGGGTGCACTTACCAAAACTCCAAACACCGATGCAAAAAGTATAACCCATCCGTAAAAAAACGGGATTTTACGGGGATCGAACGGAATGGTATTCCAGCGCTTTTTAATTCTCATTCAGAAAAATTTTTACAAAAATACCGTATCAGCAGAACAAGTATCAAATAAACGATGCCAACAAACTGAATACACAGAAGTTTAACCTTGACTAAAGATTGGGAAGCCCAAAAACAAATTCAGCCGGAAGATTTATGCTCCTCCGGCTGAATTATTGATGAAATTTACTTTGTAAAAGATTATAATCCGAGGACTTCGGCACCCTGTTCAAAAACAATGTCACGCGGAATGCCGGCTTCATTAATCCGGCCGAGGTCTTTTTGCAGCGCTTCGCGGATAAATCCTTTCTCCTCAATCATTTGTTTCGCTTTTTCATAATCGCCATCACCCTGGATAGTTAAAACGGTTTCCGACAAATCGAGCATGGCCTGTTTCATTTTTTCAAAATTCACGCGGTAAGTACCTGTGGTTTCATCGCGTTCAAAAGCCCCTTTTTCCTGAAAATAATAGAAACGCATCATGTTGGCTTTACCGTGGGCGCTGGCTGCTCCAAAACGCACCGAGCGGAAAATACCTGCCATGAAGGTTACAAAATTGTCCATCATATCTTTTTCACCCAGCTCGCCCATTTCGTTGAGCCGGTAAACACACCAAAGACCCAGAATGTCTGCCTTGCTTTCTTCAATAGAAGTGTAGGTTTCTTTTAATGCCTCGCGAACAGTAGAACTCTGATCCACAGTGTTTCCCAATCCAAGTCCGTGAGCCACTTCGTGAAACATGGTATTTTCAAAGAAAGCATCAAATTTAACATGTTGGCGCTGATCTTCGGCAATCAGCAATTCAGAAATGGGGACCAGAATTTTATCGAATTTGGCCTGCATGGAGTTTTTGAGCTGCAGTTTTCGGCTGCCTTTGTTTTCGCGCACGCGCTCGTCGTTGGGCAGGTTTATGGCAATAGTTTTACTGCCCGCGTTGCAATCGCCACCATAATAAATGGCATCGTACACATTCATGTCGGAATCCATGCCGGGCGTTTCGGCTTTGTATTTTTGCTCTACCGGAAGGTCTTTTTGTAAACCGGGCAGCAACGCTGCAAACTTCACCAGTTTCTCGCTCCACTCCTTGTCTTTTATTAGAATGAAAGATTCGTGAGCTGTTTTGTACCCGTAAAGCTGGTCTTCGTAATTCTCAATAGGGCCCACAATAAATTCAATGGTATTGTTTTTCATTTCCATCCAGGCCACATCGCTCTCGTAATATTCGTCGGTAAGCAATGCTTCTGCCCTTTTTTCCAGGTAATTTTTTAATCCCGGATCTTCTGCCAGCTCAGCAGCCTGATTAATTAAATCAACAGCCTTTTTTATTTGTCCTTCAAATGCGACGTGGTAAGGAATCGATTTCAAATTCCCTTCTTCGCTTCGGCGAATCAGGGTATATTGACTTGTTTTTGAATCATCATCCCAGGCTTCAAACTCTTCTTTGGTCATGTCGGCCGGATAGAAATTGGCACCGGCCGGTTTTGGTCCATAACCTTCCAGAAAAGGTTCGTTGTTATTGAGCCTTTCCCAGGGGCCGTAATTAATTTCAAGGAATTTTTTGGTGTGCTGGTCCATTTCTTCCTGAAAGAGTTCGTCTTTGTCGCCAAATGCTTCCATCCAGAAAATTTCATCCATAATTCTTGCTGTTTCCAGCAACAATGGCAGCATTTGTTTTTCTGTCTCGGTGAGTACACTCAAATCGGTTGTGAGTTTAAACGGTGCAAATTCTTCCACTTTTTGTTGTATTTCAGATTTAACTTCTTTTTGTTCTTCTTTTTTTGAATCAGTGCTACATGCCCATACGAACAGCACTGTCAATAAAACGATAAGTGTCTTCTTCATTTTTTATTACGGTTAATTTAGGAACCAAAATTACAAAAAGGAAAGCAAAATTTACCATAATACAACATTAAGGTCTTCTTTTGGTTGCTCTCTTACCAGTCATTAAATTTCGCTTAACTGTGTTGAATATCCAACCTTAATTAAAGTTACTGAATTTTGGCCTTCAATTACTCTTTTTGTGGAATTTTAAAAAATATAAAGAAAAAGTTTTGGCTAATTTATTCCACGTAGAATTCGCAAAATAAAAGAATCGATAACGTTCTCTTTTTTAATAATATATAAAGATAAATCACAGAATCAATTTCCATAGTCATAGAAAACCTTCAGTGGTATTATTTGTCTCAAAGGTAAAAAAAATACGAGTACGTCATGCATTTGTTGTTTGAACATCATCTCTTTTTGTTCGTTGAAAAAATCTATTCATTTGTACTACGACAAACTCTTTCGACGATCACTGCGTCATTGCTTGTGCAGCGACAGAGTAAGCATTAGCAAAAAAAAATAAAACAATTCGCACCAGTTTTTCAGCTGCAGTGCCAGGTTGTATGTGAAAGCACGAATCAACTCCCTTACTTTTTCTTTGTCTTCACGGGACATGGCACGCCATGATTCAAATTTTGCCGTCGGGGGCTTCCATATGGGCACCATATCCGCACTCTCCATTATGTTGGAACCATATTCAGCCTTGTAAAAAGGCAGACAAAATGATAAAAATCCTGAAACTGTCCGAATCGAACATTAAAAAACCGCTGCATCTTTTGACTGTAGCGGTTTTTCTTTGCTTTACACTGTACCCCGGACGGGATTCGAACCCATGACCTACTGCTTAGAAGGCAGTTGCTCTATCCAACTGAGCTACCGGGGCAGCCTTTATTTTAGCGGGGACAAAGATAGGATTCAAACTCCAAATAGCAAATAGCAAACCACAAAAAACATGATTCGAATTGCAAATAACAAATAACAAATCA